>Ga0181558_10005154_pt1 | contig 11584 bp, 9 predicted proteins | sample 011ome_22_FD_133754 | JGI IMG/M metagenome (GOLD analysis project Ga0181558, IMG submission 133754) | Coastal salt marsh microbial communities from the Groves Creek Marsh, Skidaway Island, Georgia - 011507BT metaG (megahit assembly) | ecosystem: Environmental > Aquatic > Marine > Intertidal zone... | reverse complement strand
TTCCTCCAGACGCATTTGTTGAGGTGTGATTGCACTTTGTGTTCCCATCAGGCTGGTAAGGTTGCCTCCACTATTGGGATGAGCATTACCCCTGGTATCCCTTAGCTGGTAATACATCAGCTCTTTACCATCATCGAACTGCAGGGAAAACCAGTCCCAACCTGTTTGGTCTGCCCCCAGCGCACTAGTACTCCATTCCCGGTCAAGCCAACTGGTGCCGCTTACCTCATGGCGCTGACCATTGAGATAAAACTGCCCCCGGGTTTCTATTCGGGTAACGCTGTAATAGTAGGAGGCATTTCCCGCTTCAGGGGTTTTCTGACTGAGTCCATTTGTTCCCTGCAGGACAGGACTTTTTTCGGCCGTCAGGCTTAGTGACAAGGCAAACTCATCTGTAATGACTTCCAGCTCCCAGGGAAATTCATTGTCCGTAGAAAAAAGCTGCCAGTCATTAATCCAGACTCGAAACGGATCCAGTCTGGCGCCTGCCAGGCCGGGCTCCTGGCGCGAAAAAATTTCTGCTGCCATATGCTTTTCAGTACTGATATCACTGATCGCTGCATGACCCATCCAGATAGCATTGGTACACCATGCATTACTTACGTCACAGCTGTCATCAACATCCGGCCTGATAGCGCTGGAAAAAAATGTCACCTGGTAGCCAAAGCGTCTGCCGGTCGGCGTTTCCACATTACCCGTGAAATACCACCACTCATTGCGGAAACCCGGATGCGCGGCATGGTCCGCAGGAAAATCAAAACGGCGTGCTTCACTGGCACGCAAAAAACCATCAACATAATTACTGCCAAGCACATCTGCAGCAGACAATTGTTGTGTGAGTTTTTCCTCTTCCCCATTACTGCAACCCAGCAGCAATAGCATAGAAATTAATAAAAAGCGTTTTCTCAATCCAGCCTCATTAAAATATTATCCAGTGCCGCGGATGAAAACCCTGTGGGCTTTATCCAACCTTCTGTCTTACCTTTACCTGATAAATCTCTAACTACTCTTCCCTGAGCGCCATCGCGGGCATGATTTTAGCCGCGCGCCAGGCCGGATAAACACCACCAAGTAGAGCCGCCACCAGTGCCAGCAGAAATCCCTCGATCAATACAGACTCCGGTAAAAAGTACTGCATGGACCAGCCAAACGAACGCCGGTTAATTACATCAATTAACACCTCTGACATCATTAAACCCAATGGTAGTGCCAGTACACCGGCACACGTTCCAAGCACTGCTGTTTGTTTCAGAATTAGTGAACTTACTTGCCAAGGTGTCATTCCTGTTGCACGCAAAATGGCAAACTCGCGAGACGTTCCAGCTGCAAGGCCATCAAGGTTGAAACTACGCCAATAAATGCCACCAGGATCGCCAGCAGTCGAAGCACATTGGTAATGGCAAATGTTCTGTCAAAAATTTGCAGGGTTATTTCTCTTAATTGCCGATTTGAAACCAGGTTAAAGCCGCTGCCATAAATGGACAGAATTTCGCGCACAGCCGTTTCCACAGCATCCTCATCACTGAGTGCGTTGACTTCCAGTGTCAAACGAGTGTGAGGCTGACTCGCCCAGTATTTTTCATACAAAGAGTCATGCATTTGCACCATGCCAATGCCGGAGCTGTAATCAAAAAAGATACCCTTTACCGTAAATGGTCTTAATCCATTTTCTGTTAACAGACTGATGGAATCCTCGAGTTTAATTTTTTGCAGGTAAGCCAGCGGCTCAGAAATAAAAACACCCTGTCCCGAATCAAAATCGCTCAAACCAGTCTTGATGGTTTGCTTAAGGTAAAATTTTTCTTTCGCGGGAATAGCATTCACACCCAGACGTAAGGGACCAAATTCTGATTCCACCTGTTGCAGAACCGAAAAATATATTCCCTTAAGACCATCTATGCGATCTAGCTCATCAATCAGCTCAACAGAAACCCCCTCTCGCAGGGTATCGGCAGATGCTGCCGTAAGCTGCAGGTCTCCGGGCAGTGACTGTTCCAGCCAGATAATTACCGTGCCCCGGAAACTACCCACCATAACGCCAACGCCAACAGTGACAGAAACTGCTACGCACAAGGCTGCCACTGCCAGGCCGGTTCGATTAATGGCACTGCTGGCGTTACGCAGTGCCATTATCCCGGGAAGTCCAATCCAGCGCTGACTTATCATCAGTAATAACTGTAACAGCAAGTAAAGCAGGCCTGGCACCAGCAGGCAAAAACCAAATACCATCAGTGTCAGGGCAACAAAACCTGTGACCAGTGAACCGTATTCCGGCACCAGCATTAAGCGCCCTCCAAGCAGCAAAAGTATGCCGAGCAGTGCCAGCAAATGAATCCTTTTTTGCCACTCACTGTTGACGGCGGCCTGATGCTGCAAGGTCACTGGCCGGCTCAGCGCTGCCCGCATAGCTGGCAAGACAGCGGAGGCGATGCTTAGCAGCATGCCCAATACCAGACCTTTCAGTAATACCCAGGGATCGACAAAAAACGTGTTTATGGGAAGGTCAAAGTACAGATTGTCCACCGTCGCTGTAACCATGGTGACCAGAAAACGACCAAGCAGAAATCCTGCAATAACGCCCAACACGCTGGCTATCAATCCCAGGGCAGCATTCTCAAGAATCACCAGGGTAAAAACCTGCTGTCGGGTTACGCCCTGGGCTCTGAATATTCCCAGGGTTTGTTTGCGCTGAATAACCGATAAGGTGACCGTGTTGTAGATCAATAATCCGGCTACCAGCAATGACAACAGGCTCATGGCCAGCAAGTTGATATGAAACGCCTCGCTCATCTGCTGCAGATTGTCATTGCGGCCCTGCACTTCAACCAACATAAGATTTGCCGGCAACCAGCTGCGCAACTGAGCCACTGCTGCGTCATCCAGAGTCAAATCTATGGCATCCAGGCGTCCTGGCCGATCCAGCAAGGTTTGTGCGGCGGCAATGTCAGCCAGAATAAGATTGCCCGTTACCGCTGCATCCGAGCTTTGAAATACGGCAGCAAGTTCAGCCTGGTGTGAAACGCTCATTGTACTTAAGGTGAAACTATCGCCCGCTGTGAGGCCAAGGGATTGTGCGAGGCTTTCTTCCATAACCACGCTATGTGTGCGACCAATAGCGGCGATAAAATTGCCGGTTACAGCAAATACCTGATCAGGCAGTCCAGGTCGGCTCCGTTGCATTGCCGCTTCGCTGATGACATCGATACCAAGCAAGGTCAGTTCCTGCCCATTAACCCTTACCTGACCACGCAGGGAAGGGGCAGCTTTTTGCAAACCAAGCTCAGTCTTTACGCGTGTAAAAAGCGCATCAGGCAGTCCATTGGAAGTGCCAGTAATCTGATGAGAGATCTGCCCGCTGAGCAGCTCCAGAGACTTGTCGAATGCTTCCCTTGCGCTGTTATTGGCAAGATCAACTGCCACTACCATCATCACACCAATAGTAATGCCAAGTATGTTCAAGACAGTTTGCCAGCGTCGCTGCAAGGCATAGCGCATTGCACTGCGCCATAGTAGTCCTGTACCGGTAATCACTTTGCCCTCATATAAGTCACCAGGCAAAGTCACCATCTCGCTCCGAGATGGCACCGTTTTCCAGAGTGAGAACCCTGCTGGCAGTTCTGGCGACCGCAAGACTGTGAGTTACCAGTAACAGAGAACTTTTACTTTCAGCCAAAATCTCATGAAGCACCTGCAGTACATCTTCACCAGTTTTTGCATCCAGATTACCTGTGGGCTCATCAGCCAGAACAATATCCGGGGAATGCACAAGGGCTCTGGCAATGGCAATGCGCTGTTGTTCGCCACCGGATAAGCGGGAAGGAAAACTGGCGGCCTTGTCAGCCACTTTAAGTCTGGACAATAACTCCATGCTTTTTTCTCTGGCTGTTGCTGAGGCCATCCCGTTGAGCTCAAGTGTCAGGGCAACATTTTCAACAGCAGTAAGGCTGGGGACAAGATTAAAAAACTGGTAGATGAAGCCGATGTGCTGACGCCTGAACAAGGTGCGCCGGGTTTCATTCAGAGAAGAGATATTGAGTCCATTGAGTGTAACTGTTCCCTGTTCCGGCAGGTCGATACCGCTGATCAGGTTGAGTAAGGTGGATTTACCTGAACCACTGCGTCCCAGCAATGCTACTTTTTCACTTTTGCTGATCTGCAGGGATACCTTTTTCAGCACACGATGCTGCTGCGATCCTTCCGCATAACTGTGGCTTATCTGGTTTAAGGTGATAAATGAGTGAATTGAGTCGTGTTCGTTATCTTGTTGATTCATTAATCAGGGGCGCCGGCTGTGCAATACCATAACCTTGCACATAATCCACGCCCAAATCAACGAGCTTTTGTAATATTTCCTTGTCTTCCACAAACTCGGCAATGGTCAACTTGCCCATGGCATGGGCCATATCGTTAATAGCTTTAACCATAGCTAGATCAACCGGGTCTGTGACAACGTCCTTGACGAAAAAGCCATCGATCTTGACAAAATCCACTGGCAGACTTTTCAGATAGGCAAATGAAGAAAGACCGCTGCCGAAATCATCAAGGGCAAAACTGCAACCAAGGCGCTTCAATGTTTTAATAAACTGGCTAGCCTTGGCCAGATTAAGAATGGCCGCCGTCTCGGTAATTTCAAAACATATTTTCTCTGCCGGGATGTTTGAGCTGGATAACTGTTCAACGATTTCATTAAGAAATTTTTCATCACTCAGGGATTGCCCCGACAGGTTTACTGCACACATTTCCAGCTCATCAAGTTGCTCGGGATACTTGTTGAACCAGCTAAACATGGCGTCCAGTACCCAGCGATCAATTCGTGTTGCCAGATCATAGCGTTCTGCAGAAGGCAGGAAAGATTCAGGGCCAACCAGCGTGCCGTCGCGATCGCGCATCCGCAGCAGCAGCTCAAAATGCACATAACCGGCTTCCAGTTTCTTGTTGAGCTTATCCACGTGGGTAATGGTTTGCTGCCAGAGTTCCAGCCTGTTCTCATCCAGCGCAGCATTAATGGTTGAGACCAGTTTCATCTCGCCATGACGCTCTGCCAGTTCCTGATCATCAAACTGAAAAACATGTATGCGGTTCCTGCCACCGTCTTTGGCAACGTAGCAGGCAGTATCGGCCCGACGCAGGACATCGGAAATAGATTCTGCAACCTGTGAAATCGGTGTAAGCCCGATGCTCACAGCAATATTGAAAGTGTTGTCTTCCCATACAAAGCGAAATTCCTGCACTACCTGACGAATATTATCTGCGGTAACAATGGCATTCTTCAGCGGGCAATTTTCCAGCAATATGCCAAACTCATCGCCACCCAGTCGCGCCAGCGTGTCGTTGCGGCGTATACAGCGATGCAAGACCTGCGCTAACTGACGCAACATTTTATCGCCAGCCATATGGCCACAGGTGTCGTTAATTACCTTGAACTGATCAAGGTCGAGATAGCAGAGAACATTTTCGGTTTTTTCTTCGTGGGCAAGATCAATAGTTTCCTGCAGGCGCTCTTCAAATTCACGCCGGTTAACCAGACCTGTCAGCTCATCGTATGTTGCCTGGTAACTTAACTGACTGGAAAGTTCATGCGCCTCAGTAACATCAAGCAAGGCGCTGCAAATGACTTTTTCCCTGTCCAGCACCAGCGTTTTGGTACTCAGCGAAAGCCACATGGCTGGCTTATTATGTTCCTGGAAATATATTTCATTATTTTTTACATCATGTCCCGTACTTAAAATTGAAAGGACACTGCTGTCTTTACTGTAGCGTTTAAATAAATCAAGAATATTGCCATCGGTGAGCTCACTGGCATTTTGTTTGAACAGGTCAAAAGCCTGACGATTGGAATATTGAATTTGCCCATCTGAGACACGACTGATAATCAGGGCGACAGGGGAAGTATCAGCAATAACCCTGAAACTTTCTTCACCAAGCCCAAGTGATTCCTCTGCCTCTACCAGCATGGAAGTCTCCCGGGCAAAAAATGCATTGTAAACTTTATTTTCGTAATCAAGTGCCACCAACGAAATATCTACCGGGTATAAATGTCCGGCTTTGTGTTTGTGTTGGGCCCTGAAAGATAATTTCTCGGAAAAAACTTCTGGAGAGTTTGAGGCTTTAATGGGAGGTTGAGTAAAAACAGGATCGAGATCCATTATTTTCATCTCCAGTAATTCAGCCTTGCTGTAGCCGCTATCTGTTATAGCAAGCTCATTGACATAAACTATGTGGCAATCTTCATCATATACATAGACAGCTTCATTCGCATTTTCGAGCATAAACCTGCTGAAGTCTGCGTTGACATCGGCCATCTGGTTTATAAAACCGCGATTAACTAAACCAGACTTCATAGTTTCTGCAGATCCATAGTATTTCTAATTGCATTTCCAAACAAAGATTTAGCGCCGGGAGAGCCGTGGAAAGGTGTTCTGCTCAATACCCTTTCGTGCCTCCAAAGCTGTTATGTCAATTCCAGAAGTCAGCTACCTCCTTCCAATAAAAAATCATTCAACACCGGTAACTGCTGACTGTACTGAATGTGGAAGGTAATAAAGTTGACTTACATCTCAGCTTGATTCATTTGTTGCGCCCCGTGATATTCAGGGGAGCACCAGATTACCTCTTAAGCTCGCAGCAGGAAAGAAATAATCCTATTATTATCAATAACCTAATGGCTAACTAAGGTCTTCCTGATATTGGATTGGCATAATGGAAGAGAATTGGATAAACCGTTGGGAACATTGAAAAGTTCATGCTACGTCCAGTATCGGGCGGAAAGCTTTTACTGGGGCCGGGTGCCCGGTTTCCGAAGTTAAAGCACCACGCCCCACTTTAAAGATACTTACTGCCTTTTTTTGATATAACACAAGCTGTATATAGGGCAATATGAGTAGTCTCTATTACAAAATACATATTAAACATTCTGAGGGGAAAAATAATGGCTTCCATAAAAAAACCACATTTGGTTGAAGTACTCGAAAAGGACTTTCATCTCGTCCATAACAAAATAGTAAAAGCCAAGGATAACTATCTGGCTAACCATGAGAAAGAATACAAACAGGCCAAGCGAGCTGTGGAAGCAACCAGGAAAAAACTTGCTGCTGCAAAAAAACAGGTTGCCAGGTCAGCCAAGGCGGCGCAGAAATCAAGCTCCAAAGCCGCTCATGACCAGCTGAAAAAAACGAAAGCGGCTGCATCCATCATTGGTGATTCCCTGAATGAAGCGAAGAATCTGATGAAAAACAAGGAAGCTAATCTTAAAGCGGCAAAACCATTCGAAAGAAAACTGGCTGCCAGAGCCAAGGCTCTTGAAGCTTTTGAAAGAGAATGGGCAAAGAAAATTAAGGCTGAAGAAAGCGCCAGGAAGAAACGGGCTGTGGCAGCAAGAAAGAAAAGAGCTGCTCAGAAAAAAGCCGCAAGAGCTTAAACAATGGTCGCCGGAATTGGGCTTTCAATAGCCCAATTCAGCAGTGGCTATGCCATTATAAAAGTCTATCCTGTATCCATAGAGAAATATCTTCTATCTCTTCAGGACAAACACTGTGCGGCATAGGGTAGGTCTTATAATGCGGATGGTAGCCCAGTTTTTTAAGATACTTCACAGTATTTTCCGCCATCCATTCAGGCAACATGGTGTCCATTGTGCCATGAAAAATCTGAATGGGTAGACTGCCATTGGAAGGATGAGGGGTAATGACCTCAGCTGATGGGAAGAAGGTAGAAAGTCCAAGTATCCCTGCCAGGGGTTTATCGTAGGTTAGCCCAGCCTGCAGGCAAACAGCACCGCCCTGGGAAAACCCAACCAGAATTATCTGATCACTGGCAATCCCCCTTTCAATCTCCCGGTCAATCAATTTATGAATGGCGGCAGCTGAACTCAGCAACTGGCCAGCATCAATATGACGTTCACCATGTTGCAGAATATCAAACCAGGCCGGCATCACCATGCCGCCATTGATGGTAATCGGAATCGACGGCGCGTGTGGTAAGACGAAACGCGCACTCTTCTCGACGGGTAATTTTAACTGGGGAATAATGGGCTCAAAATCGTGGCCATTGGATCCAAGCCCATGCAGCCAGATAATGGCAGCGTTGACGTCAGTTCCGGTTTCTACTTCTATTGTTTGCAATAATTCCATTGCTGCATTGTATGTCGCATACTTACTATTCTTCAAACTCTAATAGCAATAAGAACTATTGCAGGACAATTATCATGAAAGAGTCCCTCTTTCCTTCACGCTGGGCAGTTGAAACCCCTGATGTCATTCAGCTCTATTCCATGGCTACCCCCAATGGTCAGAAGGTTAGTATTGCTCTTGAGGAAATGGGGCTTTCCTATGAACCCCATCTGATAAATATTATCAGTGGTGATCAGCATGATGCGGAATTTGTCAGCATCAGTCCCAATGGAAAAATTCCGGCTATCATCGATCCCGACGGCCCTGAAGGAAAAACAGTGGCACTTTCCGAGAGTGCCGCCATTCTAATATACCTGGCTGATAAAACCGGGCAGCTGCTGCCACAAAACTACCTGAGCCGGATGGAACATATTCAATGGCTGATGTTCCAGATGGGTCATATTGGTCCCATGCTTGGTCAGTTTGGGCATTTCTATAAATTTGTGGACGACAAACTAAAAGATGGCTATTCGCTTGATCGATACACGAATGAGACAAAACGTTTGTTCAGCGTGCTCGATAAACGTCTCGAAAATAAAAAATATATTATGGATGAATACAGTATCGTGGATATTTCCATGGTGCCCTGGATCAACTGTTGTGCAGAATTCTATGATGCCTGGGAGCATCTGGACATGGGTAGCTTTGCTAATGTGGAGGCATGGCGTAAACGGGTCAGTGAGCGCCCCGCTTATATGGCAGGAAAGGATGTTTGCGGTTTATAGCCGGGTAACTTTTTATTTTCTATTATTTCCTGGCTTTTATTCTTCTACCTTGCCTTCCAGGTATAGCCAGACACCCTTGTTTCGGTGAAAAGCAGAGGTCTCATGGTGAATCAGGTCGGGACCATCATCCACTGCATAAATTGCCTTGAATTCAACCCGCCCCAGATCGCCTTTTTGATTGGTATTGATGATTTCCAATGATTTCCAGACATGCCCTTCAGCCATAAGGTCTGCCATTCGAATATTTTGTGCCGTTGCAGGATGCCAGGTACGCACCAGATACTCCCGATGGGAGTTCTCACCAAGGGCATAGGCGGCATAACGGGAACGTACAAGCTGTTTTACCGTTTTTGGTTTTGCGGTGTAATTCAAAAAAGGTTCACAGCATTTGCCAAACCCTCTGCCACTACCACAAATACATAGATCACTGGATTTCATGTGCTGATTGTATGCAGAAAAAGATTAGCCGTACAACTTATCGAGACAATCTGCACTAACAATTCTCAATAGATCAATAAAGCACTGGGAACTGCAAACAATTCTACCTTGCCATTACAGGGGAAGGTAATTCTTGCCAATGGACATACCGCAGATACGTGACAGGTTTGTGTAGGAAAGACCGGTTTCATCATGCCAGCTATTAAATGCATCCTGACAACTTTTTAAATCTTTTTTACTGGAAGGGTTGTCCCTTATTTCAAGCCCGGCAGCTTTTAGTCTGCCAACAACATCGCCACTCAAAACAAAACCATCTTTGCCCATAAAACGGATGAAATACATGCCGGTATTACCACCAAGCCTGGCCCCGTGTTTTTTCATGTAGGCCATTAAACCCACTTGATCTGCTACAGGCCACTTCGCAAAGTGACTGGCAAAAGAACCATATTTAGCAGCTTCTTCCATCAGAAAAATCGCATTATCCTGAACCGCCTGTATTTTTATTCGGTTACGTACTATGCGTGTGTCGTCCTGATAGGCATCCCATTTTTCCGGTGGCATGTGGGCAAGCCCACGAGGATTGAAGCCATGAAACGCCTCCTCAAAACCATCCCACTTGTTCTTGATGACCTTCCAGTTAAAACCTGCGTTGAACACGCATCGTGTCATCATGGACAGATAACGGTCATCACCCAGCGCGGCGAGCTTGTTCGGGGAAAGAGGTTTGTGAGTTGCCAGCAAGGCATCCAGTGCTTTTTTACCGCCTTTTCTTTCTGCGGCCAGCTCCTGAATTTCTTTAAAGGGAGTTAATGTCATGAGTAATCGGATAAAGGATAAAGGATAAAGGTGGGCCTCTAAACTTTTCAGGAAAGTGAGAGCTGACACTCTACAAATTTATCCGGACTCTTTTATCCTTTTTCCTTTTCTTTTATCCAATATAAAAATTATTCAAACAAGGCCTGATTGACATAATTCGCCACATCCCTGATTTGCTCAGCTGAGAGTATGTTTTCAAACGCAGGCATTTGCTCATTCTGGCCACGTGTCATTACGGTTGCGATGCGTTCCAGATTACTCGAGACATTTTGTAATGAGATACCTTCAGAGTGCCCGCCACCCAAACCATTATTGCCGTGGCAGGCGGCGCAAACCAGATCAAAGGATGACTGACCTGCCTGCAGATCAGGTTCTCCCGGGGCAATTTCTACCGGGGACATATTTGCCAACGGATTAACTGCCTGCGCGAAAGGCAGGGATTCCATATCCCCATTAAGGGAAAATAACCACAGACTATCGCCGTGATCACCTGAAGAATAAACTGTGCCAGCCGACATCACAGCAATATACTGCACGCCTTCATGCATGAATGTGGTTGCTGGCGCATTAACACCGGCATCGGTTCTGAAAGCCCAGAGAATTTCTCCGTTCGACTTATCCATCGCAGTTAAACGACCATCACTTCTACCGGCAAGAATCAAACCGCCACCAGTATTGATAGATCCGCTCATACAACCTTCGGTCCATTGCCGTTGCCACTGTAGACGATTGGTTTTTAAATCGATCACAGAGAAGATCCCGCGGCGGGCGATGGAAACTCCGGTCAGCGCACCGGCACCCATCCAGATACGATCATGCTCCGGTTCACCCTGAAAAGTCTGATTGCCATCACTGTTGGAAAAAGCCGTGTTATCAATACCACAGATATACATGTGATTATTTTCAGGGTCATAGGAAGAAGGTGCCCAGTTTACTGCCATCTGCGGTTTATAGATCACCAGTTCTGTCCAAAATGGGGTAAAAATTCTGCCCTGGTTAATCAGTGCCAGTTCTTCCGGCGCAATATCAATTTCCTGGGGAACAACAGCATCGCCAATAGGGTATGGCTGCGTCGCTGCTGTTTTCTGGCGCGGCTCCTGAGGTACCGGTCGCTCCTCAATACCGATTAATGGTTCACCGGTAATACGATCAAGTATATAAACCCAGCCTGTCTTTGATACTTCGGCAATCCCCTTGCGTGTCTCGCGATCATATTGAGCATCAAACAGGATGGTCGGATTGGGAGAATCGTAATCCCAGATATCATGGTGTACCTGCTGAAAATGCCACTTGTATTCACCACTGTAAACATCAAGCCCGATCATGGAAACCGTGAACAGATTATCCCCTTCCCGGGTAGAGCCATTAAAATCCGGTGCTGCATTGCCAGTAGAAAAATAAACCATGCCCAGTTCAGGATCTACCGTTGGTGTTTGC
>Ga0181558_10005153_pt1 | contig 11585 bp, 12 predicted proteins | sample 011ome_22_FD_133754 | JGI IMG/M metagenome (GOLD analysis project Ga0181558, IMG submission 133754) | Coastal salt marsh microbial communities from the Groves Creek Marsh, Skidaway Island, Georgia - 011507BT metaG (megahit assembly) | ecosystem: Environmental > Aquatic > Marine > Intertidal... | reverse complement strand
TGATTATCAAAACTGGACCACAGACTTATGATGAGAAAAAATTAGGTGTGTTTAGTTTTGTGCCGATGCTAAAAGAGACCGCAAAATAATGGAGGTGATTACCAGAAATAGCGAAGGCGTAGGGATTAATGGATCCTTGGAGACTTTTCTAGATATTAAGGCTGATCCAGGCAAGGTATTCTTCGCTCTATTTCTAAAACAATTGCACTTACCAGGTATTAATTGGGCTTATCATCCAACTGATAGAGATATGATAAGGCTGGAAGAACCCGAAGAAGTGATTCAACTTGATGAAATCAAAAACATGGCTATTGAAGCCAATGAATTGGTATATCCTGCTCAAACATATTCTTATTTTTTATTGACGCAATATTTACAAATAGAAAAACCGCTATCTTCCTTGTTTCTGGTGCCAGGTAGAAAATCTCAATTTCTGTTTGATCTTATCGATTTTCAACCGAAAACAGAGGCTTTTCAGCCGAAAAGAAATGGTGTTATCAGTTTAGTTAAAGGAATTCGAAATAAAAAAATCATTCGAGAAGCCCATGAATCATTCTTTGTATTATTAGATCAAAAATTTGGGGAAAGGCTCAATACAGCATGTTTGGCTTGGCAATCCAAAACTGGACAAACGATAAACAAAAGTCGCTGGCTTGCTTATTGCGTGGATAAGGATCGGTTAAAAAAATTGGAAAAATTCTCTACAGACTTAATTCAAGAATTATGACCTTTTTTACCCTATTATATATTCGAACGAATCGTTTCTCTGAAGAGAAAATCGCAGTCGCTATACTGGCGAATATTGAAGGTATACCCTATTTTGAGAAGGATGAAAGTAAGTTGAACTTCGCTCTGAAGAATCTATCTCCAGACATGAGGAAGCTGGTTAAAAAAGGCATTCGTTTGATGGATTTTGATGTCAATAAAATACGACGAGGCGAAACGTCATTATCCTTGTTTGATCCTCCTTATGCGAAACGGATGCTCAAAGAAATAAGTCAAGGAAAACGCGGTGTACTGTGTTATTCCGAGCTCTATGAGTTAGAAAAAGTGATTTCGTTTGATAAGCTTTTTGCTAAATATATCGGAACCAAATCAGTATCCCCGAGTAAGACAAAAACGAATACTTTCAAAGCACGATTCAAAGATTATATTGATACGCAAAAATTTGCTCAATTTGCTGTTAATTATAAATTGAAGGCCAATAGTTATCCTTTTATTTACAGGGATATGACGATCGACTTATGTCGTAAATCTAATTATTTCACGGTATTCCATACAGTAGATTTCTCCAAGTCAATTCAAACCATTCAAACGCATATTAGCCGCTTTAGATTAATCGTTCAAAGTTTACAACAAGTTAGTCAAGAAGAAGGACTTGGGACGGGTCGGTATTATATGGTTTATGAAAGCACATCTGCCCGTGAAAAAATGGAACTAATAAAAGCAATCCGCGCTGAGAAAAATATGGGTTACAAAATCATACGGATGACGGAGATGAAAGACTACGTATAAAAGCTATCGCTTCTGCCTTGTTCTTTTGTTTTCGTATGAATGCGGAGCCAATAATTCCGCCGCTGAAATAGTAATTGGCAGTCTTAAAGTTTCGCTGGTTATGAATGCCAAATCCTAGCATTGCTTTTTGATTCGGGAAATTAGATTGAAATCGTTGAAATTCTCGAATTTGTTCTACTGTATAATTCTTTGCTTTACCGGTTGTACTTGCTGTTGACATATAATATACAAATGGAGATGATAGGTGTGTAATTTCTTTTAACCGCTCCTGATCGGTTAATGGTGTTGCTAAAAAAATCATACTCAAATTAGGAGGTGCAAAAAGTTTGGCATAATCCCGCTGGTATGCTTCGACAGGAAGGTCAGGTATGATTATCCCATCAATCTCATTCGCGATACATTGATCCAGAAACGCGTTCATTCCAAATGCCAAGATTGGATTCAAATAACCCATTAAAATAATCGGCAAATTAGACGTTTCGCGAATGGTCTTAATTTGCTCGAAAATAAGGTTTAAATCCATGCCATTTTCCAAAGCAATCGTTGATGCACCTTGAATGGTTTGTCCATCGGCTAAGGGATCCGAAAAGGGAATGCCGACTTCGATAAAGTCCACTCCTTCTTTTTCTAAAACAGGTACCCATTCTAGCAAACTCTCTTTTTCAGGGTATCCTGCTGTTAAAAATAGGCTGAGTATTGACTTTTCTTTTTGTCTTAAAAGCGCTTCTATCCTTTTCATTTAATCCGTTTTTGGAAAGTTTCTAAATCTTTATCGCCCGCCCCGAAAGGTTGAGTACAATCGTTTTTCCTTTCACTTGCATTTTCTCTAATGCGGCTAGCGCATGAGCTGATTCTAAAGCAGGTATAATTCTTTCTTGCCGTGATAAAAACGATAAATAACGAGATAAACACCAGGCAAATCCTCGGACGATCTAACATTGATATCCTCAAACAATTCAACTGAAGCATGACCAAATATTCCAAAGAATCCATTAAGAGAATGTGATGTTATATTGCAAAATTCAAACTGATCAATATGCTTTTCTAAAGTCTCTATATCTGCACAGGCATCTGTGATTGATTCTCCGTTTATGCTAGATCTAAGTTCTTTATTTTGAACGGTTATCGTTACGATAGGATCAATGCCTATAAACGATTTTGAATTAACCTTTGAATGATAAGTTGATGATTCAAAGACCGAAACACTGGCGTATCGATCACGAAGACTAAGAAAGGCAGAGACCGGCGTATATAGGTCGTTGAGGATTTTTTTGTTTCTGTATAAATTTTCATTTCCGTAGTTTTGGGCTGTACCACGGAAGGCTCGAAAAGGAAAACGGCCTACCGTGAGTACGATAGGCCGTTTAAAATTACAATAGCTATCCACTCATCTGAGTTGAGTAGACCACCACCAATTTGTATTTAAAATTCTTGTTTTCATTTTCTTTTCGAGTCACAAAGATTGAAAATAATTTTTCAATTGAACAACACTATAACGATATTTATTTTCAAAATCGGAGTTTACCTCGGTAATATTTTTTTAGTGGAATTCTTTTTCGATTTTTTGCAAATGATCAATAATTTTTTGAACATTTACGGCCAGAAATGACAACAAACAGAAACATAAACGATTGGCGCTTGTTCAAGAACTAGGACAGGCTAAACATTGTTTGGAAATATTATTTCCCGCCCGTCCGAGACAGGCGGGATTTTTTTTTGAAAATTGATCACCATTATGGCTGAATTAAAAAATATAAGACGTCCGATTATCATAGCAGGACCATGTAGTGTTGAAACACCAGAACAGGTCATGGAAACAGCTTTAGAACTCGCTAAATCTGGCAGAGTCCATGTTCTTCGCGGCGGTATATGGAAACCAAGAACACGCCCTAACTCTTTTGAGGGGGTTGGGCAAGAAGCATTGCCTTGGTTAATGGATGCCGGAAAAGCAACAGGATTTCCTGTGATTACGGAGGTCGCTAATGCGCAACATGTTGAATTAGCATTAAAAGCGGGTTTCGAAAACCTGTGGATTGGTGCGCGTACCACTGTAAATCCCTTTGCTGTTCAAGAAATTGCCGATAGTTTAAAAGGAACAGGAGTAGAGATTTTAGTCAAAAATCCGATTAATCCAGACTTGAATTTATGGATTGGCGCAATTGAACGCATGAAGGGAGCTGGTTTGGATGAAGTGCATGCGATTCATCGCGGTTTTTCGGCATTCAAGACTGGGCGTTATCGAAATGAACCTATGTGGGAAATCCCGATTGAATTAAAAACATATTTCCCAGAAATGAAGATCATTTGCGATCCTAGTCATATCTGCGGACGGAGAGATATTTTGGCAGAAGTCAGTCAAAAGGCTATTGATTTAACTTTTGATGGATTAATGGTTGAAACTCATCCTTCACCAGATGATGCTTGGAGTGATGCGCAACAGCAAATTACTCCTTCGCGATTTAAATCGATTTTAGAGCAATTAATCGTAAGGCAAGTATCTGCCATTGAAGATGGATTTTCACAATCACTTGACACTTTAAGAGAGCAGATTAACTCAATTGATAATGAGTTGATTAAGTTAATTGCGAAAAGAATGAGTATAGCGAGTGAAATAGGTTTATTCAAAAAGGGTCATAATATTACTATCTTACAACCAGAACGCTGGAAAGAAATCAAAGATTTACAGACAGAAACAGCAACTGAGGTTGGTTTGTCCATAAAGTTTATTGTAAAGTATTTAGAAGCGATTCACCAAGAATCGATTCGACACCAAACGGCGGTTATGAATAAGAAATGAAAATAAACGTCTCCCAGAATATAGATAAACGGCAAGTAGAAGCTCCGGCATCCAAAAGCTATGCACAGCGCGCTATTTTAGCGGCTGCTCTCTCTGAAGAGATCAGTATTATCAGGGCTTATGGAACTAGCGATGATGTTAATAGCTGCATCAAGGTAGCTGGTGAAATGGGTGCAAATGTCAATCTGATTGATGTGCATCCAAAAACCCTTCAGATCAAAGGAAGGCAAAATCAGCCTGATTCTAATTGGCATGTTGGTGAATCGGGATTGGGCGCGCGCTTATCGATCCCAATTGCCGCGGCAATAACAGAAAATTGCAGGATCTCTGGGGAAGGTTCTTTGTTAAAAAGACCAATGAATGTGCATATAACCGCACTGACTGACTTAGGGATTGAAGTGAAATCAGATGGGGGTTGTTTGCCGATTGAAACAAATGGTCAATTAAAAGGTGGTCAACTCAATTTAAACGGAACAGATTCTTCTCAATATTTTTCAGGCTTACTCATGGCACTGCCTTTATTAAAGGAAGATAGTCAGTTGACAATAAACAATTTAGCAAGTCGCCCATATTTAGATATGACAATTGAAATGCTCCATAAATTCGGCATTCAAATCAAAGAGGAAGGAGACACTTTTTACATTAACGGTAAACAAACCTATCATGGATTAGAGTATGATGTGGAAGGTGATTGGAGTGGTGCGGCATTTTGGGTGGTTTATGGAGCCTTAAAGCAATCGATTGGAATTCATGGCTTATATAAAGATTCATTACAGGCGGATCGTGCTATTCTTAGAGTGATAGGAGCTTGTGGAGCTCAAAGTGAATGGAAAGGGAATGAACTAATCGTCTCACCAGGTTCTCTCAAAACATTTGAATTTGATGCCTGGAATTGTCCTGATCTCTTTCCTGCATTGGTCGTTCTAGCCGCGGGAATAGAGGGGGAAAGTATTATCCATGGTGTAGACCGATTGAAACACAAAGAAAGTGACCGTGGCGCCGTTTTGCAAGCGGAATTTGCCAAACTGGGCTTATCCATTAAGATCGAAGGTAATCAAATGACGATTGTTGGAACAGGTAGCCTTCAATCCGGAGAAATCCACTCTAACAATGATCATAGAATTGCTATGGCAGGGGCTATTGCTGCAGTGTTAACTCCTCAAGGAATAATTATAGACGGAGCCGAGGCTGTTAATAAAAGTTATTCAGAGTTTTGGAAAGTAATCCTTTAAGAATTAAACATTCGTTTAATTCAATTATTTTTAGCCTCCACTAACGATATTTAATCAACGATTACATGGGGTGCAAAATCAGTAAAGTTCGACTTGTTTTATACATTTCACTCATTCCTTTATTGGTCATTTTATATCATTTGTTTTTAGCTCAAGAGGATTATCAACTTGAACAAATACATCTTAACCTCGACGATAAAGCCTATGATAGATTGGCAGACATTCGTGACAGAGCGATAGACAAAGGCTATTTGGAGCGTGAAGATGATGACTATGTGCCTGCTGATTTAATTTATCAGAGCCAGGTTAAAGAGGGTGTGGTTCGATTAAAAGGAGATTGGTTAGATCATTTAGATGATGATAACTGGTCTTTTCGGGTTAAATTGGATGATCCGATGCAAGATGGGCTGAAGATCTTTAGTGTTCAAAATCCGGAATGTCGAGGACACTTAAAGGCTTATGTCTTCTACAATATAATGCGTGAAAATGGTATTGTTTGTAACCAATTTCGTGTAGTTGAATTGATCGTTAATGGAGATTCATGGGGTGTCTACTTCTTAGAGGAGCATCTAACCTCACGAATGATCGCTACAAGTAATAAACCGGAAGGTGTTCTTTTGAAATACAACGATCAGTCTTTCTTTGAAGCCTCCATCAAAGAGGAAAGTACTAAAGGTTTAGTTGAGAATGCAAAAATCAAGGTTTATGGGGATTTAAAGAAGTCAGACAGACATGTATATGAACTTCAATTAGCTAATCAAATTTTGAGAAATTACCAGAAACAAACTGATTCGGTTTATCGCTATTTTGACCCAGAAGTAATGGGACGATTTTATGCCTTATGTGATTTAACAGGTGGATATCACGCGATGGGCTGGACCAATATGCGATTCTATTTCAATTTTGAAACAAAACAGATGGAACCTGTGGCTTATGACCCGTATCCAATTATGGATTGGGGAAAACCATATTTAGGAGCCCATTATTCAACCTATGAGAATGATCCGCTCGATGTGAAAAGCATGATTTATGCGGCATTAAAGAACGAACGTATTAATTTTTATTACAATCAGTATTTGAACAAGTACTTAAAGAATGGGGTGATGGAAGATTTTCTAGATCGACATCATAGCGAACTCGAATTCCTGGAAAATGAATTGCAGAAAGAGTTTGGAAGTTATTCGTTTGATCAACAGTTTTTTTTAGATCAAGTAGAGGGAATTCGACAAGCGCGGAAATGATGAGAAAATTCATTTTTATTGTTTTAATTATCATTAATGCAGGATCAGTTGCAGCACAAGATCCTATTCCGACAGTTGATCTTTCCTTAATGAAGTACGGTTTAAAAGATAGTTTAACGAATGACGTTATCTTACCAGCTAAATATGATTATATCACCAGTTTTTATGAAGGTTATGCAATTGCAAGAAATGATCGAAACTATGGTTTAATCGATAAAAAAGGTCAGGAAATATTATCCTTGAATTATCAAGAATTTAAACGTGTATCATCGACTTGTTTTCGTGTGAAGCAGGCAGAAAAATATGGCTTATTAAATTCAGATGCATCTATAGCGTTGCCCTTGGTGTTTAACGACCTTCACATAATCAATGAATCCGCTCTTGTCCATAATGGGCAGTATTGGGGTGTAATTGACCTATCTGGTAATATCCAGCTCCCTTTTGTTTATGACAGCATCCTGACGGAGAGAACAAATCATGGACAAGCCTATCTGGATGTTAATTTTATTAAGGTTATTGAAAATCGAATTATGGGAGCAGTTAACATTCAAAACGAACCTGTTTTTCCTTTTGAATTAAAGGCTCAGGAAATTAATCAATGGAATGATTCGATAATTTGGGTGAAAAATGAAAAAGGGGAGGAGGGAATCCTATCTATTGGCCTTGATACTATTTTAAGTTTTGGATATTTTGAAAGTATTATGCCCATCAGTAATGGATTATTTGGAGTAGAAAATCAAGGTAAATATGGATTTATGGACCTTAACTTTGATACAGTGATTACTATGCAATTTGATCAAGCCTTATCTTTTCAAAACGGTCGGGCAACAGTTCAGCGGAATGGTTATTGGGGCATGATTGATCAGGAGGGTGACACTCTGATTTCTTTCTTATCAAAAGATCCCATTATATTTCAAAATGGCCTGGCTGTTCTGAGAACCGAAAGAGGCAATGGCTATACACTAATTAATGAAAAAGGTGATATTCTTAACCGTTTACGTTTTGATGAAGTAATTATGTCGCCTGAATTGGTATTGACTAAGCTAGATGGTTTTTGGGGCGCCCTAAATAAGGACGGAATAATGGTTATTCCGTTCGAATATGATGAGATGATGGTAAAGAGAAGCTATATCGTTGTTGTTAAGGATCACTTACAAGGTCTCTTTAGCGCGAAAGGAGAACGAATCTTAAAAGCGGAATATGAATTCATTTACCCAACCTTTGATGATCCTTATATCATGGTGAGGAAATTAGACAAATACGGTTATGTCAATCACGATGGTAAAACGGTAATTCCTATTCGGTATGAAAATGCGCGAAATTTCCGTTTTGGAAGAGCAACGGTTTTATTGAATGACGAATCATATGAGATTAATCGTTCGGGTGATAATTTTGGTATTAAAAACACGGAATAAAAAAAGAGCCATTTGTATATTTCAAATGGCTCTCAAGAAAGATAATAATTACACTTTATGATTACTTGGCTAAAACAATTGTCGTTTTATCACCATCACCATAATCAGCAACAAGTGTTAAATTTTCTTTTGTAAACTCTTCAATCTTCAAATAAGTAAGTTCTGAAGGGTAGTCTGTATCTCTTAATTCTAATGAAGTACCATATCCAGCTACTCTATATTCCATCGCATACGAATCGGATTCAGAACCTGAAACCTCAGTTAAGACCATATCACAAAACTCATCATCCTTTAGTTTGCAATTGTTAAAAAGCATGGTCATGCTGTAACCGTCTTCGATATACTCCTCAGAAGCGCCATCCCAAGTATCCATCCAACTTGTAACATTCCATGTACCATCCAGTTGTTTTACTGCTTTTTGATTTTTGTTACATGCAACCGCAAGCACAGCTATTGCAACAATCATTAATATTTTTTTCATCTTTTCAAGCTTTAAAGTATAAGCACTAAGATAATATTAGCTAATAATCTGGCAGTTATTTTACCATAATAAATTAATTCATTCACCTTTTTCAAGCATTATCCGTATCTTTACCGCGAAAACTGATTCTTAATAGCACTTTTGATTGAACACAGATCGTTAGTTTATCTGTAACTTTCTTAATCATTTCCACTTTATTGAATCAACTTAATTACTGCTCTATTGTAGCAGACCATCAGTATCATCAACCCCTGCGTGATGTTTTCATTTATTTTTAGTTCAGGGATAATTAAACAGCAAAAAAAGCATGGCCGACAGTTTTGGTAAAAAACAAAAAGAAAAAAAGAAAGCTCAAAAACGCAAAGAAAAATTAGCGCGTAAAGAGGCAAGAAAATCCGAAGAGAAAAGCGGAAAATTAGACGATATGATCGCCTATGTCGATGAGTTTGGTAATATCGTTGATACGCCGCCAGATGAAACAAAAAAGAAAGAAGAAATCAAAGCTGAAGATATCGAAGTAGCTATTCCAAAATCTGAAAACGTGCCTGTAGAGGATCTGTTATTAGAAGGAAAAGTAACCTTTTTTAATGATGATAAAGGATACGGTTTTATTAAAGATCGTGATTCACAAGAATCTTATTTTGTACACATGAATAATTGCCTTCAACCAATTGTAGAAAACGATCGCGTTGAGTTCGGGATTGAACCCGGACAAAAAGGAATGCAAGCTGTTAATGTCAAGAAAGTGTAAGTTATTATAATTCATTCATAAAAAAAGACGCAGTTTTCGACTGCGTCTTTTTTATATGTATAAACTTGAATATTCTATTTAGGATATAAAACGCAAGTTTTTTCGTAAGTCAGTGAGCCTGAATAAGAAGTCCCTGATAAATAATCGCAATTTATTTCTGCTTCTTTCGGTGTGTTTCTTAAGTCGCTGTCTGTAACATACGAATCGTAAGGTTCGTCTAAATTGGTATAGGTAAATTGGCAATTATAATCTCTAGCACATTATGTCAACACCAAAGCAAAGGCTGCGCCTGCTAAAATTTTTCTTTTCATAGTTGATTTTTTTTTCTAAAATAATCAATAATCAATTCACTTCAAGGTTTTTTTGTATGATCATTTTTTCTGTGTTAATTGTAAATTTCAATACTACGAATCGATTTAATTGTATCTTGTCAAAAATAAATTTATACCATGAAAAAATTATTGACACTTTCTTTATTCGGATTGGCATTGACAATGAACGGCTGTAAAGAATCTGGATGTACTGACACTTTTGCAGACAATTATGTTGCCACTGCTGAGTTAGAAGATGGTTCTTGCTATTACGGAATAGACCTTGTTTTCTATTTCAATGAAGCGCGTGCTGATTATTATTATGATAATGACGCTTATTCGCCAATGCATGTTGTGATAAACGACACGGATGTGGGTGCAGTTAACTGGTATTTTCCGTATGAAGAAGCTCCAACCTGCAATGAAACAGTCGGTACGGTAAATCATAAAATAGAATTATCCAGTAAGATTGAAAATATTAAGGTTGAAATTGTTGATCAACTAGGTAATTCATTTGGATCTGAGTTTATAACGCTTGCATTATCTGATGGAGACTGTCAGGCGATCTTATTTTAATAATTAATACTCTCAAATATCAAAAAGAGCTTTCCCGGAAAATGGAGGGCTCTTTTTTCATTTCCTAAACTATTACTAAGTAGCTTCGAGCTAGTGAGTATTTAGCCGTTTAGTAAGTCTCTATCTTCATTTTAATTATCATGCTCGCGCTTGACGATCCGTACGCATTGCGAATGCGCGCGAGGTTGGGCGCGAGGTTGGTTGATGCGTGTACATTTTTATTTTGACAAGAACCTCAGAAAAATTATATCAGGACTTCATTGTTTTGCATCAATAAAAGCTGGTCATCTGGAATCGAGACACCGTATTTCCGCTTCAACTCCTGGCGCACGGTAGTAATCGGTCTTCCATCAAACTGCTTTAGTGCTTCCAAGAAAAAACGATTGACTTTAAATCCATAACCGGTTGTTGGTTCGAGAATGATCTCGTAAAATCCGCTATCGTTAACTATTTCAAGAGTCTTATTGAATGTGAGCGTTGCGCAGAGGGTAGTGCGAAAGGCCTTTAAATACAACTGTTGTAATTGATTATATGCTTGATTGTATTTCGTTTTAAACAGGAACTCAATATGAGCTTTTGGAACTTGTTTAATAATCGTGGAGCAAGATCGATAAAATTGTTCGCGATCAGGATACTCCGCTTGCCAATCATTTATAACAGTTTCTGGTAATGAATCAGACCATGTTTTGACATTTGTATCAATTCCCAACCCTTCTAAACATAAGCTAGCAAGTTCAAGTTCGATACGTTCTAATAATTGCCCGAGATGTAACCAGAATTTACGTCCGGCAAAGCCAGCTATGGAATAACATATCCAAGACGCACAAATGCCATTTACACCATTCCAAATTCCGCATCGACCATTATCGTAGAATGTACAACGATTGAGGCGCTCATCATTTAGAGTGTTTAGCTTTTCTTGTACAATAGAAGATGAATTTGAACAGACTCCAAGCGGGTTGATGGATAATTGCGCGTGCGGATTAGAAAACACCCTTGCCCTAAAAAGTGTATTTTTCGTCTCCAGCAGGTATCCAACCATAAAATTGGGCAATTTTGGCTGGTAATTGCAGCATTTCGAATTACCTAGAATGCGAACTTGTTCAACAAAACTCGCTTCAACAGGTTTACAAATATTGCATTCGTGGCAATTGGATCTAAAGATATCAATTATAATAGTTAGGAGAAAAGCCTTGTTTACCAAAGGTTAATCGATGTTATTAAAAAAGAAATGTTAACGATACTCATGCCTTTATAGTTCGAATT
>Ga0181558_10005150_pt1 | contig 11589 bp, 7 predicted proteins | sample 011ome_22_FD_133754 | JGI IMG/M metagenome (GOLD analysis project Ga0181558, IMG submission 133754) | Coastal salt marsh microbial communities from the Groves Creek Marsh, Skidaway Island, Georgia - 011507BT metaG (megahit assembly) | ecosystem: Environmental > Aquatic > Marine > Intertidal zone... | reverse complement strand
TTCGGCTACCCCAGGGAGCGGTTTGAGGGTTTTCGGGTCTTCGCTTACCAGTCCTTCAATCAGGGCAATGATTACATTGTGGGCCGAAACACTGCTTGCTAAATGGGGATCAAGGTATTGAGGCTCGGACCCCAAGCCAAAATGAAGAATTTTATCTTCGATCGCATTTTCAACATTACTGGGAGCCGAGCATGAGCTGAAAAATAACCCAGAAATAGCAATCGTGATCAGGCTAAGTAAATAAAAGTAATAAGCATTGGATGTTGAGAAATGTTTGATAATTTGAAAAGTGCCAACGCTATCTGTCTTGGCAAGCAAAAGAGTACGAAATTTTAAAAGGACTAGATTTGACTTTGCCCAACTTATCGAAATGCCTAAGTATAGAAATCTTTAAATGCGAGATTACTTTATCAGAAGATTTTTATTGATTCCTCCAACTCTTATCGGAATAAGCATTATGGTCTTTGCGATTACCCGACTTGCCCCCGGTGGTCCACTTGAACAGGCAATGATGCAAATGCAGCAGGTTTCTGAAGAAGGAGGCGGAGGTTTGAATTCTGGTTCAGATCAGGCATTATCAGAGGATCAACTTGAACAGATGAAGCGACTATATGGTTTTGATAAACCCCATTGGGAAGCTTACCTAATTTGGCTTGGCGTGTTGCCTCGTGAGACTGAATTTCGTCAAATCAGGTTTTCAAATTTTGAAAACCAACTATCAGAGAGAGTTCGTATCCCAACCTTTCATCTTTCTGAGTTAGACTGGAATGAAGACGGGTATGTACAACGCCACGAAATCCCGGCTCATATTTCATCTTACATTGGATTTGATTCTATCGATTTCAATAGTGATGGAGAAATAGACGGGCTAGAGGCTGAGCGAGTACTTGGATGGATTGATGGTGCCAGGGAAAAAGTGATCATTCGCCGAGACAATGATGGTCAGGTTTTCCTGGTAAACAACGATGAATTACTTGGTAACTGGAGTATTCGAATGAGAAAGCAGAAAGAAGCCACGCAAAATGCTCCACCGATTGCAGAGCTTTTCATGACTCGATATGATGGCGTACTGCAGGGGAATTTTGGGCAGTCAACGCGATATGGAGAATCCGTTATTTCGGTGATTATTGAACGTTTGCCTGTATCCACTTACTTCGGACTTCTTACATTTTTAGTCACATATATGGTATGTATTCCATTGGGGGTTTATAAGGCTGTTCGGCATAATTCATTATCCGATGATATTTCTTCCATACTTATTTTTGTCGGGTATTCTGTTCCTGGCTATGCATTGGGATCGTTGTTGCTATTGTTTTTCTCGGTCAAGCTTGACTGGTTACCCATGGGGGGACTAACCAGCAGCGGATTTGATGAACTTTCTGCCTGGGAACAGGTTAAGGATTTGGCTATTCATACTTTTCAGCCTCTCTGCTGTTATTTAATTGGTGGATTTGCATTTGTAACCATGTTGATGAAAAACCACCTGATGGATAATCTGTCTTCAGATTATGTTCGCACGGCAATGGCAAAGGGCGTTTCATTTGGAGTAGCGGTGCGCAAGCACGCACTACGAAATTCACTGGTTCCACTAGCAACGAATGTGGGTCATCAGGTGACCCTTTTTGTTACCGGATCATTTTTGATTGAAACGATTTTTGATATCGATGGTTTTGGACTGCTTGGATTTAATTCAGTTATTGATCGGGACTATCCAGTTGTAATGGGTGTCCTCACTCTGTCCGCTGCTTTGATGCTCATTGGCAATGTGCTTTCCGATGCATTAGTTGCATTAGTCGATCCTAGGGTACGTTTTGAATAAAAGTGATTAAGCTTAATCCATTGACTAAGAAAAAACTTCGTCGATTTCGTTCGATCAAAAGAGGTTACTGGTCCTTCGTTATCCTATTATTGATTTATATTTTTAGTTTAGCTGGTGAGCTTTTTGTCAATAAACGAGCCTTGATTGTTTCCTATCAGGGAAACCTGTATTTTCCCACTTATGGCGAGCAAATAACCGGAAAGGAATTTGGACTGGATTATGATTATGAGGTTGATTACCGATTTCTTCAAAAAAAGTTCCAACACGAGGATCTCGGGGATTGGGTGATTATGCCGATTGTGCCTTTTGGACCCTACGAAATGGACTATGCTAATGATGAGTCTACGGGTTTTTCTCCGCCGAGTTTGAAAACGGGACATTTTTGCGGAACCGATAAAACCGAACGTGATGTCTTTGCCCGTCTGCTTTATGGGTTCCGAATCGCCATGACTTTTTCACTGGGTTATCTTTTCCTAACTTATCTAATTGCAATTTTAGCCGGTAGTTTAATGGGGTATTTTGGGGGCAAGACTGATATGCTTGGATTACGCCTAGTTGAAGTTTGGGCAAATGTTCCTTTCTTATACATGGTAATCATTTTGGTTTCTGTGATGCCAGGTTGGTGGGGCGTTGGTTGGCAGGTGTCTTCTCTGTTGTTCATAATGGTTCTTTTTTCATGGACAGGTATGACTTACTACATCCGGGCAGCAGTTTATAAAGAAAAAGCTCGTGATTATGTTTCCGCTGCCAGGGTAATCGGTGCCGGTCCCTCTCGAATAATTTTTAAGCATCTCCTGCCTAATGTTATTTCAACATTGGTAACTTTTGCCCCTTTTACCATTGCCGCAGCTATTTCATCGATTACCGCCCTTGATTTTTTAGGTTATGGCTTGCCTCCACCTACCCCGAGTTGGGGGAAACTCCTCAAGCAAGCAGTGGGCAATCTTAAAACTGCCCCCTGGATAGTTATTTCCACCGTCTCAGCACTTGTCTTAACTCTTACTTTGGTTACTTTTGTCGGGGAAGCTGTAAGAGAAGCTTTTGATCCAAAAAAATTCTCCACTTACGAATGATATGAAAAAAATAAAATTTTATATTTCAATACTGGTTGCCTGCAGCATCTTTTATTTTCAGGGGTGTGAAGAACAGAAATTAAAACAACCCCGTGAAACCAGATCCAATCAACAAGAAGGAACATCCAATGATAATGTAGATCGTGAATTTACCCGCGAACTTGCCCGCGAATTTGCTAGGGAATTTGTCCAGGAGTTTGCCAAACAAATTAATCAAAAAGGCTTCACTTTTGATAGTAATCAATCAATCACTAAATCCCAAAATTCATTTTTGAAAAATGGACTTTTTGATGCGACTGGAAAGCCTCATCCATTACTACGGCACTGTTCTGAGGATGTTATTGAATTTTACCAAAAAAATGCAGATTGCTTTTTTATTTTATCGGCTGAGGAGATACCCAAAGATTTAGATTGGCAGGACGGTTCGAATGAAAAAGAATTTTCCTCTTCTAAAGCCAAAAGGGGAGGTACTTTTTATGCTTACATGCGTGATTTTCCTCGTACTTTAAGAACGATTGGCCCAGATGCAAATGGTGGATTTCGTAGCTATCTTTTAGATAATAATGTGGTTGGATTAACTCATGCACATCCGAATTCCGATGGATTTTACCCGGGGACTGCAAATGAATGGGCGGTTGGGAAAGATGGCCGAACTGTTTATTTTCGTCTCGATTCAAATGCTAAGTTTAGTGATGGCAAACCTGTGCGAGCTTCTGATTACTTTTTCTTTTTTTATTTCATGAGGAGCAAACATATACAGGCGCCCTGGTACAATGATTTTTACGGTAAAGATAAGTTTCAAAAGGTCACAATGTATGACGAAAAGACACTATCGATTACATTTTACAAAGCAAAACCGGATGTGGTGGAACGGGTTTCTATCCGACCTAAGCCTGAACATTTTTACTCAGAGTTGGGGGGAGAGTATTTAACTAAGTATCAGTGGGACCCGGAGCCAACCACGGGTGCCTATGTGGCATTGCCTGAAAATGTGGACAAGGGGAAATCGGTCACACTGGTTAGGCAGGATGACTGGTGGGCTAATGATAAACGATTTTTTCGTAATCGATTCAACCCCGATCAAATCAAGGTCAGCGTGATTCGTGATAATGATAAAGCATTTGAAATCTTCCTTAAGGGGCAAATTGATGCTTTTGGATTGGCAAAGACCGAATTTTGGTATGAGAAATTGTCAAACAATCACCCGTTGGTGAAAAATGGATACCTGACCAAGGTAACTTTTTTTAATCAGGCACCTCCTCCCAGCTATGCCCTTAGGATAAATTCTCAAAAGGCACCGCTTAATAACCTTGATGTTCGCCAGGGCTTTCATCATGCAATGAATTTTGATTTAGTTCTTGAAAGAATCTTTCGAGGAGATTTTGTACGGATGAATACTGTGGCGGATGGCTTTGGCAAAAGATCACATCCATCTCTCAAGGCTCGTGAATTTTCAGTCGATAAAGCTGTGGAATATTTTGCAAGAGCTGGATATTCGAAAAGAGGAAAAGATGGAATTCTAATCAACGGAAAAGGAGAAAAACTTTCCGTTGAAATAATGACAGGGTATAAGCATTTTGAGGATGTTTTGGTCGTACTTAAAGAGGAAGCCAAAAAAGCCGGATTGGAAATTAAGTTAAAAGTGCTTGAGCAAACTGCTGCCTGGAAAATGGCAAATGAAAAAAATCACCAGGTCATATTTTCCGCATTTGGAACTTTTGTGGAACTTTTTCCAAGATTTTGGGAACCATTTCATTCTGATAATGCGTATCAGGAGAAAGGAGATTTAAAGTATACAAAAAGTGGTGACTTAAAGCCAAATCTCACAACGAAGACGAGTACAAATAATTTTACTCAAACTGCGGTTCGTGAATTGGATCATTTGATTAATCAATACCGGGAAGAGGAGGATCTTGAGAAGATAACCCGAATGGCTCACCGTTTAAGTCAAATAATTCATGATCATGCAGTATGGGTTCCTGCTTGGAAAAAGCCCTGGCTTCGATTGGGGCATTGGAGTTGGCTTCATTTTCCAGAAGATTGGGGCCCAAAAGAATCGACAGATTACGAAGAATTTCAGGTTTTTTGGATTGATACTCAAGACAAGAAAAAAATAATTGATGCAATGGAAAAGGGTGAACCCGTTTCTGCTCAGTTGTCAGTCCGGGAATACAAGAAATACATGGCCAAATAAAAAATTGTATTTGTTTAATATGAGTAGCCATGAACAGACGGATTCTTTATTGAAAATAAGGGATCTTTCTGTCTCTTTTACCACCGATGAAGGCGATGTGCAGGCATTGGACGCGGTCGAATTTGAAGTAAAGCATGGGCAAACCCTCGGCCTTGTTGGGGAATCGGGGTGCGGGAAAAGTGTTACCGCACTCTCTGTAATGCGGCTCTTGCCCCAACCGATCGGTAAAATAAATGGGGGAAGCATTTATTTTGGTGGAATGGATTTATTAAAGCTAAATCCCGATCAAATCAGGCAAATTCGAGGTAATGAAATTGGAATGATTTTCCAGGAACCGATGAATGCATTAAATCCGGTTAGAACAATTGGGGACCAGGTTAGTGAGTCTTTTTTACTGCACCAAGATATCTCCCCCAGAGAAGCATGGGAAAAATCAATTCACATGCTTGAGGACGTTGGGATTCCATGTCCAGAAAACCGTGTATTCGAATACCCACATCAGTTATCTGGTGGAATGAGACAGCGCATTGTTATCGCTATCGCATTAGCATGTAAGCCAAAGCTCATAATTGCAGATGAACCAACTACCGCATTGGATGTGACCGTGCAGTCTCAAATTCTTGACCTTCTCGAAAGCTTGAAGGAAAAACTAGGTTCTTCTGTTCTTTTGATTACCCATGACTTGGGAGTAATTGCTGAAACCTGTGATGAAGTCTGCGTTATGTACGCAGGCAGGGTGGTTGAGCGAGCTCCAACCAAAGAGCTTTTTGCCAATCCCGTTCACGCTTACACACGGGGTTTACTTGCATCCATCCCCAGGCTCGACGGGGTTTCTAAAACTGAACTTTCAACCATTGATGGAATGGTACCAGGCCTTCCTGAACTTAATGTAGGATGTCGCTTTGCCCCAAGAAGTGGTGCAGAGCATTCTGAGGAACTGCTTTTGCAAAGACCTCCTTACCATGAATTCACACCGGGTCATTGGGTGGAGGCCTGTCCAGTTTGCACAACATTATGACCGGTATGGATAAATTATTGGAAATTGAGGATTTGCGAGTTCATTTTCCGGTTCGGGGCGGAGTATTCCGTAGGGCTGTAGGCGCCTGTAAAGCTGTGGATGGAGTAACCCTAAGCTTGGAAAAAGGACAAACTCTTGGGTTGGTTGGTGAATCAGGTTGCGGAAAATCTACCTTGGCAAAAGCAGTGGTTAAATTAATTCAACCTACAAGTGGCTCGATCAAGTTTAAAAAGAAGATGGTTTCCGGAGGTGTAGATGAAATTAATTTTCGAAAATCTGTTCAAATGGTCTTTCAGGACCCTGCAGAATCTTTAAATTCAAGAATGACAGTTGGATCCATTATTGGTGAACCATTGGATGTTCATAAAATTGGAGATAAAAGCGAGAGGCTGAATCGGGTCGAAGAATTGCTTGAACAGGTGGGTTTGTCCAAGAGTACGGTCAAACGTTATCCCTTTGAGTTTTCCGGGGGTCAGCGTCAACGAATTGGTATTGCCCGAGCATTGGCACTAAATCCTGAACTTTTAGTGCTCGATGAACCAGTCTCTGCCCTTGATGTTTCCGTGCAAAGCCAAGTTTTAAATTTGCTTATGGGTTTACAGGCTGAACTTCAGTTGACCTATCTATTAATCGCTCATGACTTGGCTGTGGTTAAACATGTGTCGGATGTTATAGCAGTCATGTACCTAGGTAAAATTGTTGAATTTGGACCGGCTGAAGAATTATATTTAAATCCGATTCATGCATACACAAAGGCGTTGATTTCAGCTATCCCTATCCCAGATCCAACGGTGAAAAGAAAAAAAGTTGTGATTCCTGGAGAAGTTCCCTCACCCATAAATCCGCCAGCTGGCTGTGCTTTTGGGAGCCGAATAAATGCAGTCAAGTATCCAGAGAGTGTCGGGCAGGATTTATCATTTAAAGAAGTTTGCAATGGCCATTGGGTTTTAAATTGCCCTTGTTGTGTGGAAGAATAAATTTTTATTTAAAAAGTTCTATGAAAGAAAAAAGCTTGCACGAAAAACTTCTAACCTTTTGATAGAGTTTTTTGTTCCTATGCCCCTTGTAATTAATTTTCTCAAAGCATCCTTTCGTTGGAGATCTTGTGTTTTAACAATCGTTTTCACCGCATTCGTTAATTCTTTATATTCTCAGAGCCCTGCTGATATGCCTCTTAGGCAGGTAATTTCAGAAGCTCAGGCAATGATTGGCCAGGGTGATTTTGCGGGTGCTTCTCCATTGCTAGACGAGTTAGAAGTTCGATTTGAGGATGAAAAAGATCCCCAAGTTGAAAAAATTCTTCAACAATTTGGGTTTGTTCGTGGAATTGGTTATCTACAAAGTTTTGCTAAAACTGGGAATAAGGAGTTTTTGGGGAAAGCGTCCAGCGCATTTGGTTTCTTTGCTGAAAAATTTCCAAATGATTCAAAAGCTGTCATGGCTCTTCAAAAACGCACAGATTGTTTAAGGGCACTACATGAATGGAATGAAGCAGCTAGAGTTATTGAAACTCTTTTAGATCCATCAAAACCTTATCGTAAGCAGATCTTAAAAAGGTCAGAACTTATGAATCTATATTTCGGCCGAGCTCAATGTTATCATATCGTTCAGGATTGGGTTAAGGGGGAACCTTCCTTTATGGAACTTAAAAAGTACGCTGAGTTGGCGAAGGATGAAGATCGACTTGCATATGCGGTCTCCTGTCTCACGGAAATGTATGTTCAGACAAAACGCATAGATGAAGTTTTTCCATTATTGCCACTACTATCTGCGGATACGCCTGCCCGTTATGATTTGCGCCTCAATGTTAATTTAATGCAGGGTGCTGCTCAGCTTACAGACAAAGAAAGACATGTAGATGCTTCGCTGTTTTACGCCTTAACTATGACTACTGAGGAAATAGTTGCTTTTTACACTGAAAGAAAAAAGCAGTTGGAGACTGAGCTTAAGCAATACGAGCAAATTATTGCTTTACAGGGGAACTTGATGCCAAAGCGGAGACTCGAGATACTTAAGGAAAAGACAAATACAATCGCAATGAAATTGACGAGTGCAAAGGGGCACTTAAAACTCTCGCAGGAAACACCTTCATTTACGACCACTTTAAGATGGAAAAAGGCGGATAATTTTCAGGTTACCAAAAGAGATTTTGAATCATTTTTTGGATTTTATTGGCTTTACAAGGATTTTCCAGAAAATGAAATGGCAGAAAATTTCATTTACGCTGCGTTTGCTTCATCAAATGGGGTGAAAGAGCGTGAAAGATCAATTGAACTGGGTGAAGAATACTTGGCAAACGATAAATGGGATAAGTTTCGTGCAGATGTTACATTTATCATGGCAAATGCGTACAGGCAGGAAGCAGAAAACCTAAAACAGGTAGCTGTAAGCCTCCAAAATGAATTGGGTACAGTAGAAAGAGACCGTGCAGAAAAAGCTTTGGTTAAATCAGAAGAGTATTATGACAGGTTCTTTGAGATTTGTAACAAGTTCATCGAAGCTTTGCCTGAGCATAAGTATGCTAAGGAATTTGTTGGTATGATGGGAGCAGTATATTTCAAAGGTAAAAAATTCGATCAGTTACTTGAAAAATTTGCCGGTTTTGAAAATGGAAAAATGAATAAAACCAAGGGTTATGTGAATCGTTTAGAATTCAATAAAAGCCCAGCGATGCCAACTGCCCATTATATGAGCGGACTTGCACTTTTGGCTTCTGGTAAGTTTAACGAAGCAAAACCTCTTTTAGGAGCAGTGGTTGGTGTAAATGTGGAAGGGCTTCCACTAGATGGCTCAGTGCCTGACGAGAATGAGTAATATGATTACTACGGAAAAAGTTACTCTCGTCATACTTGTTGTTGGATCACTCTTCCTGTACTCCTGCGGTGGCGACGAAGAACCTGCTTTAGATACTCCTGATCCTGTTGCTGGAAAAACTTCGCAACCAGAAGATGTGCCGGAGAAAGTGGAAATTGTAGAAGAAGAGGAGATCATCGAAGAAGAAATACCTGACCCCAACGGTGTTTATTTACCTATTGATAAAGAAAATAAAAATGGGAAACCGGTTTATACCAATGGAAATGGTTTTTTTATGTGGTTTAATGGATCGATTTGGAAAATTACTGATAAAATTGGAAGTGGTAAATCAATTGCCACTGGTAATGAGTCGATTAATGATAAATGGAGTAATGGTGCAAAAGCTAGGCATTTTCCTCTCGAGGAGTATTCCAAGGATGCACTATTTAGGTTAGCAGTTGCTTATCAGGGCTCTAAAGATAATCAAAATGCCATTAGGCTTTTCAATCAGTTTGTTACTCAATTTCCAGATGATAAAATGGTAGCAGAAGCCTACCTAAGTATGGGTGATCTCTCGATAAGTGATTTACAACCTGACGATCAACCATCCGTTGAGCAGATTAACAAGGCAAGAGAAAACTATAAATTTGTTCGTGAAAAAACTCAGGAAGTCAGGCTAATTTCAGATGCTACATTTAATGAAGGTGGCTTAATTGAAAGAGTGGCTGATAATCCCGAGGGAGTTGTTGAGCATTATCTAAGTTTTGACAAGAATGGTGATGAACTTTTGCAGGTCGCCGAGTACAATGCGATTGGGATTCAATCAACAAAGTCTTTTAGCGATTTCGATCTGAACCAGGATAAAACGATAGACTATGGAGAAATGTTTGATGTTGCATCTTGGGTTTTTTATTCTGACTTAGAGAATCTTTACAAAGAATATTCTGAAAATAATTCCGGAAAAGAGGGTGCACGGATTTCAGAAGCCACAGAAAGAATAGGTTTCGCAAACGAAAAATTGGGCAATCCCTCAGCCATGCTCAATCTTTACTACAACGACATAGAAAGCTATGGGAATCAGAAAAGTAATGTGGGTGTGGATGGACTGATTGTAAAATACATAGAAAAATTTCAGGAATATGATAATTTGTACAGCAGCTCTTTGGACCTCCTTGAAAAGGTTCAAAACCCCACTGAGATTGTCTCTTTTACATTTAGGGACAGAAGGGGGAGTGAAAAGACAATTACTGGATCCGTTGAAGAAATGATTAAAGATAGAAATAAGTTATTACCTTTTCTGGCTACATCCTTCGAGGGATTGGATTATGACATTCAGTCGGATATTGTTTCTATGAAAGGAGCTGTATTTACAAACCCTAAACATGCGTCAAAATTTAAGGGTTATTTAAAGAAGTATCAAAATTTAAAGAAGGCATTTCCATCAGATCTTTCTCCTGTTGCTGCGTTTTCTAAATTATTGGATAAGGCCACATCAAATGGTGAAAAAGCTCTCGAATTAAGAATGCGATCAGCGCTCGACAAACTTGGTGCAACTTCAGCGGGTAGTTATACTCCCCAGCGCAGCGATTTCCCACAGGCAAGTCCTGGGGTGTTAGTTTGGATGGCAGAAAAATTTATTGCTCAAAATTCTGCCGAAGATGCTATTACAGCAATGAATAGATTACTCGATGAATTTTCAGAAAATGGTGGAGACTATCTTTTTGATGCCCACTTCATTATAGGAAAAGCGAAGCAACAGACAAAAGAATATGCGGAAGCTGCTGCAAGTTATGAAGCTGCCTTGACAAACTCGTCATGGCATCCGAATGCAAATAATGCACGAATCTTCCAGGGTGAGTCTATGCTTGAGGTTGGAAAATCAACAAAAGATACTTCATATCTGGAAGCTGCAGAGAATTTGTTAACTGAGGTCAGGGGGGACACAGAAGCAAGTGTTGAACAGCGAGCGCATGCTTCTCATCTAATGGGAGAATGCAAGCGTGCAACTAGGGACTATGCAGGTGCAGCCTATTATTACAAGTACACTACATTAAATTTTCCTGCATCAACCAAGTGGGCACCAAAATCATTTGAGCAGGCTCTTCGTTGTTATGAACAAACAGGAGATTCTGACCAAAGAACCGAAATGGAAAAAGCATTTGTTAACTGGCAGAGGAATTATTTGAAATGAATCTTTTTCTTAAAACTATTCTTGTCTTTATATTCTGCCTGACTGGGCACACATCATTATTTGCTCAAGGTAATCAAGATTACTTTAAAATGCATGCTGGAGCACTGCCAGTGACCATTTATATGGGGAATGCTGGCAAGCCAGCGAGTTTACTGGGAGTTGATGGACAAAAAGGGATTATTTATGTTCAGGTCGAAGGTGCAGGAAGAATGCAACTTGAACTTCGTGGTCTCCAGAAACAAAATATCAAGGGTTTTGCATTCACTTGGCCAAGTGATGCTCGAAAGACGCTCACTTCTTTTTCAAATGAACAATACAATGTAAAATTATTAGATTCTCTTCGACCAGTAATTTATAAAGCAATGCTGTTCCTCGAAATTCCTCAGCAATACTTTGCAATACATGACAACTGCTTAATTTATGTTAAGTCATTAATTGCGATGGAACAATACAATGAAGCCTTCTATTTGCTTTCTCGTATAAACCTTAACAAATTAGATG
>Ga0181558_10005144_pt1 | contig 11597 bp, 9 predicted proteins | sample 011ome_22_FD_133754 | JGI IMG/M metagenome (GOLD analysis project Ga0181558, IMG submission 133754) | Coastal salt marsh microbial communities from the Groves Creek Marsh, Skidaway Island, Georgia - 011507BT metaG (megahit assembly) | ecosystem: Environmental > Aquatic > Marine > Intertidal zone... | reverse complement strand
CTTCTATCAGATGATCGATGTTTTGATTATTGATGATGTGCAAAGTTTCTCGGGTAAGGAAAAGACACAGGATGTGTTCTTTGAGATCTTTAATCATCTACATCAAAACGGAAGTCAAATCATTCTATCTTCTGATCGTGCACCCGTTGAGTTACAGGGAATGGAGCAGCGACTCCTTTCTAGGTTTAAATGGGGATTGAGTGCGGATTTACAAAAACCCGATTTAGAGACTCGTGTGGCTATTCTGATGAAGAAGTTGTACAATGACGGTATTGAGATAGATCAAGACATTGTCGAATACATCGCTCAATCGATCAACTCTAATATTAGAGAACTCGAGGGTGCATTGATCAGCATACTCGCTCAGGCTTCGTTAAACAAGAAGCAAATTACCATGGAGCTCGTCAAGAGCATGGTAGATAAATTTGTGAAGAGTACGACGCGTGAAATCAGTGTTGACTTTATTCAAAAGGTGGTTTGTGACTATTTCGATATGCCGTTGGAAATGCTCAAGAGCAAGACTAGAAAGCGTGAGATTGTACAAGCACGCCAATTGAGTATGTATTTCTCGAAACAATTGACCAAAAATAGCCTTGCCTCTATCGGTCAGCAATGTGGAAATAAAGATCATGCTACGGTTCTACATGCCTGTAGAACAGTGAATAACTTGAAAGAAACCGACAAGCGTTTTAAAACGTACGTTGAAGATTTACAAAAGAGACTTACACTCGCTTAAATTCTATCGACGAATGCGAGAAAGAGTCAGTATCTTCGGGTACTGACTCTTTTTTATTTATGAAGATATTGATGGTTTGTTTGGGGAACATCTGTCGTTCACCATTGGCACATGGAATTATGGAACATAATGCTCCTGATCATTGGGAGATAGATTCAGCTGGCACGTCGAGCTGGCATGCTGGCGAACGCCCCGATACGCGCAGTATAATAACCGCTAGATCACATGGCATAGACATTGACTCGCAGCGTTCACGCCAAGTTGTGGTTGATGATTTTCACTACTACGATATCATTTTCGCTATGGACAGCTCGAACTACTCCAACTTACTTCAATTGGCTCCGAATGATGCATTAAAGTCCAAGGTTCGTTTAATCATGAATGAAGCATATCCTGGGGAAAACCGTCAAGTCCCCGATCCCTACACTGGAGGCAGTGAAGGTTTTGAAAGTGTTTATCATATGCTTGAGAAGAGTATCACCAAATTTTTAGAGAACCAATCATGAGTGGAACCATTTACTTACTCCCAAATACGTTAGGCGAGGACAATTTTTCCCAAATTATCCCCGCTGATGTGATTTCAAAAATTGATGAACTCACCTATTTCATCGTAGAAAATGAACGTACCGCTCGTGCGTACATCAAACGACTTTTGCCAGAAAAGAATCAGCGAGAGATTGTCATGGAAATCATTGACAAGCAAACAGATCCTTTGGATCTGCCCCTTTTTTTAAAGCCTGTGGAACAAGGTCAAGATGCCGGTATTATATCTGAGGCAGGTGTGCCATGCGTCGCAGATCCAGGTGCGGAAATAGTAAGTATCGCTCATCGCAAAGGAATCGCTGTGAAACCTTGTGTAGGCCCCTCCTCTATTCTTCTCGCTTTAATGGCCAGTGGATTCAACGGTCAACAATTTACCTTCAGAGGGTATTTACCTTTTGATGGGAATATGCGCAAGCGCACCTTCCAAATCATGCAAAAGGAAATAAGAGATGGCATCACTCAGATATTCATGGAGACTCCTTACCGCAACGGGAAATTACTGGAGGAGTTAATCAAGGTGCTACACCCTGAAACTAAACTTTGTATAGCCAGTGATATTAGTTTGGAAACAGAATACATTCAAACCAAAACCATATCAAATTGGATTGGCAAATTTCCAGATATTCACAAACGACCTGCGATTTTTCTAATCGACTAACCTTCTTTTTCTTCAATGACCGACCAAGAACTCAAAGATAAAGCCATGGTGGATGGTGCTTTTCAAGATCTCTTGAATAGCATAGAATATAAAACAGAGGAATCCGATAAGATCTTGATTACCAAGGCTTTTAACATTGCTCAGGACGCACATAAAGGGGTGCGGCGTAAGACTGGAGAGCCCTACATCACACACCCGATTGAAGTGGCTCAAATTGTTGCTACGGAGATTGGCTTAGGCCCCACAAGTATTGCTACTGCGTTAATGCATGATGTTGTAGAAGATTCTGACTATACCCTTGAGGATATAGAGTCCATGTTTAACGAGAGTATTGCTCGTTTAATTGACGGTTTGACAAAAATCTCAGGAGTTGCAAGCATGGAGAGTAGCATGCAGCTTGAGAATTATCGCAAAATGCTTTTGACTATTTCCGACGATGTTCGTGTAATCCTGATTAAGCTTGCAGACCGCTTGCATAATATGAGGACCATGCATGGCATGCCTTCGCACAAACAGCTCACCAAAGCTTCTGAGACACTTTTTATTTATGCGCCTTTGGCCCATCGCCTTGGGTTATATAAAATAAAGACAGAATTAGAAGACACGGCTTTAAAATATACCGAGCCCGATGTGTATCACGAAATAGAGGAGCGAATGAATGAATTGGCTCTTGGTGATATTTCCTACTTGAAAAAATTCACTTCAACTATTGGACATGAGTTGGAGAAAGCCGGCCTCAAATTCGACATTAAAAAACGGACCAAGAGTATTTTCTCTATTCGCCGTAAAATGAAGAATCAAAAAGTTGGTTTTGATGAGGTGTACGATAAATACGCCATTCGTATCATTCTCGATTCGGAATTAGAAATGGAAAAAGCCGATTGTTGGAAGGCCTATTCTTTGGTTACGCAAAATTTCAGTCCAAACCCCTTACGTCTGAGGGATTGGATTTCTTCTCCTAAGAGTAATGGGTATGAGAGTTTGCATACCACTGTAATGGGTCCTGAAGGACATTGGGTAGAGGTGCAAATCCGCACCCGTCGTATGGATGATATTGCCGAAAATGGATTTGCGGCACACTGGAAATATAAAGAAGATAGTTCGGGGTCGAATACCTTGGATAATTGGTTAAAGCGGATTCGTGAATTCTTAGAAGATCCGGACAACGATAGCGAGGACTTTATTGAGAATTTCAAGATGAATCTATTTGCATCTGAAATCTTCGTTTTTACTCCAAAGGGCAAAATGGTTTCGCTACCAAAAGGTGCTACTGCATTAGATTTTGCCTTTGAGATTCATAGTGAGGTAGGTGCACATTGTCTTGGAACAAAGGTGAACGGTAAGCTTGTACCATTGAGCTCTCCTCTCAAATCAGGGGATCAAGTTGAAGTTTTGACTTCAGTTAAGCAAGAGCCAAAAGAAGATTGGTTGAGCTTTGTGAAAACTGGTAAGGCGAAACAGCGCATTAAACGTGCGCTCAAGCAGGAGAAACAACTAGTTACGGGTCAAGGTTATATGGTCCTCGAACGTAAACTGAAGGTTTTAAAGCTAAAAGCCACTTCGAGCAACATACATAAACTGGTCAACTACTTCGGGCTAAAGAATCCGGATGAGTTGTATTACAAGGTTGGGCTAGGTGTTATTGACAATAAGAAGTTACGTGAATATGCACGCGAAACTTCTGGCTTGGTCAATTACTTCAAACAACGTATCGTCAAGAGCAGTTATGCGAAGACTAAATTGAACAAGCCTAAAGAGATCTCCGAAAAGCACCAACTTGTTTTTGGAACAGATGAACAAGATCTGGACTATACGCTAGCAAAATGTTGTAATCCAGTTGCAGGCGATCGTGTATTTGGCTTTGTCACTACTGCTGACGGGCTAAAAGTGCACAGAGACGATTGCCCAAACTCAGTATTGCTTCAAAGTCGATTTGCGAACAGGGTTATGAAAGCAAAATGGATCGATCAGAAGGCAAGCACTTCTACGGTGAATATCGAGATTCAAGGAATGGACCGCCTAGGTATTGTAAATGATGTCACAAAAGTGATTTCGAATGACTTAAACATCAACATTAAGGCGATCTCTTTTTCGGTTGATGATGGGTTATTCACAGGTCAATTGACCATCGAAGTCGCTGATAAAGTGGCCCTCACTGATACTATTAACAATATCAAGTCACTTGAAGGAATAAGCACCGTCAATAGAGTGGGTAAATTCAACAGATAGACGTATTTTAGCGCTTTAGTTCTCACATGAGCACAACAATAGAGGCACAGGAACAAGTAAAAGAGGTATTTAGCCGTTATCTGGAGCAGAACAATCAGCGTAAAACTCCAGAACGCTTCGCAATACTCAACGAGGTTTACGAAAGCGACGATCACTTCGACGTAGAAACCTTGTACCTTTCCATGAAGGAGAAGAATTACCGCGTGTCTAGAGCTACATTGTACAATACCATTGAGCTCCTCCTTACTTGTGGTTTGATTCGCAAACACCAGTTCGGACAAAATCAAAGTTTTTACGAGAAATCCTATTTCAACAAACAGCACGATCACGTTATTCTCAGTGATACCGGTGAGGTTTTTGAATTTTGTGATCCACGTATAGAAAATATTAAGAAAACAATCGAAGAGGTCTTTAATGTAGAAGTGGAGAGCCACAGTCTTTACTTCTATGCAAAAAAGAAACAGGACCTAAACCAAAAATAATATGGCTGTAGATGTACTTCTAGGTCTCCAATGGGGAGATGAAGGAAAAGGAAAAATCGTTGACGTACTGACGAAAAAATATGATATTATCGCTCGATTCCAGGGTGGTCCGAATGCCGGTCACACCTTAGAGTTCGAAGGTAAAAAGCATGTTTTGCACACCATCCCATCTGGAGTTTTCCACGAAAACGTAGAGAATATTGTAGGTAATGGAGTGGTAATCGATCCTGTTATTTTCAAGGGGGAGTTAGACAAATTGATTGCGCAGGAGCCAGATGTCTTATCTCGTCTAAAAATTAGCCGTAAAGCGCACCTGATTCTTCCTTCACACCGATTGCTAGATGCAGCAAGTGAAGCGGCAAAGGGTAAGAAAAAGATTGGTTCTACCCTGAAGGGTATTGGACCAACTTACATGGACAAAACAGGTCGCAATGGTTTGCGCGTCGGAGATATTCAACTTGAAAATTTCCAAGAACTCTATGAAGCTTTGGTCAATAAGCACAAGCAGTTGCTCAGTGGTTACCCAGAGTTTGAGTACAATCTAGAAGAGCTCGAAGGCACTTGGTTTGAAGCGATTGAATATTTGAAATCACTGCAAATCATCGATAGCGAGCCATATATTCATGATGCTATTCGTGATGGTCGCACTATTCTTGCCGAAGGTGCACAGGGTACCCTACTCGATATTGACTTTGGGACCTACCCTTTTGTTACCTCATCGAACACTACTTGTGCCGGTGCATGTACCGGTTTAGGCGTCGCTCCAAACAGAATTAAGAACGTATACGGTATTTTCAAGGCATATTGTACGCGTGTTGGTTCTGGTCCATTCCCTACAGAATTAAACGACAAGACTGGCGAGACAATTCAAGCTCAAGGTCATGAGTTTGGTGCAACTACAGGACGTCCTCGTCGTTGTGGTTGGTTGGATCTTCCAGCATTGAAGTATGCTATTGATGTCAACGGAGTTACGGAGCTAATGATGATGAAATCAGATGTTTTAAGCGGCGTAGGTCCTATCCAGATTTGTACTGCCTACAGATACAAGGGTGAGGTTATTGAACATTTACCCTACAAACTACAGGAGGATCTCATCGAGCCAATTTTAACCGAGCTCCCAGGCTGGGACGAGGACCTTACGAAAATGACCGATGAGAAGGAATTCCCGGAAACTTTCAAGGCCTATATCAACTACATTGAGAAAGCTGTAGGTGTTCCGATCACCTTAGTGAGTGTTGGGCCTGATCGTGCACAAACCATTTTAAGATAATGCGCAGGGCCATACTTTTTTGTGTGGCCCTTTTTTCCGCACTACCCTTTCATGGTAGTGCGCAGACAAAAATTCGCATTCTCAGCAGTGATATTACAGATATCATAAAAGAGGATTCAGGTTCCCGTGTGTATTATCTCAGGGGGAATGTCGGCTTGCAACAAGATGAAGCCAAGATGTATTGTGATTCAGCCGTTCTTCGTCAGCCAGAGAACACCTTCGATGCTTTCGGTAATGTTCGTATCGTTCAAGCAGATACCACCACCATAACAGGTAAGACGTTGAATTATGATGGAGCGCAGCGATTGTTTACTATTTCCCATGATGTAGTGCTAAGTACGCCGAATTCCACCTTAAAGACGTCTGCACTTCGTTACGACAGAAATGATCACAATGCATACTATCTCACGCGCAGTACCCTATATAGAAAGCACTTAAAATTAACTTCAGATAAAGGTGTGTATAACACACGTTTAGAACAGATTAGGCTGCGCGGACAGGTAGAGGCGATAGATTCGTCATACCAATTATTTACCGACACATTGCTCTATTTCCCTAATCGGAACAGCTACCGATTCTTGGGGCCAAGTAAGCTGTATCGCGACAGTGCTCAGATCTATTGTAACCTAGGCAGCTATAACGCAGACGATACCCAGCTTAACCTAGGCCGAGGAGCCCGAATTGAATCACCAAAGTCTCTTATTCTTGCTGATTCGGTAGCATACAATCTAAGCGAGGAAACCGGAGAACTATTCAATGAAGCTTTAGTGGCAGATTCAGCTCAGGGATTTGTTTTGGAAAGTTCATACATGTATTACATCAAGGAGCCCAATTTTGTGGATGCAGCTTTTCCGGTCTACTACAAACAAAGTATGGACTCAGATACCTTATTTGCTGTGGGCGATACACTGCGTATTCGCGAGGACAGCTTGGGCTATCGCAACATCAGAATGATAGGAAAAACTGCATTTTTAAGCAATGAATTCCAAGGACGTAGCGAACACTTCTCCTACTCAGAATCGAAGGAAGAATTGGCCCTCTACCCCGCTCCAATACTCTGGAGTAACAAGAGCCAATTTCAGTGTGATTCCGCGGTCCTGATGATGGTCGATAAAAAATTAGACAGTCTTTATTTGCATCAAAAAGTGCGTATTGTTTCTCAAACCGAGGATTCGGCCTACTTCGATGCAGCTTCCGGTAAATACCTTTACGGCAGTTTTGTGGACGACCAATTAAGCCAAATTTACCTCGAAGGAAATGCGCAAAGCATCATGCACAACTTTTCGGGTAAAGCTGTACCGGATGGTATCAATACCACTGCTTGTTCTTTTATTCAAACCAGCTTCAAAGAGGGCGCTGTCGATCGAGTACGTGCGTCTAAATCCGTTGACGCCCAGTACCTGCCGTGGGAATACGGTGGCAAATCTTCAGCAAAGCTCGAAGGTTGCTCTCCACGTTTTTCTGAGCGGACAACTATAGAACAAGTGCGGCCTAGTCCCCGGAAAGAATAGCTTTGATATTAGGCTTGAAATACCCGGGTCCCTTGAGCACTTTTCCGTCTTCACGATAAATTGGCTTACCATCTGGTCCCAATTTACTCATATTACTGCGCTGAATTTCTTCAAAGACCTCTTCTATTTTGTCTTGCATTCCGTGGCTCAGAATGGTCCCGCAGAGAATATATAGCATATCACCAAGGGCATCTGCAACCTCTGTTCTATCGCCCTTTAAGGCCGCTTCAAGATATTCTTCATTCTCTTCTGCCATAAGCTTGAAACGCAATTCTATCAGTTCTTTGCGTATCGAAGCGACAGGTGCATATTCATTGGGTATACCAAATGTGTCGTGGAACTTTTCCACATGAGCGATTTGCTTCTTCATAAGTATCTATTTTCCCTTCAAAGAAAGTAAATTTGTAGGATGGAAAACATTACAACCGGACATTGGATTTTTGCTGGCATCTTCGCCATTAGTTTCTTGACCTATTTATTTATTAGTTACCGCAAAGACCTGAGTTTGCATAAAGTGCATTACAAAAGCGGAGGAATACAGGTGCTACTACTCATAGTGATCACCCTCTTCGTGTTGTTTGTTTTCAAACGAATTATGTAGGCCAACTTCTGCCCTATATTTGTAGCAAAGAGAAATAACCCACTCTAATCAACCTATCACAGATGACAGAAAAGCAAAAAGAAATCAGTTACCAAGAATACCAGGAAGAAATCAAGAACGATTACTACACCGCAGTACTCTCTAGAGAATGTTCTTTAATGGGACGTCGAGAAGTATTGACGGGTAAAGCGAAATTTGGAATTTTTGGAGCCGGTAAAGAATTGGCACAAATCGCATGGGCTAAAGCCTTTGAAAAAGGTGATTTCCGCAGTGGATACTACCGCGATCAGACGTTCATGATGGCTCTTGGTGAGTTGGATGCGGTAAAGTTCTTCAATTCTCTATATGCAGTAACTGACGTAAAACACGAGCCTATGGCTGGTGGCCGTCAAATGAATGGCCATTTCGCCACTCGTAGCTTGGATGAGCAAGGCAACTGGGTCAACCTAACCGAGCAATACAACAGCTCTTCTGACATCAGCCCTACTGCTGGGCAAATGCCACGCCTTTTAGGGCTGGCACAAGCATCTAAAGTATATAAAGAGGTTTCATTTGAAGGCTCTGAGAAATTTTCAAAGAATGGCAATGAAGTGGCTTGGGGAACCATTGGTAATGCATCCACTTCTGAGGGATTGTTCTTTGAAACCATTAACGCTGCAGGAGTTCTTCAAGTTCCTATGGTCATTTCTGTTTGGGACGATGAGTATGGAATTTCTGTTGGTGCCGAGCATCAGACGACAAAAGAAAACATTAGTGAAATTCTAAAGGGATTTCAGCGCGATGAACACGCTAAGGGATATGATATTTTCGTGGTTGATGCATGGGATTACACGGCATTGATCAACACGTTCATGCAAGCTTCAAAGGTGGCTCGTGAGGAGCATGTCCCCGTGATGATTCACGTGAAGGGTATGACACAACCGCAAGGGCACAGTACATCGGGCTCTCATGAGCGCTACAAATCTGCTGAGCGTCTTCAATGGGAGAAAGACCACGACTGTATTTTGAAGTTTGGAGAGTGGATGCAGGCACAAGGCATTGCAACTGCAGAAGAACTTGAAAACATCACTAAAGAAGCAAAAAAAGCCGCTCGCGAAGGAAAGAAGGAAGCTTGGAAGATTTACCAAAGCCAACCGATAGCCTTGAGAAATGAAGTGTTGCCATTATTGAAAGCCTTGCAATCTCAGGGTGAAAAGGGAATATTTGTAACTCCCATCATTACAGAACTTGAGGCTGTAGAAGATGTGGAGGTCGCACATTCATTTAAAGCCGTTCGCAAAGCACTTCGCACCGTTTTAGGAGATCCTCGGGTAGACACCGCACCTCTGAAAGCATGGTTAGATAAAGAATTTAAAGAGCAAGAGAAACGTTACAGTTCGCACTTATACAGTGCCAGTGACGCCTCTCGCCTACTTGATTACACGCCTGCGAACTATGAAAACGCGGAGCAGGTGGATGCTCGAATTGTCATCAGGGACAATTTTGATAAATTATTTGGAGAACACCCTGAATTACTAGTATTCGGAGAGGATTCTGGTAAAATCGGTGATGTAAACCAAGGTCTAGAAGGAATGCAGCTAAAATATGGTGAGACTCGCGTATCGGATGCCGGTATTCGCGAAGCTACCATCCTCGGTCAGGGTATCGGTATGGCTATGCGTGGCTTGCGCCCGATAGCTGAGATTCAGTATTTGGATTACTTGCTTTACGCTCTTCAGATTATGTCTGACGATTTAGCAACCGTTCATTACAGAACCGCAGGTGGACAAAAGGCACCTACTATTGTGCGTACTCGCGGACACCGCTTGGAAGGTATTTGGCATAGTGGCTCTCCAATGGGAACCATCATCAATTCGATCAAAGGGATGTATGTTCTCGTGCCACGTAACATGACTAAAGCTGCCGGCTTCTATAACAAATTGATGGAGCTTGATAATCCAGCTTTGGTTATAGAATGTTTGAATGGATACCGTAGAAAGGAATTGTTACCTAACAACCTCGCTGAGTTTACCACACCTATTGGAAAGGTGGAAGTGATGCGAGAAGGGTCAGATGTAACCGTACTAACCTACGGATCTAATTGTACCATTGCTGAGGCAGCTGTAGCTGAATTAGCGAATCTTGGTGTAGATGTTGAGCTTATTGATGCGCAATCATTGATTCCTTTCGATATCGAAAAGCAGGTGAGTGAAAGCTTGAAGAAAACCAATACGCTCATCATCATCGATGAAGATGTACGTGGTGGTGGAAGTGCATTCTTGCTTCAGAATATATTAGAAGATCAGGATGGTTACCGCTATTTAGACAGCGCTCCAGTGACCATAAGCTCGAAAGATCACCGACCAGCTTTTGCTTCAGACGGTGATTACTTCAGCAAACCTTCACTAGACGATATGGTCGAGCAAATCTATGCTGTCATGCACGAGAAAGATCCTAACACATACCCCGCAATTTAGATGAGTACTCCTTCCCCACGTCTCTTTCCAAACACTGTTGCAGGTGTCCTTGAGGCTTTGGAAATGACTTTTGGAAAAGGCATTTATGCGGACAAGGTAGTTGAAAGACTGCTGCGTCAAAATAAAAAGTGGGGATCAAGAGACCGTAGCTTTGTTGCGGAACATACCTACGAAATGGTTCGTTGGTGGGGTTTTCTATGGGCCTTGCTAGAAAAGGAACCTTCGACTAAAAGAAAGGACTTGCATCGCCTCTTTGGAGTGTATTGGCTTTGGCGTGGTTACGATTTACCGGATTGGCCAAAATTCGATACCATCAGGGATTTTGATGTTCAAAAGGCAAGCAAACGTTTGACCACTATCGCTGAAAAAGAGAGTTATGCAACCTGGTTTGATGCGTTGGCTCATGAGCAGCTAGGGGAACAATGGCCAATTATAGCTGCAGCAATGAATACACCGAACACGGTGAATTTGCGCGTGAACACATTGAAATCAAACCGTTCAGAGGTAGCCGAAGCATTGGAACAAGCGGGTATTAAGGTTTATGATCATCCGGTCTTTCCTGAAGCGCTTTGTTTGGAAGGTCGACCAAAACTCAACAACATTCCTGCCTTTAAACAAGGCTGGTTTGAAGTTCAAGATGCCGGTTCTGCCCAAATCGGTCATTTTTTAAATCCTACTCCGGGCAGTACAACTATAGATGCTTGTGCAGGTGCGGGTGGAAAGACTTTATTGCTGGGGGCCCTTATGGAAAATAAAGGGAAGCTAGTGGCTATGGATGTGGAAGGGCGTAAACTCGGCGAACTAAAGAAACGAACCCAGCGTAGTGGACTCAGCATTGTAGAAACTAGGGCTTGGGAAGAACCTGGTGTGCTTCAAGAATTAGAAGAAACTGCTGATTATTTGTTATTAGACGTGCCTTGTTCTGGAACGGGTGTGATTAAACGCGAGCCGGATACCAAATGGAAATTAGCTCAAGAGCACTTAGACCGACTTGAAGAGGTTCAAGCAGATATTCTGCACCGCTACCCTACTATGCTGAAGCCAGGAGGTACTTTGGTGTATGCCACATGTAGTATTTTACCTATGGAAAATACACAGCAGATTGAATTGT
>Ga0181558_10005140_pt1 | contig 11600 bp, 12 predicted proteins | sample 011ome_22_FD_133754 | JGI IMG/M metagenome (GOLD analysis project Ga0181558, IMG submission 133754) | Coastal salt marsh microbial communities from the Groves Creek Marsh, Skidaway Island, Georgia - 011507BT metaG (megahit assembly) | ecosystem: Environmental > Aquatic > Marine > Intertidal... | reverse complement strand
ATCAAGATTTTAATACAAACATTGGTTTTATGTTTGAATTCTGACCATTATTTCACCAATTATTAGTTGAATCCAATCGTTCTAAACTCTTTTTAGTACTCTCAAAATCTTCTTTTATTTGCATGACGATGGCGTAAAAGCTAAGTCAACTACCAATTACAGTGCTCAAACAGACTATAATCAGTTTATGGATGATGATCAACTCTTAAAATCAAAATCATTGAAACAAATCAAGCTGCAATGCATATTCTTACAGCAAACGATCTGAAATTCCTTTTGAAGGTTTTGCAAAGAAGGATTTGTTTGATGAGTTTGGTTTTAATTTAGCTTTTCAATTTAATATCGGATATCGATTTTAGAGCATTATACAATGCGCTCATTTAAATGGATAATAGTTAAAGATGAATAGAATATCCTGCGTTAAAAAGCTTGAACTTTCGCCACTCGAGGTCACGAATAAGAGCAAAGCCCGATCAGTCATGACTGATCGGGCTTTCTATTTTGGAGTTCAAAGGAAGCGAAGCAATCCCGCCTCGAGTCAATACGAAAAAACGCTACTTCAAATGACCTTGATTTCTGAACGTGCCCAATGCTCTGTGCTTCTTATAAAATGCTCTCATTGCTTGAGCGATTTGAAGTTTTTGCTCATCTTCAATTGGAACTGACTTTCCTTGACCAACAATATTTGAAAGTGATGCGGTCAACTCATTGAATGGTTCTGGCGTTTTATCAATCCAATCATTTAATAATTCCCCGTTTATTTTTGAAGGTAATGATCCCAAGATTCCTAAATCATTTTGATTGTGCACTAAAATTCCAGCGACAGTTCCTTTGTCTAATGTTAGAACTTGATAAAAATAAAGTGTATGATAATCCAGTTGAATGTCTTTTTCTATTTCGCTATAATCTGGGAATTGAGTCTTCGCATCATTCAATATTTCACCATACGTTTCAATAATGCCAGTGGCTATCTGCTTTGTCAAATCAAAATCTTTCTCAAAATCACCGGAATTGAATTCTTCCAAATAAAAATGACTCACGCCACGGTGCGCATTTAAAGCTCGAATAAAGAAGTACTCATTCCCATTCTTTATCCCTTCATCATAGAACGCTCCAGAAAGTCTTTTAAGTGCATTATTAAAAACCTCCGTGTGCTTTTTGTTTTCGATTGAAGGATTTAAGTCTGCCATTATTCTCCAATAACCCATACCAGTCTTCATTTCGGTATAACTCATGTGGATATGAATGGAAGGGTAATATGGGTTTTGAGGATGAATAATAGAGGATAAGGCACTTGCTGAGCCTAGTTTTTTATCTTGATCGTCGTCGTAATGTACATGCGAAAAATTGACAGAAGCACGATTAAAAAAAGAACTACTGGTAGCAACATAACGCTCTCCACCGCCATGAATTCCTTTATCTCTTAACCAATGTTGAGAAATAAGCGGAAAATCTCCTGAAACTTTTTGAAGTATATCCACAAATTTCATTTGCAGAAATTTTACAAGATCCGTTGCTTTTTGAGCTTTCTTTGATTCAGATAAAGTGTATTCCATATTCCTTTACTAGGTTCCGATAAATTGTTATGATTCAAAGTTACTTCAAATTTGAATGCGGTTTGAAGAGAGAGGTGTTAAGGCAAGAAAAAGGTGGATGATGGTATGAAAAAAAACAGGTAGAATGACTGCCAAACCAAAAAAAGCAGCCACGATAATCAATTGGCTGCTTTTTTTAATTTGTTATTATTCTAGTTCTCATCAACCAACTCTCCCTGAAAACTTAAGGTTGATGTGATACTGGGATAACCTTTATAGTATGCCGTTCCATTACTCGGAATATCAACTATTAACGCATCAGCAACACGAGCAAATACATTTCCATTTGAATGCAGCACTGCGCTTACACGACCGGCATTCACGCCATACCCTGTATAGGTCCCGTTGCGATAAACATTCAAATTCACATGAAAATCCAGCGCATCAATTGGCTCTATTTCACCGGTAACCTCAGTAAAAGTTAAAGTCGAATTTCCGCCTATATCATAGTTCACCATTCCGGTTGCAAAATCTTTGGCGAGATAAGTTGTGCTGTTCCCATCGATAATCTCTACACCGCAAACTTCAGACAAGGTCAAATAACTGTTTGAAAAAGTATTGTGAATTGTAATCGTTTCTTAAGTTATTTCAAATGGATTATATCCATTTTCTTTCACCCAGTAACCAGGTATGGATATTTGCGTCTCGCGTCCTTTTTCAACATGAATAGTTCCGTTACCATCAGTTATAATGATCTTACATATCGTAGATGGCAGCGTGTATTTGAAGTACTCACTACGTTCTATTTCAATACGTGTTCCGTCAGGAATAGGCAATGTTTCTGCTGTCTCAATTGTCTCACAATCCAAATCTATCTTATCGCAACTTGCAATAATTAACATGGACAAAATTCCGAATAGGTAGGCTATTATTTTCATGATTGTTTGTATTACGATTTACATAATTAAGTCGCATTCAAAACAATCTACCCCTACTTTATTCTTTTTCAACCGTTTTCAGAAGGACAAGATTTACTCTTCCTGATGAGACAAATCAACTCCTTTAGTCAGAATCACAACACCCATTGCAATCAGCCAAAGGACTTTCACGTGGAATAGTGGCTTGTATATTTCGAAATTATCCGGAATAGCTAGAATGATTCCCATGGCAGCTAAGCCTAAAAGAAGTGTTAATCCTCCCAACCACATTGGAACCATTTTCCACTTCCACATCGCCGCACCAATAAGCACTAAACCAACTCCTGAAAAGATTCTACCAAAACGCGTAAAGCAAGTTACATATTGATTAACGGGCAAGATATTATTCATAAAAGCATCTACTTCCTCAGGAGATTTACCCATTGTCTCACCAACACCCCATGCACCATAATTATAATAGAATGCAGCGGCTATCGCCAAAGTCATTGTTCCGATAATAGTCATGCCAACACCAGGCAACATCATAACACGGAATGGCTTCTTACCGACTAGGGTCATAAAGGCAAATAAAGCCAAGGACATGGTCACCCATCCAAAAATGTGGATTCGATACATCCATATCCAATACCATACGCTCTCTCCTACGGCATCAAAATCTGATGCTTGAATGTACTCACCAATATGGTGAGATGTGAAGGCCCAACCTCCCCATAATAATAGTGCAGCTGCTATAAACAGCCAGCCTGTAAATTTTAATTCAAAATCTTTTTTCATCTTTTTTAATTTAGTTGTGTTTTTAATAGTTGTTCAATTAATTAAGCGCTTATCAAGGATTTTGGAGATACCAGATAAGGCTACTAACAAACCTTTTATTCTTGCTTGCTAGTTTTGGTGAAACCTGAACTGATTAAACCTAAAAATCGTTTTGGAAATTTTTCCATTCCAGAAAAACCAAGTGGAATATTGCGCCCTGATGATGGGATATAATTTTTACCGAAGATATAATCCCACACACTCAACGTAATACCAAAATTGACGCCGAATCTTCTTTCATTCGGCAAGTCCTTAGCATGATGCCAGATGTGCATTTTAGGATTATTAAAAACATACTTTAACGGTCCGTAACTCCAACCGAGGTTGGCATGATTCAAATGACCCACAGCGATCGTGAAAAAGTAAATGATAAAGGCTTGTTCTGGTGCAAATCCACCAATGAACATAACAGCAATAAATTTCATTGGGGTATAGAATACCGTTTCCATCCAATGGTATCTCAAATGCGCAGCAAACCCCATCTCCTCAACGGAGTGATGCACTTTATGAAATCTCCACAAGAACTCAAATCGATGCAATAAAACATGGGTAAACCATTGAATAAAGTCTGTCGCTAAAAAGAAAATCAACATTTGCCAACCCCAACCTAATCCGCTCATGTCAAATACAGAAACACCTGTAATATCAGCACCGGAAATATCATAAACCAACTTTGTAACGAACTTTGAAAAGGCAATGAATATGACCAAATTAAAAATGTAGAAATTGAAGAACATAAAGAAAAAATCCAACCAAAAATCTTTTCTGAAAATGGACTGATTTTTACGCCATGGAAATAAGATTTCCAATACCCAAACTAATAGTGAGAGTACTACTAAAAACCAAAAATAATTTTCAAACCACGGTGTGGATTGAAAAGTCACCTGATCGATAATATAATTCAGGTAACCCATTGAACTGTCTATAAAAATCTGACCATAAGAAGCCTGATCTAATGGATTAATGACACCTATTTCAGTTGGCAAAGAATCAATACTACTCCACTCTACCCATGAACCGTCGTAATTTTTAACGTTCGGATATCCCAACACTTCCTTTAATACCATATACGTGTGTGAAGAACGCGTTCCGGTATGACAATAGACAATTATGTTTTTATCTGGCGTTATTCCTTTTTGCTCAAAATCGTATTTCATATCTTTTAAGGACTTTAACGCTTTGCCATTCTCAAAATCAACCAGTGCTCCCCAATCAAGGTGAATAGCCCCTGGAATGCGACCGCCTTTTGGCGCGGGTGACTTTACCATATCACCCGTGTATTCATCCAACATACGGGTATCAACCAAAATAGTATGATCATCATTTAGTCCAGCGTAAACTTCATCTCTATTTGCCAGAATTTCTGAGCTATAATCTACTAGATTTAACTGACTTGGTTCTTCTCGGGGAGCCAAAAACGTAGCCGATTCTTGATCCCATGCATCCAAACCTTCATTAAAGACCTGTACATTTTCAAATCCATATGATCTAAGCACTACCCAAAATCGAGCCGCATCACAACCTCCTTTATGGTCATAAACAACAATACGATCTGCATTAGAAATGCCATACCCTTCTAATAGACTTTTAATTTTATCAGGACTTCCAATTTCGCCATGGAAATTACCGTCAGACTCGGCTATATCGGCACGCGTAACATGAATAGCTCCGTCGATATGCTCTTCGGCATAGACTTCATCTTTGCTCATATCAAACAGAAAAACTCCCTCTGCTGATGCCTTTAGCTCATCTGCTGTAATAAAAGGCTCCTGATTTTGACCAAAACCAAGATTAAAGGCCATTAATAGGCTTAAGACAATGGTGTAACGTGCGATCATTCTCTAACTAATTTGATTGTGTTTTTAAAAAAATTCAACTGCCACGGTTTTTAAACACAATTTACCTGACAAACGGAAGTTTTATTTCCATTGTACACCGTTCAAATTGGCTTTTTAAGCGTAGCAATTTTTAATTATAAACCAGATAGGTAGTGACTATCCAGAATATTCGCGTAAAACTAATTCATACTTAGAAAACGTTTTGTGATATTTGTTACACCATGTTTCGTATATGCTTTTTAGATTTGGCTGTTGTGCAATTAACGCGTGCCTTATGGAAAATGAAAAAAATTCAAGCCGAAGAAGTTTTATTTCGAAATCTGCTTTAGCTCTTTTTACTGCTGCAATAGGATCGAAAATTGTTTTTGGTGAAAATTTACCTGCTGATCTTGAACCCGTAGGATTGGAAAGTGGCGGAGATACAAAATTGATTCCTGGTAAAAGTGGAAAGCTTAAAATTTTAAACGATAAACCTTGGAATGCAGAGACACCCGTTCATTTACTTGATCCTGAAGTGACACCTGCCAACCTTATGTTTGTTCGTAATAATGGTATTCCGCCTGTAGAGGTTGATGTTAATAATTGGACACTTGAAATATCAGGCGAATCAGTTAAACAAACAAAGAAATATTCACTGAAAGAATTAATGCAAAAGTTTAAACACTACTCTTATAATTTAACCCTTGAATGTGGTGGTAATGGTAGGTCTGAATTTAATCCACCTGCGAAAGGGAATCAATGGGGATTAGGAGGCGTAGCTTGCACCAAATGGACAGGTGTTCGTCTGAAGGACATCCTTAATGATGTTGGGTTAAAGGATGATGCAGTCTATATTGGCTACTACGGAGCCGATACACATTTATCCGGCGACCAAAGTAAAGTTGTGATTTCACGTGGAGTACCAATTGGAAAAGCCATGGAAGACGAAACATTAATTGCATGGGCCATGAATGACCAACCGATTCCGGTTATGAATGGTTATCCTTTGCGTCTAGTAATTGGCGGATGGCCGGCTTCTGTTTCTGGAAAATGGCTGACGAAAATTGCGGTACGTAATAAAATACATGACGGACCAAAGATGGAAGGTCATTCTTACCGTATTCCAAAATATCCTGTGCCTCCTGGAACAAAAGTACCAGACGAAGGCATGAAGATTATAGAATCTATGCCTGTCAAGTCGATTATAACCTATCCTAAGAAAGGTGCTGTTGTGAGTAAAGGACAGACTTTTGAAGTTAGAGGTCATGCTTGGGCCGGAGATTTGGCAGTGAAAGAGATGCACGTGTCGATTGATTTTGGAGTGACGTGGACAAAATGTGAATTAATGCCTCCCAAAAATCGATTAGCTTGGCAACGTTGGAAAACCAATTTGCAATTACCTGAAATCGGTTATTACGAAATTTGGGCCAGAGCAACGGACGAAAAAGGAAAAGCGCAACCTATGGTGCTGCCAGGCTGGAACCCAAAAGGATATTTAAATAATGCTTCACACAGAATAGGAATCATCCAACGATAATGAACTTCGAAGAAAAAAAAGAAGCAGCTTTAAAAAGCGCCAAGATCGCCATTAATACGAGTATTTATATGCTCTTATTTGGTGTGTTTTGGGTTGTTCAGGATGAACTTTTTCCCAACCTATTTTCGCCCGAGCCAGAAATCGTTCAAATTGATAATGCAGCGATAGAAGAAGAATATATACCTTCCATGACGTTGGATTCGGCTGATGTGGTCAATGGGATCCACCAACCCACTGGTCTAATTGTAGACACGGGTGTGGAAGATGTCATGATGACCTGTGGTGCTTGTCACTCGCTCAGTTTGGTGACTCAAAACCGTGCCGATCGGGATGGTTGGAAAGACATCATTGTATGGATGCAGGAAACTCAAAAACTCTGGGAGTTAGGCCAAAAAGAGGATGTCATCCTTGACTATCTAGCTAAAAATTATGCCCCTAAAAACGAAGGCCGCCGACCAAATATTGAGATAAATGAGTGGTATCCGCTTTATTAAACTTGTTATCAAATAAATATCTTCAGCCACCCCAAAAATGGTGCTTCTTAACATTTTCCGAATAATAAAAATGTCATACCACTTAATCATTATTTACTGATCCTTTCAAAGGGATAACTTATAATTGATTCTGGAATTCACAACTACTACAAAAGTGGGTGTTTCCTAAATAAGTATTAACCCAAAAATCAGAAATTGATGAAATTATTGAATTTAAGACGATGTGTCTTATTAATGACGATGGCTGTTGGAGCACAAAGTTATGCACAACTAAAAGTAGCCGATACAGGTATTGTTGGTGTTGGCACAACCAATCCTAACAATAGCTACAATTTAACCCTCGGACCTAATCGATTAGGCATGATTCATTATAACTACGGACATGCTTTTCGCGCGGGCCACTCCACGACGGGCGCTATTGTCGCTAGTAGTCACGACCGCATCGATTTCTGGTATAATTCATTGGTCAATTACAACGTAGTAAAGATCCAATACGTCATTGACGAGTCCGATAGCTCCTCCAAAGAGAACATCGTTCCGTTACGTGGCGGTATGGATAAACTCTTGTAACTGAAAACATACGAATACGATTTTGTAGACGAAGTCGATCAACCTGACCGGAAAAAGAGTTACGGTTTTTTGGCTCAGGAATTAAATGAAGTTTTACCTGATTTAACAGATACTTCACACGGAATTATGGGAATTAAAACAACACAGTTGATTCCTTTTTTGGTGGATGGTACGCAGGAGCTTTATTACGAAAACCAAGAATAATCAGCGCTGATTGATTCGCTGGTCCGAAAAGTCGCTGACTTAGAGAATGATTTATACGGAGGAGATCCAATTTTGGATGGCAGTAAACTCTTTCAAAACGAACCTAACCCTTTTAAAGAAAATACCGTGATTCGTTATGAGTTACCTGCTGATTATACTTCAGCCGACATCATGCTGTTTAATATGAGTGGGGCGTATATCGATCAATTTGAAGTTTCAGGCATTGGTGAGGGTGCATTGACCATCGATGGAAATACGTTGGAAGCAGGAATGTACCTTTACACCCTCATTGTGGACGATAAAGAGGTGGATACCAAACGTTTAATCCTGCAACAATAGCATTATGAAGAAATTGACAATTATCTTACCCCTTTTCATCCAATCTTATTCAATTGGTCAAACTCCAGATGTAGATCCACATTATAAACTGATTTGGTCGGATGAATTTGACGGAACAGAAATTAACGATGATATATGGCAAACGAAAGATTGGGTGGATCATAATGCAGGTAATGAATACTTTTATTCTCCAGAAACTTCTAAACCTTCCATTACTTTAGCTGATAATGTAGAAGTGAGCGGTGGGACGTTAAAACTTCATTTTAAAAGAGAGACAGTTATTTGCGGAACAGATTACAATGCTGAATGGGGTTACGAAGTAAATAATCTTGAAAATGATTATTACTGCACTTTTGAACAAGCTTATGGTATTCCGTATGAATTCTCAGGTGCACAAGTGCAAACAAAACCGGCTTATCAAAACAGTTACGGTTATTATGAGGCCAGGGTTAGAATGCCCTACAAGTTTGGAGTACACAATGCCTTTTGGACTTTCCGAGGAACTGGAGAAACAGGTAATGCCGCAGAAATTGATATTTTTGAAACCGTAGGAAGAATTGCTAATCCTGACATCATCAAAACCAACGTGCATTTGGATTATTGTGATGACGATAGTGATCCAACCGGATTCGCCTTGGATAGAACTAAAGATGATCATTTCTGCGGATCTACGGGTTACGGTGATTTATGTGCAGGTATACCAACTCGTGACTACAATGCTTGCACTTCTAATTATGAAGAGTGGCATGTTTATGGGTTAGAGTTGACACCTTCACATATTATTTGGTATATTGACGGCGTTCCTGTAAGGTATTTGGTGAACCCCGGTGTTCATTCGAACATGTGGGTCAGATTTGGAATTGTTTCGGATCCAAATTATTACTCAACCGATCCAACAAATTTCAATGTCATTCATGAAGTAGACTATTTTCGATTTTATGAATTGGATATGGATTGTGCAACGGAAATTAATGTATGCTCATTTTGGTTCGGGGGACATGACAACAAAGTCAAAGATCGAATTGAAATCGGAAATGGTGCCTGTTCAAATATTCAACCGATTGGTTCTTCGATCATTCTAAGAGCGAAAGAAGAAGTGATCATCAACGGAAACTTTGAAGTACCTCTAGGAGCAGAATTATATATGGATGCAAATAATTGTTATTAAATGAAAAGGAATATTCAAATCTTACTTTTGGGGACTATTATTGCAATGATTTCGTGTAGCAAGCAAAGATTCGAGAATGAAGGTATCTACACAGGAACATACATTTCAAGTGTAGAATATAACGATGAAATAAAAATCATAAATAACCATACAACTGTTACTTTAAGTGAAGAAAACAAAAACACAATTCGATACAACGGTTGGCTTTTCGAAAAACATAACCGAAAAATAAAGGGTACTATTCCAGGAAGTGTGTTGTGGAACACAAAGGAAGTAGAAATCGAACTGGAGCGAAATCTTTTTGGAACGGAAATCAATGGTACTTATACTACAGAAACTCTTTATCTTAATAAATGGAGACCTACAACTGGCAGCATAACACTGAGCCTTTAGTGATAGCGCGTGTTCTTCAAGTTAGATCGAACGGATAAAAATGTATTTTTAAACAAAACTATATTCACAAAATTCATGCTTTGTACGCGACTAATTATATTTTCAATTTTTCTCGTCACTTTGTTCGGCTGTCGAAAAGATAATATTGAATATGACAACCGTGATCCATACATCGGCGATTATCATTTTAAAATTGTTGTACATTCTTGGATGCTTGGTCAACCTGACGAATATGACACCTTGTATAGGTTGGGGCACATCAAGAAAAATGAATATTTTGATTCACAGAACGGAAACGTTTCACCGGTCTATATTGACTCAACCACTTTATGCTGACGTCATGCAGAGTACGTCTTCAGCGCAAACTCAACGCTAAAAACAACAATTACCATAGAAGCGACTGAAGAAGGAATTGCTTTTTTAAATTCCATGGCAGAAGAAATGAAAAAATTTGCCGAGGACGCGATGCGAATGGAGCCAAAAGAACATTCAGATCCAGCTTTAGAAGGAAAAGTGGCCAAAGGATTTATTGCCAACAGCAATGGAGAAGTGCTAAAAGTAGAACGCGTTAATATCACATCAAAACCATATTTCATCAAAAAAAATGCGCTGGGTGTAATCGAGTATAGAGAGTTCTATGCCTATGTCGCATTCAAGAAAAAAGATGGTTCTTATTATGTACAAGAGGTAAGGTGCGTTAACAAATTTGCCAATGGCAGCTATCAAGCATTAAAAGTTTACGGCAGCGGATCTTCGCGCGAAATCCGTTTCGAAAATATCAATAAATAAAGGGTCAAATGGTTTAACCCGGTCCGGTAATCAGAAAAAGCGACTTGTTAATGACGAGTCGCTTTTTTGTTTACAGTCTATTTTGTCATTTAAAACTTAAAAAACCACATTAACTGAGGCATTGGAAATGAAAAGCTTTCTGAACCACCAATTTCATCTGCCCAACTAAATACCGTAACGCCTGTTAAAGAAATCTGAAAAGCTGATTTCTCCGTTTTTTGAAAACGCATACCGGGCATGATAAACAAAGCCGTTGTCCTTGAAGTATAGGCTAATGTCTCATGGCGGTAAATACCCGGAGAATAACTTCCAAACTCATCATAGAAAGGCTCTTGCATGGTAGTTGTATTTGTTCCAATATCTTTTTGAGAAAAAACACCAATCATCGAATCAAACACAAAACTGGTTTTAGCGCCCACCTTTGCAATACCAGCAATGGAAAATATCGGTCCATGAATGGGAGACGTCAAACGCCTTGACCCCGTATCATAATAAGAATAGGAATATGAATCATTATTTATGACAACTCCCTCATCAGGATGCCACTCACGAGAACCTGTTAACAGGTGCGCATATCCTCCTGAAAAAGTCATATTCGTCGAGCGCGAACCAACTGTAAAATTCATAAAGTGCAAGCCTCCATAACCTCTAAAATTGTTAAGATAACCCGTTGTTCCGATCAAAGACCCTATCGAGACATTGAAATTTCTGGATGTATCCGTATTAAACGTATATTTTCCAGCCGCAACGAAAGGACTTGCAATCCATGTTGTCATAACACCCAATGAAAGCTGATCGGTCACAGCAAAATGAACCTCTGGCCCATACAAATTAATCAAAGCATAGTTCTCCCCTTTTTGAATCGGTAAGGCATTCGTTGTAAATGAATAACGGGTTGTAAAGGGTCCAGCGACACGATATTCGCCATAGACAATATCGCTTTCGTTTTCTATTTTGGTGATGGACTTAATATCAGATTTCGGTATATAAATCTTCCCTAACT
>Ga0181558_10005131_pt1 | contig 11615 bp, 7 predicted proteins | sample 011ome_22_FD_133754 | JGI IMG/M metagenome (GOLD analysis project Ga0181558, IMG submission 133754) | Coastal salt marsh microbial communities from the Groves Creek Marsh, Skidaway Island, Georgia - 011507BT metaG (megahit assembly) | ecosystem: Environmental > Aquatic > Marine > Intertidal zone... | reverse complement strand
GTTAGGGTATAGGGCCTACGTACGTACTGGAGCGACAGAACGTCTATGGACGCCGCTGGTGTACACGTATATCACTCGCCATCCATGAGGCCTTGACCTGTACTACTATAGACGCTAAACCCTGTGATAACATGAATGCATACCCACGCCATCACGCGCGCGCGCGGCGTTCCGTATCTTTTTCAAGACTCGCCCGGCGTCGTCGCTGCGGTGTCGCCGACTCGCCGCCGTCGTCCCCGCGCGTCATCTCGGCACACGCACCGCGGGTCACAGCGACCTCGCGCGTAGTTTTTCATCCTCGACGTCGAGTGGTGAACGCCGCCGCCGCCGCTCTCGAGGCTCGCACGCGTCGGTCTCCCGTCACGCGCATCGTTTGAACCAAAGATGATGATGTCGATGGCGTCGTCGACGGCGGTCGCCGGCGCGCGCGTGGTTGATGCGCGCGCGCGCACGCGAGCGGCGAGACCGCAGCGGAATGTGATGGTACGTGCGTCGTGGTGTGTGTCGCGCGCGTCGCGGTGACGGCGGATCGTGGTCGGGATGCGGCAATTGGCGTTTGGATAGCGCGCCGATCGTGGGAGAGATACGGATGACTTTTTTGGGATGCGCGTCGCGTGCGTTGGATAGGGCGGGGCGCGCGCGCGATGGGTGGTTTGTGCGCGCGGGAATGGTGTGTCGTGCGATGTGCGCGGGTGCGGGTGTGTGGTGCGCACGAGGGGCGACGGGCGAGGGGGCGAGGGGGCGACGCGCGCGCGTTCGAGAGACTAACCGTAAAACGCGCGCGTATTCTCGGGCACAGACCAAGGCGATTTTTGGGTTTGGTTCGTCCACCAAGGCGGATGCGACGAAGCCTAAGGTTAAGGGTTACATGGATGCGGGCGCTGGCACGCAAAAGCGTACGCCAGTGGTGAAGAAGGTTGTCAAGCCGCGTCCCGTCGTGGCGAAGAAGAAGCCCATCGTCGCGGCGAAGAAGAAGCCCATCGTTAAGAAGCCGCTCATCGCGAGCAAGCCGAAGGCGACGGTGAAAAAGGTTGTCGTGGCTAAGAAGCCGTTGGCCAAGAAGGCTGTCAAGCCGTTGATGATGACCAAGAAGGTTGTGGCTAAGAAGCCTGTCGTGGCGAAGAAAATTGTCGCCAAGAAGCCGATGATGGCAACCAAGAAGGTTGTTGCTAAGAAGCCGCTCGTTTCCCGCAAACCGATGATGAAGGCGAAGCCTAGACCTGCCGGGCGCCGCGTGGCAGCCAAGAAGCCGATCAACACGACGATGTCGTTGAAGCAAACTGCGGATCTCGGTTTCGCTGGTATCATCGCCGGTTCATTCCTCTTGTCTTTGGCGATCCTCCCGGGCATTGCTGATGTTGCGTTGGAAACTATTGGCATCGCCTACACGCTCTACTTCACGTACAACTATTTGCTCTTCGAAGAAAGCCGTGAAGACTTCAAGAACACTCTCGAAGATCTTGAATCGAGCACTGGTATTGACATCCCAGCCATCTTCGACTCGGCCATCGGCGCCGTGAGCTCAATCACCGACAAGGTGTCCACCTCCTCCTCCAAAACTTCGTACCCGAAGAAGGCGGACGAACCTTTGATGGCGGGGGCGGCGGTCGAAGAATCCAAGGAAGACAGCAGCTCGTGGTAAACAAGAAGGTTTCCACGCTCTACTGTTAGCATGTAACACGAAGACAAACAAGATTAATATCAGCCGTTTCCCTACTTCTTTATCGTCGTCGTTTCGAACAATGGCTAGAATATTTATTAAAATTTCATTTTTGCTGCGCGTTTATTTCGGGAACGCCGCCTTGAGCGTGGCGACGCGTTCATCAAGGCTGACAATAGTGTCTGAAGAACCGGCCGCCTTGTCCAAAAGCGTGAGCACGTCGCCGACTTCCGGGCCTTGCATGCGTCCAGTGAGAGCGATACGGAACGGCATAAAGAGACGCTTGCCCTTACGCTCAAGCGCCTTACCAGTGTCGTTGATGAACTTCTTCACGTTGCCCTCTTTGACGGCAGTGGCGAGCGCGCCACTTTCATGCGCGGCGACGATGGCGTCGACAATCGGTTGGAAATCATCTTCGAGCACCTTCTTCATGGCTTCGTCCTCCATGTTCGCTTTCAATGGGTATTCGAACATTTGTTGAACTTGAGGAATCGCATCTTGCACGAGCTCGATGGATTCTTTGATCAAAGGGATGATTGCCGAAACCGCCGGGCCAGAAGACTCCTTAACGACGCCGGCGGCTTTCAACGCGTCGCCCACGAGCGCTTCGACATCCGATTCCGGAAGTAAACGCAAGTGCTGTCCGTTCATCCAGTTGAGCTTGACCTTATCGAACACCGCCGGAGATTTGTTGATGCGATCGACGCCGAAAAGCTTTTCGAGCTCTTCGACTTCGTAGATTTCTTGTTCTGTGCCGTCGTTCCATCCCAATAACGAAAGGTAGTTGACCATCGTCTTGCTCAAGTAACCTTCCTCCTTGAATTGGCCAACGGACGTCGCGCCGTGGCGCTTGGAAAGCTTGGAGCGATCCGGCGCAAGAATCAGAGACATGTGCGCGAACGTCGGGAGCGGGAAGCCGAGCGCGTTGTATACGAGCGCTTGGCGAAGCGTGTTCGGCAAGTGCTCTTCGGCACGTAACACGTGCGTGATACCCATCGTCGCGTCGTCAACGGCGACGCAAAAGTTGTACACCGGCATACCGTTAGAGCGCAACAACACGAAATCACCCAATGTGTCGGTGTCCCAACCAACCTTACCACGAACCATATCATCGATTTCAATGCGCTCACCTTCGGGCACGCGGAATCGATACGTATACGGCACGCCTTTATCCAACATTTCTTGCACCTCAGCCTCGCTCGCGGTGGCCCATTTCCCCATGTACTTGGGCGGCAACTTCTCCGCTTCCGCTTTAGCCTTCATCGCTTCCAACTCTTCATCGGTGCAGAAGCACTTGTAGCAATGACCGCTCTCCACGAGCTTATTCGCGAGCGCCTTGTAAATCTCCCCGCGTTCGCTCTGCCGATACGGCCCGCATGGACCTCCAATATCCGGACCTTCATCCCAATCCAACCCGAGCCACTTCAAATCCGCAATCATACTGTCTTCACTCGCGCGCGTTGATCGCGCTTGATCCGTATCCTCAACGCGAAGCACAAATGTCCCGCCCGTGCGCTTGGCGTACAAGTAATTAAACAACGCCGTGCGCGCTCCCCCGACGTGTAACGATCCCGTCGGCGACGGCGCGAACCGCACGCGCACCTTCCCATCGCTCGGTGGCGGCGTAATATTCAATCCCTCACACGCCACGCGCACCGCACCTCGTCTCGCACCCGTGCGCGTCGTCACGCCGCGCGAATCCCGCGCACAAAACCTCAACGACGTCGCCATCATCGGCGCCGCGCTCGCCCGCAATCTCGTCGCCTTACCCGCGCGCACCGGCGCCGGCGTCGCGTGCGCCATTCGCGCGATCGCCGCTCGCATGCTTTCTTAACGTTTCGATTCGCGTCCGTGCGTCGACGGGCGTGCCGTGCGTCGCGATATGCCGCGCGATTGATTGTCGTTATCCACTCTCGACGCTTTTGCGTCGGTGCTCAGTGCGCGACTCCGCGGTGGATATGCGCGCGACGACGGGCGCAGCGCCGGGGGCGGTGCGGAGCGACGTGTGGGGGTGCGGGGCGCGCGGGCGCGCGCGCGGCGGTGCGGTGCGGCGCGCGCGCGCGGGTGAGCTCGGGGCGCGGGCGACGACGAGGGAGGTTCAGGAGGCGCGCGCGGGCGCGGGCGATGGTGCGGCGGCGGTGGACGCGGACGCGCGTGCGAATGTTGGTAGTGATGGTGGTGGCGGTGTTTTAGACGGTGACCGCGCGGTGGTGCGCGCGGGGGCGGTGGCGACGTCGAGCGTGGATGGCGCGTTCGCGGCGCTCGGGCGGAGCGTCGTGGCGTTTGGCGTAGCCGCGACGATGTTATCTGCCGTCGGCGCGTCGTCGTCGTCGTCGTCGTCGTTAAATGGTGGGTCGGCGTTTACTGGTACGACGGGTGCGCCCGCGAGCGCGTCGTGCGCGAATGGGACGCTGAGTGAGAGTCGGTTGAAAAAGGCTCGAGAGGTGATGACGTGTAACCAGGACAACTGGCGCGAAGGGTGCTTGAACAACTATGATGATGAGTTTTATTATGTCGACGGGCCTGGGTTGACTGAAGTGCGCGGGAAGAAACAAATGGAGCGGTATTTGCGTAATCAGTTTGATTTTTCTCGGCAGTTTTTGACGGTGAAGGAGGAGACGTGCGCGGCGGATTCGTACGTCGCGACGTGGTCGCTCGACATGTTGTTGTCCACGGGGCCGTTGCGTAATTTATCGGGCATTTCGACGTTGAAGTTTAAGCCTGATTCTGATACAATCATTTATCACCGCGATTATCTCGCCGATGGAGCTATCACTGAAAACTCCCCAGTCGTCGGCGGGTTGGTGAAGTTGCAACGGCAGACGTATACGTCGTGCATGCAATCCGACATTGGCTGCGCAAAAATTTTAGGAGGCGTAAAGTAGTATGGTAGTTGGTCAAAGAATATTTGACAACATGTTAGAGATCATTAGATTTTGCAAATGTATTTTTCTAAGCTTGCCAGTATCTAGCGAGCAAGCCCATGTCTAAAATGACAACATCGCCCGTGGAGTAGAGACGAACGACGCCGTCGATGCCGTCGACGGATAACAATTCGCCAGTTTCTCCGCGCTGCGTTTCCTCCCCAGAGGCCGTCGTGACTATGATGTGATCCTTCTTCTCGGGCTTGATCGCGGTTAATTCGTCCTCCTTCACCGATACAACTTCGGACGCCTTGGAGACGGATTCTAAAACCTCTACGCCGTCGCGCAAGCGCGTGGCGCCAATCTTAACCTTGAAGCTCGACCCGGCCGGTCCGACGGAGACGACGTAGCCTTGCGAACCATTCGACAAACGAACGACAACGCCGGGGATGAACACACCGCTGTAATCATCTGGGATCGAAACCGCGGGTTCATTCGCTTGGACGTCATCAGCCGGTGCATCGAAGCCACCCGGAGTGACGCCGTAGCCGCCGGGCGTGACGCCATAGCCGCCAGGCGTGACGCCGTAGCCGGGTGTGGGGCCTCCTGCACCTGGCGTCGGACCGTATCCGCCCGGTGTCGGACCAGCGAGTCCGGCGGCATCGCCGTACGAGCTCGGGGCGTACCCGCCACCAGCTCCGGGCGTGGCGCCCCAACCCGTACCCGCCGTAGACGTCGGTGCCCAGTCGCTCGGAATGTGCGCGGGCGTCGCCGTCGGGTTCCACGCTTGCTCTCGCGCAGGCGTCATGCTGCCATGCATCGGGGTCATACCACCGCCATGCGCCGGAGTCATAGGGTAATGCGCCGGTGTGCGCGAACCTGGAGCATCGTACGCGTTGTACGCGCGAGGAGCCGCGTAGGCATCGCGCGCCGCCGCGACTTGAGGCACATCCAAATGCTCGCGCTGCACCGTGACAGTGCGCGCTTGCGCTTGAAGTTCAACACGAACGGTAGTGTCTGTCGCATCCACAATTCGACCGATGTATCCTTTGTAAACACCCGCGCGAATCTTCTTCGTTTGACCAATCAAGCTATCGTCGCGACGAGCGCCACGAGGACCACCAAACGACCCGCGTTGAGGCGCCGCTCTCATCTCTTGGTGACGCGGAGACATCAACTCGGCACGGATACCACTCGTGAACGAGCTTTGAAGAAGAGCGTGACCGGGAGACTTGGGGGCCAACCCGGAGCTAGACATCATCTGTGCAGCGAGACCACCACCAGTAGAGCCCTTACCACCATGCACTGTGCAATTACGCGCGCGAATGCACACAATACCTCCGTGTTCCTTGACGTGTCTCGCGCGAATCCAAAGCGTTCCCTTGTAAATGTGCTCAACCGTTCCCGTGATGTCTTTGTACACGCCATCTATGATGCGAACCATCGAACCGGGATCGATGGTATCCATGTGTACGTCTTGAGCGGAGATGTTACGGCTGAACATCTTCTTCTTCAAATCTTGGAGCTTCAACGGTCTCACTTCGGGACGTTCAGGCGTACCCGCGTTGGTCATCACGAATGCGACATCCTTCTCGACGCGAACGATGCAACCAACTTCGGAACCATCGAGCATGGCTAAATCATGCAGAGCATATTCGCCGAGAGTATCGATGCGTTGCGTATTTTCGTCGCTGTCAGCGAGGTCGTGCATGAAGACTTGGAACTCTTCGTTGCTGACGGTGGAAAAGATATGCGCGATGTCGCCTTCAACCTTCACCACCATACCCACGACGCCTTCGTGTTTACCGTGCAACACGCGAACAGTAGAACCAGTCTTGAAGTATTTGCGAAGCTGTTCCGGCTTGAAAGTCAAAAGCTCATTCAATTCCTTGTGCGAAGGGTTCACGACGACGCGTCCGTCGGGGGCGATGCGTTCGATGACACCTTCAAGGTTTCGCAAATCACCTTCAACGACGATGACTTGATCACCCGGCATGAACTTAAGGTCCGTTTTACGTACACCAATGGCTTGCGTCAACGCCGCCAAGGAGCCACCGGCACCACCAGCGTTCTCTTCGTCGCCGGCGTCGCCGACGGCGAATTTTTGCAACTCGTCCAACGTCGGCGTATCAGCCAATTTCACAGTCGCCAAAGAGCATGTCTTCATGTGATAGCCGTCACGAATCTTAGTCGTGCCGCATAAAACGTCAACGTAGTCATTAATCGCCCGGTCGAAGCGGCCCTTTTCGAATGTAAGGTTCAAACGCTTGGCCTCTCCTTCGGAAAACAAACGCGCCGGCGGGCGCACTTGCGACTTCGCCTTGCCCTTGGCCGCGCCAGACTCCTTGTCGGCAAGGTGTTGGTAATCGATGCGTGGCACGAGTTTCACCGTGCACTGGTTGTCGGCGTAGTTTACATCGGTGACTTGGGCCAAGTCTCCCTTGTACACACCGGTGCGCATGCGCACCCAAGAGTCGAGCTTGACAACCTCAACCTCCTTCTTCGTCACGCTGATAGAGTCAACCATTTCTGCAATTGGTACGAGACGAACCGGTTTGCCGTGATATACGTGTCGCATCCCTTGTAAAGCTTTACGCACTTGGTCTTCACGTTCCGCTTCCACGTAAATGTATCCCTTCAAGTGATCTTGCGTAATCGACGACAAGATCGGCATCGGAGGCTTACCTTGCTTGCGTAAGTTGATCATCTTTTGCATCAAACACACAACCGTCTCGCGTTCTTTTCCAAGCTTCACGGTGACGAGCCAAAGCTTAGGATCGCGCACGGTAGGGTGCAAAGCCTGCTGATCTACGTTCTCATCCAACTGCGCTCGTCCACTATCGGTATGTCGGTATACCGGTTGCGCATAACGTTCCTTGATCATCGCTTCAAGCTCCTCTTCGTTCTCCATGCGTTCAAATTGACCTTGATTCTCCATACGCGCGTGCAACCGAGAATCCATTTCCCGTTGAATCGTCTCCCGCTCGGCGTCATCCAAATCATCCTCCTCGTCGCCCTCGTCCTCCTCGTCATCATCCTCATCATTCACATCCGCCATGTCATCGATAAACTCAGAACGACGCTGTCCACCTTTCTTTGCCTTCTTCGTCTTACGCTTCTTCCCACCGTCATCGTCGTCGTCGTCTTCCTCGGCGACGTCGTCCACGAAGCGGTTTCGTTTCGGTTTTGGTTTTGGTTTCAACGCGATGCCTTCCTCGCTCGCGTCGTCGTCGTCGTCGTCGTCGTCGTCGTCCTCATCCTCCTCATCGTCGTCGTCCTCATCCTCGTCGTCGTCGTCCCCAGCACCGTCGCCGGCGTCGTCGTCGCTTCCAGATTCGCGACGTCGAGAATCCTCCTCCTCTTCCTCGTCGTCGTCGTCGTCGTCGTTCGTCGTGCCGGCGTGAGGAAGGTTCTTGGAGATGTTCTTCGTGTATTTGCCTTGATGCACGACGCGAACCATGGTTGGTGGCGCCCTGGCGTTGCGCCGCGTCGCGGTGTGTCGGGGCGCGCGAGCAATCAATCAATCAATCAATCCATGGTGATCTTTTTGTCCTCGCGTAGGGTAAGGCGCCGAACGCGCGCGGGTTCGTATGTTACGCGTATATTACAAGGCGCGCAGTGGCTAACGCACGAGGCGCACGCGGGACTAGAAGAGGTGAGCGGTATGGTGCGTGATTTTATAATTCATCCGCGCGCGGGGGTTTGATGGCGCGAGATGGGTCTTGACGCGCGCGCGCGGCGGCGGGCGAGGACGCGCCGGCTTTGGCGACGTTGGTCCAATCAAAGTCGTTTCCGGCGACGTCGAGGTGCGTGAGCGTGGGAATGGTCAGCACGTTCAGGTCGATTCTTGACGTGAATCGGTTTTGGCTCAAATCAAGGTATTCGAGCTTGCGAGCGGTGGCAAGGGAGGGTGGAACGCGACCCGTGAACGCGTTGGCTTTGACGTCGAGCCGAATGAGGTTGCGCGTGGACCAGTGCTCTGACGGGAGTTCTCCGGCGAGCTTGTTATACGCGACGTTGATGACTCGGATATTTTCGAGTTCAACTAGAGCCCGCGGAAGTTCTCCCGTGAGGCGGTTGTGACTGACGTCAAGCTCGGAGAGTTTCATGGCGGATCTTTCCTTCTCGCCTTGGTAGAAACTTTGCGGCAATTCGCCTTCGAGCGTGTTTCGCGACGCGTTGAAATACCGAAGACTTGGTTTACGCATCACCGTCGATGGCAACATCCCAGTGAACTTGTTTGAAGAAAAGTCCAAGTGTTCGACGTATGGAAGCTTGCCAAACGTTAAGGGAATTGAGCCATTCAAATTGTTGTTTCCTACAGAGAAGACGCGAAGCGTGCGCGGAAATTCAACCGGCAGCAGCTCGCCCGATAAGGAATTGCCTGAAACGTCAAACAACACCCATGGCATTTGCACATGTAAAGGTGGTATGGTCCCATGCATCAAGTTTTTGCTCACATCGAAGAAGCGCATGTTTGAATCGCGTTCAAAATGTGGTAACTCGCCTCGGAGCGAATTCGTCGACGCCGAGAACACCTCCAACATTGGAAGTTTTGAAACATCTGGAAGAACTCCACTGAGGCTGTTCACGGACACGTTGAACATGCGGAGATTGTGCAAATTCATAAACTCTTCCTGTGGAATCGCCCCTGAAAGCATGTTATCGCTCAAATCCACATGCACCAGCCCAGAATCCTTGCGAAATACGCCGGCGGGAATGTTTGAGTAGAGCTCATTGGAGCGTACGAGCAAGTACCGCAACGCTTTGAGCTCGCCAATCATCGGGCTCAAACGCCCTTCAAGGCGATTATGTGACATGTCAATACCTTGCAACATGCGCAACTCGTCAATCGCTTGAGGCATATCACCTCTCAAGTTGTTGTCGCGTAAATCTACAAACGTCACGCCGGCGTCGGCGTCCTGACACGTCACACCATACCAAGTGCAATAAGACTTTGCCGACATCCACCGATCGCGTCGACGCCAGTTCGCACCATTCGTTCTTCTATAAATATCCATCAACGCGTTCCTCTCTTGCACCTGGATGGAATCTCTGCTTAACGTGTCTCCAAACGCGTCGCTAAACTCACGAAATTGAGCGACGTCTCGAGACCAACCCCAAATCCCACGCCCTGTCGTGCGTTCTTCATCTTTTGCGAGCTTTTCCTCGCGCTGCCTAGCTAAAATTTCCTCGTTCGACCCCCACGGGTTCGCGCTAGACTTCCCCGCCGTCGCTTCCTCCTCCGCCGACCGTCGAACGGCGTCTTTAACAAACTCCTCCGCCTCCGCCGCCGACCTCTTCTCAGGATCCGACAACTCCATCGCCGCGCTCTGACACGCCTCATGCAGCACCAACCGCAAAGTCGTAATAACATCATCTCGCGACATCGTCTTTATCTTCGCAACCACATCCTTATACGCCGCGCACGCCTGCGAATCCGCGCCGCTCTCTCTCGCGCGCTCTCTCGCGCACGCGCGCTCGCTCGCACCCACCGTCACCCTACGAAGCACCTCCCCCGACTCCACCGCGAAAGACTTCGAATACACATCACACGGCGACTCCACGACCCAACGAAGCGCCTCTCCCGCGCGCGCCGCCTCTTTGACCTCCCCCGACGGTGCCTCTCGCGCGCGCCCCGCGCCAAATGTCCCGCGCGAATCCCGCGCGAACGCATCGCCTCTCACCCCGGCAAACGCCCCCGCGGTGAACACCGCGGTGAACACCGCGGTGAACGCTCGCAATCCCCATCGCCGTCGGCGTCCACGACGCATCGCGCGCGACGACGACGGGCGAATGAATGAATGAATGAATGAATACAGAGGTCCATCGTGTTCGTCGCTCCAAAACGCCGAAAGTCCGAACATCGCCGAAAGTCCGAACACCCCACCCCAGTAGCGGTCCACGCGTTGCGGTGAACGCGCGCGCGCGAAGCCCTCATGCCATCACGGTGTGCGCGCGCGCCTCGCGACGCCGCGACGCCTCTTTCCGACGCATTAGACCCCATGCCTTTCAACGTGCGTCGATCGATGCGCATTCCATTCGATGCGTTGCGTCGCCGCGCACGAGAGACGTCGATGTCGTTCGCGTTCGCGGGGTGACGACGACGACGACGACGTGACCCGCGTCGGGATCATCGCGTGGAGACTGACCCCGAAATGTCGATGGATGTGTGTCGCGCGCGCAGAGAAATATCGAAATCGGCCGCGTTGCGTTGTGCAACTTGAAGGCGGATAAGCGCTACGGCAAGCTTTTGGTGATTGTTGATATCATTGACCAGAACCGGGTACGTGTGATGGTCGAGCGACGCGCGACGGCCGGCGGGATGATTGAGGCTAGGGTCACGCCAGACCCTAAAGTCGGGGCGCGGCGCGTGGGCGGGGCTGTGCGCGCGGGCGACGGGAATATGTGCGCGTGCGTGCGATGGGTTGATGCGGATGATATTTTTTAAGCGTCCATGCGCACGCGGGCGAGGGTTTCATGCGCGTGGGATGGTGTCTGCGAGGGGTTTGTGGGCGCGAGCGCGAGGAGAGACTGCGACGGCGAAAGCGAGTACTGACCAACGTCGTTTTTCGTATAATATAGGTGCTCGTTGACGCCCCGGGCGTGAAGCGTGATGTGATCAGTCTCCGCCGTGTGGCGATTACCGACTTGAAGGTCGACATCGAGCGCGCTTGCGATGGCGCCGCGCTCGAAGCGGCGATGAAGAGCGCGGACGTTGCGGGCAAATGGGCGGCAAGCGCGTGGGGCAAGAAGATTGCGCGCCAAGATGCGCGCGCCAACCTCACCGACTTTGAGCGATTCAAGGTTGCGGTTGCGCGTACGAAGCGTTCTGCCCTCGTCAAGAAGGCCTTGGCCGCGTAAGATTCGTGTCGTCATTAGCTCTCTTTCAACTAGTAGGAATATTAAGGCTTGGCGCTGAGCGAAGTTGAGTCGATGACTGTGGGTGGAAAGAATTTTAGAAAATCAATCATCTATTGAATTCGGCGTAGTTTTGCTAATACCAAACTTGTTTCAAACAATTCACCGTCTCCGCGCGCGCTAAGCTAGTTTGGGGGCACACTGACTGGCGCCGCCGCCACCGTATCATC
>Ga0181558_10005128_pt1 | contig 11617 bp, 10 predicted proteins | sample 011ome_22_FD_133754 | JGI IMG/M metagenome (GOLD analysis project Ga0181558, IMG submission 133754) | Coastal salt marsh microbial communities from the Groves Creek Marsh, Skidaway Island, Georgia - 011507BT metaG (megahit assembly) | ecosystem: Environmental > Aquatic > Marine > Intertidal... | reverse complement strand
CCAGAAATTTTAACATAGCCACCTAGCGGAGTAGCCCCTATACAATAATCGGTGTCGCCTCGTTTAAATCCCCAAATACGTGGAGGAAAACCTACTGAGAATCTTTCGACTCTCATTCCAAACATTTTAGCTGCCAAAAAGTGCCCTAATTCATGTATAAATACAAGAATCATGAGTGCACCGATGAAAATGAGAATTGTTTGTGTTAGTTCAAGTAGTTCCATATTGACAAATAGTTCTTGCGTAAGCTCTGGTTTGCTGATCTAATTCTACGAGTGAATCATAACTCAAGGTCGAATTAAAGCGTATTTGGTTAAGGCAACGTTCAATAATAATTGCTATATCAATATACTTAATTTTACCCTCTAAAAAGTACTCGACTGCAATTTCATTAGCCGCATTTAATACTGCGGGGCCTCCTTTGTGGAGTTTTACTGATTCCATGGCTAATTCAATGCATGGAAATCGTGAATAATCAACTGGTTCAAAATGAAGTTTATGCATTTGATTCCAATCCATTCGTGAGCTGTTTAAGGGTAACCTACGTGGATAAGACAATGCATATAAAATAGGGACTTTCATGTCAGGTGGACCAAGTTGTGCTTTTGTTGAGCCATCTACATAGGTCACCATTGAGTGTATGATACTTTCCGGATGAACTACAGGTGTAATTTTTTCAATGGGCAGGTCAAATAACCAATGAGCTTCTATGATTTCTAAGCCTTTATTCATCATGGTTGCGCTATCAATGGTAATCTTAGAACCCATGCTCCAATTTGGATGTTGCAATGCCTGTTGCACAGTTACATCCTTCATTTGCTCAATACTAAGAGTCCTAAAGGGACCACCACTTGCGGTAATTATGATTTCTTCAATTGATTCTTTTTCTTCACCAATTAGTGATTGTAGCATTGCACTATGTTCGGAATCGATTGGTATTAAGCTACCTTGGGAATCCTTCAAAAGTTCGGTAATAATTGCTCCACCTACCACTAGACTTTCTTTATTGGCTAAAGCTACTTTTTTGTGAGCTTTCAACGCATAAAAGGTCGGTGAGAACCCTGCAAAACCCACCAAACTATTCAATACAACATCAATCTCAGGCAGGCATACTAGTTCATTTAATGCGAGCGGGTCAACATATGTTTTAGTTATTTTAGGATCACCTAATTGTAGGTTCGTATGAGCATGGCCCATTCCTGTCAAAACTGCGTAACGAGCACGGAATGTTTTGGCTTGTTCATTCAAAAGCTCCCAATTTTTATGAGCACTTAATAAAACAATTTCGAACAACTCATGGTGCTCTTGAATAATTTCTAACGCCTGTGTTCCAATGGAGCCCGTTGATCCTAGAATAGCAATTCGGATCTTCTTATGTTTCATTTCACCCTATTTCGTTCAATTTTATCACAGCAGCCATCCTTCCAGCTTTCTTTGCTTCTCTTCTGTAAGAATAAAAATCGCTTTCATCGTTAAAGGTGCATCCTGTGTCCATAACAATGTGAGACTCTAGTATTCCCATACTGACGAGTTGCCCAAAAATAGAACCTTTTAGGTCCACATGCGGTCTGGTATTTTTGTTTTTTTCTACAAACTGTTCTGGAAACAAATCGGCAACCTCCTGACCTACTTCAAAGGCATCAACTGAAATACATGGGCTTATATAGGCCTCTATAGAACTGATTTCTGCCCCAAGTTCTAACATAGACTCTACGGTTTTTCTAACAATACCCTTTTGAGCTCCCCTCCAACCTGCATGGGCAACCCCAATAACCTGATTGGTTGCATCACCCAGTAGAACAGCCCCACAGTCGGCGACCTGTATAAGTAAGGAAATGCCAAGGGTTGAACTTACAAAGGCATCAGTATCAGGATAGATACCACCTTTTGTCACCACCTTAACATGGTCTGAGTGTATTTGTTGGGCTATTGCAATATGCTTTAACGATGTATCAGTCTCTTTGGCTAAAACGTGTAATTGTTCTAAGATGATATCTTGATTTTCATCGGAATTGAACCCTACATTCAGCCCTGGAATACGAGCATTTTCGACAGTATAATGAGCATTTTTTTTACTGAACCAACTCAGAATTCTAGATTCATTTAAATTGCGGGGACGTATAAATTTAAGCGGGGAAGACATGCGCTAAATGTTCCTTGATTTTTGACATTGGAAATGAATGATCTGTCCATAATTCAAAGGAACGTGCTGCCTGATATATAAGCATAGGCAAGCCACCAATGGTAGTACAATTATACTGCGCGGCTTGGCGTAAAAATGTGGTATTCTGTGGATTGTAAACGATATCATAGCAAATGGAATCAGCTAAATACTCGGCAAACTGTGCGTCAACTGGAGATTGTTCAATATTTGGTTGCATGCCAAGTGGTGTGGTATTTACAATCAAATCTACATCAACTGCGTAGTCTACCCATTCATCATATGAAATCAAATTTATGGGCAAATCGTTCTTTACCTGTTCAGGATTTCTACTTACTACCCAGCATTCATCGACTCCAATTTCTCTAAGCCCGTGAATTACCGCCTTGGTAGCACCACCATATCCAAAGATTAACGCTGAATCCAATTTAATAAGACCTAAATCCTTCAGAGGCTGCACAAAACCATAACTATCGGTGTTATGTCCTATTAGCTCATGGCCTATCTTCTGAATGCAATTGATAACCTGCATGTCTTCCGCTAAATCAGAATGTCGATCAACCGCACTAAACAGAGTTTCTTTGTATGGCAGGGTAATGTTTGCCCCTTTGAAATGCACAGAATTAAAATGTGCAATTAGGCTAGGCAGTTCTTGAACAAGAACCTCAATAGCAACATACTGCAAATCTAATGCATGATGTTGTATTGCTAGATTGTGCATAATAGGTGAGACACTGTGCGAGACTGGATTTCCAATCAACAACAAGTGATCTCTTGAGGAAACAGGGTCGAGTAAGAATTCAGAAAACTTCATATAAAAAAAAAGCGCAACCAATGGCTGCGCAGTTTAGAATAATAGCTTTGTAAGATTAAGCTGTAACTTCTTCTTTAGGCTCTAGAGAACCTTCTTTGAAGGTATCGCTTTCAGCTAGTTTTTTAAAAGATTCCAAATCTTTAACTAATTGATCCGCTGATTGTTCAATAAAAGTTGCTAGTCCCTCAGAAGGATCGCCAAAGAATGTACGATAGTCTAAAGAAAACTCTACTCTAGTTCGATTACCATTATCAAGCGGAGTGAAACGGATGGTGCCCGTTTGGTTTAGAGTACCGTTGATAGTAATCCAAGCAAAACGAGTATTTCGTAAGTTATCGATTAAATTGGTAGTCCAGTGAAAAGTTTCACCGTTAATAGTGGTTTTATATTCAAAAGTCTGGGAATTGATTCGGTCTACAGAATCAATACGCTCTAGAAACTTAGGGAAATCAACTGGGTTGCTTAAAAGTTCATATACCTTTGATAAGGGTAAGTCGATTTCTATACGTTCGTGCGCCATAAAATGTACCTTGGTTCTTGGAATAATAGTTATTTAGTAAGCGATGAACCGTTTATGGGGAAACAGGTGAGATTCATCCATTATGCTCTAAATTTACGCATAATATGTATAAGCCTCAATGACTAACCCGAATAAATTTATCCGTCCGATTACAGGTGTTGCTGAATCACTAGTGCGATGGATTCAATAGGATGAGCCCCATCTAGTACGATGAATCGAGGGTGCTCTTTAACCAAGAGCTCATACCCCTCCAATACTCGGGTGTAGAATTCATCACCTGCCATTTCCATTCGGTCTTGTGCGCGTTCAGATCGCCTCTGCAATGCTAATTTTAAAGGTAAACGCAAATAAAAAGTGAGATCGGGTATAAGACCATGCGAAGCCATTTTATTGAGTGCAACAATTTCTTTTAAAGGTAACACTGATCGACCATACCCTTGATATGCTGTTGTTGAATCATAAAATCGATCTAGAATAACAACAGAACCATTCTCCAATTCAGGGATTATTTTTTCTTGTACTAATTGTGCGCGAGCCGCCGAGAACAAGAGCAATTCCGAAATGGCCGATATCTCATTCTTTGAATCTAAAAGTAGATCTCGTATTTCTTCGGCAATATGTGCTCCCCCTGGTTCCCTATATACTTGTACATGCTTCCCTTTATCTTCAAGATACTGCTTCAATAAATGGATTTGGGTTGATTTACCACAACCATCTATACCTTCGAATGTTATTAGCATGTTTGTGTGATTACCATTTTTCTGGATAGTCCAAATCCAAGGGTTCTTTATTCAATATCAAACTAAGTGCTACATAAATAAATAAACTTGAACCCCATCCCATAAAAAAGGCCAACACAAAGATAGAACGCACCCACATAGTACCTATTCCGAAGAAATCGGCTAGACCACCACACACACCCCAAAGCTTCTTGTCATTCCTTGACTTGTAAAGTCGCTTAGATCGTCTTTGTTGAAAATAACCCCAAGAATAGGTGGTTGAATCTGCTTGAAAGGTATTGGTCCTGCCACGCTCGGCATATGATTTGTTATTATCGTATTGGGTATTGCCCGATGACGAAGGCTTAGAATCACCTGAACCAAAAACATCAAAATTTTTGGTACCAACATGCTTATCAGTTCCCGATTGATATTTAGAATACTGAGAAGCTTGTTTTGAATCAGAGCCGAATCCCTCATACCGGAGTGATTCATCAGGATAATGTTGGCCCCCAAACACATCTTCTTTAGTTTTTTTATTTTTTCTTTTCTTTGGTTTTTTCTCACCTACAAAGCGACTACTAAATGCGGCAAGGAGTAAAAAAATACCGCCTAGGAACGGAAGAGCATCAATAGATGAAGGTCCGAAATCTAAACCCAATCTTAATAAAATAAACGAGAAGGTTGTAAGTAGTATAAATGCTCCCGAAATGGTAGCTGCATTTATATAATTAGGTTTTTTTTCTTGTTCTTTCCCTAAGAAATCTTCGAGTGTATGGTCTAAAGAACTCTTGCCAAAAGGTATTTCTTGTTCTGTTGTACTATCTGATGTACCAGGGAATTTGAAAGATTTGTTTTTTGTATCGAACATACCTAATAATACGATAAAATTGAGATTAGGTTACAATAAATGAATCCCTTTCTCGCTAATAAAACCATCCAAAGCTACATCCCATGGATCCTTGGGTAAAGAGCATACGTTAAAGCCATCTGCAAGTAACCCAATTTTAAGGGTTGAACTAGGAATTTTGGTTAAAAAACCATCGTAAAAACCAGCGCCATACCCCAATCTAGTCCCATGTTTATCAATAGCTAGTAAAGGCACTAAGACTAAATCTAGGAGTTGTAAATTAGCCTTTATTTCAGAAACAGGTTCGAGCACTCCCCAATCATTTTCTTTAATCTTATTTACATCCGCCAAATAACTATGTCGTAGTTGCCGATTTGCTTCCATGATAGGTACTACCGTCTTTTTACCTTGAGCTAAGCAGTATTTGATAATCTCAAATGTATCAACCTCCCTTTGTGTAGCTATGGAGATGTAACTATGTACTATTTCCGCTTGTTTAAAAACATCCCAACCAATCAAATGCTTACGAATTCCTTCATTGGAACTTTCCCACACTCTTTCATTTAGGCCAATTCTTTTATTTTTAAAATGTGTCCTTAATGATTTTTTGAATGATTTGGTTCTTAAATTCATAACCAATATATACTTATTAAAGTCAGTGGTTGAATTAAAGGTCGATTATATAATGCTGAGAGATGTCGGTTTCATAATCCAGCAATTCACGCAATAGATCTTGCCAAAAATTCTTACCATAATGAAGCATGAAATAAGTTGGATGTAGTACGCGCTCCATGGGTCCTTTTGGAAATAAATAGGACTGAAGAAAATGTAATTGTCCTAATTCACGCTCAAATTTCGATTCATGAGCCTGTTTAGCTTTTTTCTTAAGCGATTGAATGGCCTTATGAATGTCATTTTCAGTCTTTCCTATTGAGCCTTCCAAGGTTGAATCAAATGAGAGAATGTCACGAGCCTGAGAACGGAAATGTTGAAGCATATTAAGCTCTAACTCATCGATTTTGGCTTCAGGAAACTGTTCGGGTAAGCTAGCCAACCAATTATTTTTCAGTGTAGAATAGCTGGCTTGATAATGAGCGAGTGAAAAAGGAAATTTCCCCATTAATCGATGAACTTTTTTCTCCCGTATGGTTGCAGAAAAACGAGGTATAAGGATGGGCATATCCATGTCAAAAAACTCATACATCTTTTTCATTTGACCATGATATGCTATTTCTGCTGGACCACCTACATAAGCAATAACTGGAAGTAAATAATCTTGAAGAATAGGCCGTAAAAATACATTAGGCGAAAACAAGTCCGGATGCGACAGAGTAAGCTTTTGGAGTTCCCCCTGAGTCAATGTTTTAGTTGCCCCCTTTTGCTGGAAGGAATACGTATTAATTGAATCACGATATAATTTAACCCGCTTAGCTTCCTCATTGAACACAAACCATTGACTATCCATAACGGTTACCTGACTCTGCCCGGTCTCTTCAATTACACTTTCGGTTTGATTTTTTAGCAATTCCGTAATCGAATCATCATTGGTTACCGCTTTCTGTATTATTGGGCTAAGAAGCCTTTTAACACTAGGGTGATTACTGCCAGCAATTAAAAAATCGTATCCTTTAAATACATGAGCAATCCACTGAGAAAAGTTTTGCGCGTGAGTCTTATCCTCAGAATAAGCCTCTTTGGATTCTTGTAAAAAGGATTCAACCCAAGTATTTTTTCTAAATTGGCCGCTTGGCTTAACAGTGTTAGAATCTAACTGCTCTTCTTCTTTGGATGTAGCCTGCGCATTAAAATAATGGCTGCTTAACCAGTCAAAGAATTCATTTGTAATGAGAGGGCTATCCCCTTTAATCTGACTAACAGGCATTCCTACTTGTGGGTTCAGCAACTCCTGCTTAACATCTGCTTGGAATTGACGAATTAACGATTCATACTCAAAATAGCCCGAATCATTAGATGATTGATACCAATTAATTTGATTGATTTCAGCATAATCATGATCCTCATCAGCTAGCCAGAATACCGGGATAACAGTTTTTCCAAGTTCTTTTGAAATACGTTTACTCCATTGTATGGCACTCATTAGCTTGAAATAAGTGTAGAGTGGACCACCATACCATGCAAGTTGCTGACCTGTGACTACGCAATAACTATCTTCGTGTAATAACTTAGTCCGAATAGTTGTCTGTGATTCATCAATACCTAAGCTTTGGTGAAGGTCTTTCAGCGCCTCGACTATTTCTACTCTTGAACTTGTAAATGTCGAATGCAAGGAGGTAATTTTTTTATTAGATATATCGTTTAACGTATTGCTATCAAATGGGTAATAACTATAGAATGGTTCTAAAGCAGTGTCGCCCTTTGTGTAGTTAGATAAGAAGGAATCGGGTTGTAAGTCAGAAAAAGGAATGGGACTAAATTTCACGATGTAATTAACCTTTTAGTCGTCGTATTTGATCTCTCAAATTAGCCGCTTTTTCATAATTTTCCGTTTCTATCGCTATCTGCAATTGTTCATGAAGCAATTCAAGTGGGCTTTTCTTTTCTTCGGTTGAACTCGTATCAGATTTTTTCCTTGGGTTTACATGGCCTTCCTCATTAGGGTTTTCTTCATGCTCTACCCCTGCTTCTTCAAGTACAAGCTCATCAACATAAATAGGGCAAGAAAAACGAACCGCTAGGGCAATGGCATCACTAGGTCGGGCATCTACTTCATGATGCGATATTGGACCTTTAATGGAAATATTAGCATAGTAGGTACCTTCTTTTAAATGATGAACTACTATATGTTCAATTTGCCCGCCTAAATCAGTTATGATTTGCATAGTCAAATCATGAGTCATTGGCCTAGGTGGTTTTATTTGTTCCATTTCCAACGCGATTGCTTGCGCTTCATATGCCCCAATAATAATGGGAAGTCGCCGACTTCCACCTGCTTCAATTAAAATAAGGGCATATGCAGACGCTGTCCGCGTGCTCGTGGTAAGCCCAAAAATTTCCATTTCGACCATAAATTCAGCGTCTAATGTATGTGCTTTAGCTGTATCAGTTTCGCATTGGATACCGCTTATCAAGCTTATCCATTACGTATATTGCAAAGATAGCATTATTTAAGGTCGAACTAAAATACCTCACGAGCTACTTTATAGACCGACTCACTTTTTCCCATTGAATAATAGTGTAAGGTAGGAACACCAAATTCAATGAGCTCCTTTGATTGCTGTATAGCCCATTCAATACCAATTTCTTTTGCCTGATCGTTATTTTTGGCCTTTTCTAGTGCATTGGTTAAATCATAAGGTAAATCGATGTGAAATATCTGTGGTAAGATCGTAAGTTGTCGTAGTGAAGTAATGGGCTTTAAACCTGGTACTATAGGTATAGTAATGTCCATTTCCCGGCATTTAGTAACAAAGTCAATGTATTTTTGAGTATCAAAGAACATTTGAGTGACGATATAGTCAGCCCCTTTGTCTACTTTTTGCTTTAAATACTTCATATCCAATTCTAAATTGGGGGCAGCCATATGCTTTTCTGGATAACCAGATACCCCAATACAAAAGTCTGAGTGATGGGCTTGCTCGAGTTCATCGTCTAGGAATATACCCCGATTTAAATCTACAACCTGTTCTAAAAGCTCGGAAGCGTATGCATGCCCCCCTTCCTCTGGCTTAAAGTCTCGATCTGGTTTACGTGCATCACCCTGAAGCACCATAATGTTATCAATGCCTAAAAAGTTTAAATCTATCAACGCATTTTCAGTCTCTTCTTTTGTGAACCCACCACAAATAATGTGAGGCACTGCATCTATTTTATATTTGTTTTGGAGTGCCGCACAAATGCCCACTGTACCTGGTCGTTTACGTACAGTTTTTCGTTCCAGAAGTCCATTGGGAAGTTTTTTATATTCAAACTCCTCACGGTGATAGGTTACGTCTATAAAAGGTGGATTAAACTCCATTAGCGGATCTATATGATCGAAAAGAGTTTGTATGTGTTGCCCTTTTAGAGGAGGTAAAACCTCAAAGCTAAAAAGAGTTGAATCACCAGCATTTTCAAAGTATTGTGTTACTTTCATGGTTAGGCAGGCTGTTTATTAGATTCTTTTTTTAGGGTTGTCTTTGGTTCATACGTAAGATGCGAACGAAGCCAACTTTCTGTTTCCTCGACAGACATATCTTTACGTGCACTGTAATCACGTACCTGATCATGTTGAATGTTGCCAAGGGCAAAGTATCGAGAATCGGGATGGGAAATATAAAAACCACTTACCGAACTCGCTGGTAACATAGCCAGAGATTCCGTAAGACTTATCCCAATTCGTTCTGATACCCCGAGCAATGAAAAGAGTTTCCATTTTTCGGTGTGATCAGGGCAAGCTGGGTATCCGGGGGCAGGGCGAATACCTTCATACTGTTCGGCAATAAGTGCTTCGTTGTCAACCACTTCATGACTGTAAGCCCAGTATTCTGTGCGTACTTTATAGTGTAAATACTCCGCAAATGCCTCCGCCAAACGATCGGCTAACGCTTTTACAAGTATAATGGAGTAGTCATCCGAATTAGTTTCAAATTCATCGATTAATGCAGAAATATTCAAACCTGCTGTGACCGCAAACAACCCTATATAATCCACTTTATTCTGATCTTTTGGACTAATAAAATCGGCTAATGAAATATTGGGTTGTCCACTTCGCTTTTTGGCTTGCTGTCGAAGAAACTCAAATCGTTGAATGGGTTCTACCTTTCCCGAAGATAGTTCCTGTTCACTGTAAGCAGGATATAATTCAACTGATTCGTGAGTACTGAGTGCAGGATATATACCAAATATTCCTTTCGCAGTCTGCGGACAGTCGCTTCGCATGCGATCTAACATCACCTGTGCATCCTTCCACAATTCTCTAGCCTGCTCCCCAACGACATGGTCCTGCAGAATGGCGGGGTATTTTCCGGTTAGCATCCACGTCTTAAAAAAAGGAGTCCAATCAATAAAGGGAATTAACTCGTCTATGCTCACTAATTCTAGTTCATGAGTACCCTGTATCTTAGGTTTTCTAGGTTCGTAGTTTGTCCAATCTGCAGTCCATTTATTGGCCCTAGCTTGATCAAAATCAATATATTCTTTCTTTTGGGTTCTTCCAGCATATTGCACCCTCATTTGCTCATATTCGGCTTTAATTTTGGCTAAATAAGCTGGTCCATGTTCAACGCTTAAGAGATCGTTACTTACTGTCACGGCTCGGGATGCATCCAAAACATGGATTACCCCATGTTCGTATGCTGGTTCAATTTTAACTGCGGTGTGTAGTTTGGATGTTGTTGCTCCTCCAATTAATAGAGGTATACTTAGGCCGGCTTTCTTCATTTCCTGAGCAACATCTACCATTTCATCTAGGGATGGGGTAATTAGGCCGCTAAGCCCAATCATAGAGACTTTATGTTCAATAGCAGCTTCAATAATCTTGTGCGTGGGTACCATGACCCCGAGATCAATTACATCGTAGTTATTACAGGCAAGTACCACTCCTACAATATTTTTTCCAATATCATGAACATCACCTTTTACTGTAGCAAGTAATACTTTAGTACGTGAAGTATCTTGTTTGAGGAGTTCTTTTTCAGCTTCTAAATATGGGGTTAGGTGGGAAACTGCTTGTTTCATAACCCTTGCACTTTTAACCACTTGTGGTAAAAACATTTTTCCTTCGCCAAAGAGATCTCCAACTACGTTCATCCCATCCATTAAAGGACCCTCTATGACTTCTAGAGGCGAGGAGTAATGGAGTCGTGCTTCTTCAACATCATCGATGATAAACTCGGTTATTCCTTTGATCAAGGCATGCTCTAAACGCTTGCTCACCCCTTCTTCTCTCCAAGCCAGTTGAACTTTTTCTTTAACTTGTCCGTCATCCTTATACGAATCGGCTAGATCTAAAAGTCGCTCAGTTGCATCTTCACGCTTATTCCATAGCACATCCTCAACACATGTGAGTAGTTCTCCAGGAATTTCGTTATATACTTCTAATTGAGTCGGATTAACAATGCCCATATCCATACCATGTTGAATAGCATGGTATAAAAAGGCCGCATGAATGGCTTCTCGCACTTTGTTATTTCCGCGAAAAGAAAAGGAGACATTGCTTACCCCACCAATGATATGTGCACCAGGTAAATGCTCTCTAATCCATTTAGCTGTCAAGAAAAAATCCACTGCATTGTTACGGTGTTCTTCCATTCCAGTTGCTACTGGAAATATGTTAGGATCTAATATAACGTCCGATGCATCATATCCTAGGTCGTCTACTAGTATGCGATAAGAACGCTCGCAGATTTCAATTCTCCGCTCCAATGTATCGGCTTGACCATTTTCATCGAAGGCCATGGCGATAACAGCTGCACCAAATTTTTGAATAATTCGTGCTCTCTCGATAAAAATCTGTTCTCCATCCTTTAAAGAAATGGAATTAACCACCCCCTTTCCCTGCAGAGTTTTCAATCCCGCTATAATGATATCCCATTTTGAGGAATCTACCATTATT
>Ga0181558_10005125_pt1 | contig 11621 bp, 8 predicted proteins | sample 011ome_22_FD_133754 | JGI IMG/M metagenome (GOLD analysis project Ga0181558, IMG submission 133754) | Coastal salt marsh microbial communities from the Groves Creek Marsh, Skidaway Island, Georgia - 011507BT metaG (megahit assembly) | ecosystem: Environmental > Aquatic > Marine > Intertidal zone... | reverse complement strand
TAGGTGCTGCATGAAGTGTCGCCGAGTCATTCCTGCGGGTGTTTGCCAATTGATTGTCATGTTCTACCTTCCAATTAAGGGCTGGCTTTTGTTGCCGATGAGTCTTGTGAATTGATTATTTTGTTGAGGGAAAAATCGTTTCTAGTGCTGCATGATGAACTCATTACTGTTCAACAAAGCCCACCACATATCCTGAAGCATTTCTTTTTCGTCCCCACCTCTAGAGCGCAAAAGTGCAGAAGCAACTTTCTTTTCGTTTGGACTTGGCCGTCTTGCTAACCCGTTCATGAACAGATAATTAAGACGATCCACAGGACTTTTTCCCGAGGATGCAAGTCGATCAATGTAGGTCCCTCGTCCGGTATCGATGGCTTTCTTTGTCAAATCGCCGTTGAAAAGCATCAACGCTTGAGGAATCGAGCCATTAAAGGTAGTCGCCTCATCGCCTTCGTCAGTCCCAAATGCGACGACAAATTGACTTAACCAACGACGACGTTCCTCTTCTTGCTGTTCGTACGAACCACTCGATGCAGCGTCGGTCGCGGTCAGCATTGACTGATAGAGCTGCTCGGCACTCATCTGTCGCAAGTAAAAACGTGAGAACTTGGGCATCTCTCCAATTGAAGGATCATCAATTTCATTGGCGCTGCCGAGTACTGGTGCCAAACCGTATGGCCGACTGAGAGTGATCCAAGTGATCAACTCCTTCAGATCGTAACTATTCGAGCGAAACTCCTTAGCTAACTCTTCGAGAAGTTCAGGATGGGACGCCGGATTATGTGGCCCCAAGTCGTCGACGGGTTTGGTAAACCCAAAACCGAGAAACATCGACCACATGCGATTGACGATCATCTTGTCGAGATACTCACTATCTAGCATCAGATTGGCAAGCTCTTCGCGTCGATTGACGTCGCTCACAAATCCGCTTTTTGGAATCTCGGTACCATCGGTGAAAACCGGATAAGCAACTTTTGTCAAACCATTTCTTAGTTCATAGAAAATCAAAGCGTCTTCAGCCTGATTCGCCTCGCCAGCGAAGTCTTGATCGATAAGTTCTGCGTGATCAATGTCTCGCGTCCCATCCACAAATCGCCTGAGGGATCGGGTTTGGCGAAAGAAGGAGTTGAACTCCCAAAACATCTGCTGCTTCCACTGATTGAATGGGTGGTTGTGACATTGCGTACACTGAACCTGCTGTCCCAAGAAAATACGGGAAGTACTACTCGTAGCTAAAACAGCTTTTTCTTCATTGACCTTATCAACCAGAAAGTTCACGGCTCCATTAAAATTTTCGGTACCCGGCTTTGTGGAACCTGTCGCACTCACCAACTCTTTAACAAGAGTGTTATAAGGCTTATTTCTGGCGAACGAATCTCTGAGGTATTTCTGCATACCATTTCGAGAGATCATGGATCCTCGCTCATTTCCACCGCTTCGACCAATCAAAATGTTCGTCCAGATCGTTGCCCAATGGCCAGCGTACTCTTCTGTATACCGATCATCATGCAGCAATCGCTCCACTAATTCTCGACGACGGTCATAACGAGATCCCTCCATGAACTCTTCGAGTTCTTCTCCCGTTGGGATACGACCGATGACGTCCAGAAAAACTCGGCGACACCACTGCTCATCCTCGGCTACCGGTGCTGGTTTGATCTCAAAGTTCTCCCAGCCTTGCTCGATCATTTTATCGATCATGGACACTTGTGCTGGCACAACCGAATCAGCTGCATGAAGCATCATCGGAGCAAAAGCTGCGAGGGCGAAAAAAGCGAATCGGCGCATGACGAGCAAACCTTGGCCGGGGAGATTGAGAAAAGCGGAGTTTCGTTTTGTCTGACGTACAAACGCCCGAACAACAAAGACGTACTCAATTGTATGTCGACCTTTCATTGTATTCGAGTAAAACTCGTTGTAGAAAGCCCGAACGTTTCATGAATGCAGTCCTTCCCCAATGGAATGACCGCTATTTTCGAACCACGACCATCACCCCCCCTAAGGAGCGGAATCAATTTCAATGGGTCGTGGTTTTGATTGCAGTGGAAGATACCAAACCACAGCCGGCTAGCGTGAATCTTTCCGATTCATGACAACACGCGCACAAATGCTCGATCCGTATTTCGAGCCCAGTTGCCTAATGCGTTGAACCACCCCCCCATTTGCTGGTCGTCGGGTGAGCAACATTTATTCACGCCTACACCGCCGCGATCGATTCGATCAGCTCCCATCGACCGGAGTCCATCTCGGCGCCCCAGAAATCCACCACCTCCTCACCGTTGAGCAACCCGTGGACGACCGATGCTAACGGCTCCGGAATCACAATAGCAATGAAGTCTTGTCCGCTTTTGCGGAGGATTTTCTTGATCGCTTTGAGTACACGACCTCTGGCATCTCGAATTGATTCGCCACCCGGAGGACAAATGTCGGCTGGTGAATCCTGCCCTTGTCGGTAGACCCTTGGAAGATTCCTCTGTACCTCGGCAATTAGTTTTCCGTGCCACAAGCCATGGTCAACGTTTCGAAGTGTATCGATGACTCGAATCCGTACTTCTGATCGGTCTCGAGCCAGCCTTTCAGCCGTTTCTAGAGCCGACTCGCAAGGGGCTGTGTAGATTGTGTGTAGCTCAAATTGATCGAGTTGCTCGGCGAGGGAATCTACCTGCTGCCGCCCCTTGTCGCTTAACGGCATATCCAACGAGCCTTTCATTCGGCCCTGCTCATCGAATTCTGTGGCACCTGGCCGGATTAACAGAACTCTACCAACTCGCTTTGATCTGCTGATCATGAGTTCTCTGATCCTTCTTGGCCGTTTCTCTCAACCGAAACTCGTTCCGATCCTCTACTAGGATTTCCCAACATCGCAGCCTCTAGCTCGCGAAATGCAATCCCGTAGTCCGCTTGTTTAAAGATCGCAGAGCCCACGACGAATAGATCGCATCCCGCCTCGCGTGCTGGAAGAATTGTTTCGATATCAATGCCACCATCGATCTGGAGCAACAAATCCGGGCGAGACTCCCGCAATGCCCTTAATTTCTCCAGTGAATTAGGATTAAACTTTTGCCCGCCAAAACCGGCCTCCACACTCATTACAAGCACCATGTCAACCTCTGCAAGACACGGTGCCAGTGTAGAGAGAGGTGTTTCTGGGTTGAGCGCGATTCCGACAGCCACCCCCAGATCTTTGATTGCACCAATAACATCGAGAGTCTGGTCAGGGTGCAATGCTTCAATATGCACGGTCAAAAGATCAGCACCCGCCTCGACCATGGGCTTCGCATACGCCAAGGGATCACTGATCATCAGGTGTACATCAAGAGGAAGGTCGCTGTGTCGCCGCAAACCCTCAACGATCGGCATTCCATAGGTGAGATTTGGGACAAAATGACCGTCCATCACATCAAGATGTAACCCTTTTGCGCCCGCATCGGCCAGCCTACTCAGCTCACCCTTGAGATCACCAAAATCACACCGCAGGAAACTTGGGAATATTGCTGGTGCTGCGGATCTAATGATTTCGAGTGCATTAATCGCCATGCAAAATCTATCTTCTGGAGTCATGAAGGCGTGCCGTCGGCTTTTGCCAACGTGGGACGCAAATCGGGCAACAGGTTTGCCGTTTAGTCTCTAAATTGTCAATTCCCGAAACCCATGCGAAACGCCCCCCTGCAGTGCGTTTAGCACCTCAGAAGGAAGAAAAAGCGACTATTGCTGCTCACAGTAATCGTTTAAGGGTGCGGATTCGCCCAAAAAATAATTTGCAAATCTGGTCCTCGGAGACCATGGGAAGCAATCCAAACACTCTAAACACCCCGAGATCAATCGCTTGACCTAGTAGCAAGACCCATTCAATCCAAAGGCGAGCAACTGGAAGAACTCCACGGTAGCTTTTCGCAAACGTTAACCCAAACTCTCGAGGTATAACGAGTCGCAAAACCGCTCCTAGCGCGAACCGAGTTCTCTGAAACTAGATCGAGCCCTCGTACGCAACGCAATGGTATCAAAAGATGTATTGGGTTGACCCTTTTACGCCCGCTAACATGTGACATCGGTAGACGGGAATTAATGCACTTCATTTTACGCGGGTGATCCTCGCGGTAAGTTCCATGGAGCGAGAGTCAGTGGTCGAGCCTCGCAAGTTGAAACGGTATTTGCCCAAGCGATTGATCCTACTGATTCTTTTTTTTGTCCTGCTATTAGCTTTCCTTGTCGCTCCTTGGGCGTTAGGTCGCAGCGGTCTTGCTGCTCGATTTCTCGGTTCAAAGTTATCCACCGAATCTATGGCGGTCGATTTGGGCTCCATCAACTTCGGTTGGATGAAGCCAACGCAGATTCGTGAGATCTCCGTGAAAACACGTGGCGGAAGCCTTGTGGAATTAGACACTCTGACATGTGACCTGTCGCTACTCGAATGGCTGATGTCCGGTTTCTCTAGACCACTGGACATCTATGGAAGGAAAGCGACAGTCAGATCGAGCATCGAGGGAGGAGAGATCAGACTGTTAAAAGATCTCGAAACATTACAAGAAGGTTCAGTATCAAACGAAAACGTTGACTACCGCCTAGACATGAAAGAGATTTCAGTCGTTCTCGAAGACCGAGATCGACAAAAACTTTGGCAAGCTAATCAAGCGAGTGCGAGCGTTACGAGCATCGATCAACTTGTCACACTGACCGTAGATGGCGTTGTAACAGACCCACTGGGATTCAATGGATCAGTCAACTGCACCTTTACCAAAGCAAGCGAGAGCGAACCAGAATCATTAATCGATGATTCGTGGAAACTGGACCTCAGTCTCGACTCACTACCCGTTTCATCTGGTCGGCTCTTTCTTGATTGCTTCACCGGAACGGATACAACAAGCCCAGAAATTATTGCTGGAGATGTGTCAGGGCACTTGGTTTTGGCGTTCGATGGCCAAGAGGAAACCACGGCATCATTTTCAAATCTTCAACTTAGTGACTTACAAGTCCGAGATGATTCAGGGCGACCGTGGCGCCAACAACTAATCCAAATTGATGGTGGTGTCACCATCACCGGCAGCATCTTCACTAGTAACAACCTGAAAGTTTCCACTGATTTTGGAAACGCATCGTTTCACTTGTCGATGGATCCTTCCAAGTCAACAAACGTTAAAAAACGCTTCGCACAAAATGCACTTCATGAATTGGTGGGTGACGTTGAGATTGACATTGATCTACCTTCGTTTCAAAAATCCGTCTCTTGGTTTTTGCCGTTAAGAAACGACACGGAACTTAAGTCTGGTCGCTTATATGGGACCGCGACAACAGATCGAATCGCGTCATCTAAACGAACAACGATCAACGTGACGCTGGATAGCTTTCAGGCAACAACTGAAACGGGTGACACCGTAGCTTTAGCTCCGAATTCATTTAATGCAACGTTTGAACACGATGAGAAGAATTTTCGAGCAGAGAATCTGACGTGGATTAGTGAGTTTGGGTCTGCATCTGGCGAAGGCGATCTTCGCCAAGGAGAGTGTGAGTTTGAAGTCAATCTCAGCAAAATTGCAAACACACTGGGACAGGTTTTTAACTTAAAGAAAAATTCGCTTTCTGGCATAAGTGAAGGATCCGTTAGCTGGATATCGTCGGGATCCAATGACTGGTCACTCAGCGGAGTCTTTAACGCCGAGAACGTTGTCGTAAAAACTGAAGATTTGCCGAGCATTGAACAATCGTCGATTCATGGGGAAATCAACGCAGCAGGACGCTGGGGCGATGGAGAGCTAGAAGAATTGATTGCGTTTACCGCGTCGGCAAATTCGGATGACATGACACTAACCTGCCGGTTTGTACCGCAAGAAAGCGAGACAGGCCTACGAAACAAATCGCGGTTTCACTGGACCAGCCAGGGTGAACTCGGAAATTTCACTCAACTCGCAAAATACCTAAGTGCCTCTCGTGTCAATAATCTTACCGGCAAGTATCGTTTTGAAGCGGATTCCATTTTTTCCGATGCCGAAATACTAATCACGGAATCGTCAGCCGAGATTTCAAAGCTATCAGCAAAACTGAAGGACATCCATTTCCAACAGCCACTGGTTCAATTAACACTTGCTGGGCGTTTTGATCGATCAAGCAGCAATTGGATCGTGCATGACTTTACCGTATCAAGCCATAGCGTTTCAGCTCGAGCACATGGAAAGAAACAAGACGATCGCATTGAGTATGAAGTGCAATGGCGAACATTACTCAATCGCTTGTTGGCGAGCATCACCGAAAACCCAATCCCCGCTTTAGGCAGTACGTCATCTCTCGACAACGATGCAGACAGAAACGAAAAAAATCTACAAAAGCTTTATGAAATCGACCTGAGAGGTGATGGGGAGGGCACTTTGGTTGCCAAGTGTACAAAAGAATCATCGCAGTATGAACTTGATTTCCACGTCACCGACCTTTCCATTCCTCATCTCGATGAGACAACTGCTGATACGACCTCACTCAACACCAATCGAAATACGCTGCAAAGCATTGCCCCTGAGCCATCTCAGCAAGAACAGTGGGTGGAACCATCCTTAAGAATACTATCCATAGCAAGAGTGCGGCATGGTGAACCAAAGGTCGTCATAGACCAACTAGACGTATCTACAAATTGGATTCAATCCAGTCTTAAGGGGGAGTTACTTTCTGAAAGCACCAGCCATCAACTGAAGCTTCATGGCACCTGCGACTGGAATATGGATCAATTCAACCCAAAAATCCAATCACTCCTTCCACTCAAAGTGAACCTTCGAGGCTTGCATCATTCTGATCTGAACGTCACTGGAGTATTTGCTGAAGCAGCCACTAATCAGCTTACGTTGGAAACCAGTCTTGGATGGACATCGGCTGAATTTGCCGGAATCGAGATCGAATCAGCGGTCATCCCCGTAACGCTTGAAAATAACACCGTCTATCTCAATGAGTCTAAACTGCCCGTGGGTGAGGGCTGGGTAAATTTCTCGGGATCCATAAGGCAGATCGACGATTCAACCTGGATGGAAATAAATCCGGGTAGCATCGTCAACGAGGTCGCTATTACACCCAAAATGTCCAAGCAATGGCTCAGATTCATCGCACCGCTACTTGCTGATGCGACGGAAATTGATGGAAACGTCGGAATTACCCTTGATGAGGCCAAAATCAATCTAAGCGATCCATCAAAAACAAAAGTCGACGGGCGTTTGAAGTTAGACACCATTCGCTTGTCCGCGGGACCTTTTACGAGTCAATTAATTCAGACAGTACAGCAAGTCAGGTCGCTGAGCGAGCAACCACTTGATCCAAGTCTGGACAATCGTGCAAGAAGCACGATTATGAAGATTCCAGAGCAATCAGTTTCTTTTGCCGTGGCTAACCAAATTGTCGCCCATGACCGGCTTCAAGTCGAATTGGATCGTGCTCAACTGATCACGACAGGTCAAGTTAGCTTCAACAGCGAACTCAACCTTACCGTTGCGGTACCACTCGATCCAAATTGGCTGGGAAAAGATCTCGAGCCGCTTGCAGGTCAAACGCTCTATCTTCCTGTTCGCGGCAGCCTCGAACGCCCCATAATCGACGGGACAAATCTTCAAGCAATGATTAGACAACTTGGAATACAAGCGATCCAAAACAATGCGGAAAACTTTCTCGAAGATCAAATCAATCGTGGCTTAGAAAAACTCTTTGGCAAATAACTCAAAACGTCACAATCATTCGCTGATCGTTTTAATCATTACGGAACAATAAACGCGTTACAGGTTCTGATCACCAAGCAGCAGCAAAAGAATCAACGTTGGATCCTTTTTAGTTAATCTTTAATCGCTGAAGTTAAACCATTGATTCAGATTGGTTACATCTGCATTTCGCAAATACGAAGTGCATCAGCAGCGATTCGAGCATCAAGGATGGGAGAAGCAACACCATCGTTGAAGCACCTCGCAGCCTCATCAATTTCGTGAACGAAGGCATTCACTGGATCCCCATCTCCGAATTCGGGTTTTTCAACGCTGCCATCGGCATGCAAGATTGTTACGGGGATGAGGGAACTAGATCCATCTGCATAGCCCGCAAACTCGAACTGCACCGTTGCGCGTTCAAAACTAACTTCGTAACCATGAGTGAACGGTCTTCCAGGCGAGTCGATTACACCACCACCGGCTGAAACGACGAGATCTGATTGATCAAACTCAAAAATCGACTCATAGAACATGGGCTGCCCATTTTTCCTTCGACTCATCGTCTTGGCAGCCTTCGGCATACCGAAAAGTAACCGAATAAGATGTGCATCATGTACGTGCAGATCCACCAGCGGACCACCTACGCTATCGCGGTCATAAAAATCGGGAATCCAATCTGGTGGGCCGATGGTTCGTTTGAACCGCCCCGCTACAGGTTTTCCCCACCTCTGATCATTTTTAGCATCAACTAGGATTTTGAATTCAGGCATTAACGGTAATATGTGCGCCACCATTAATTGGCCAGGCTTTGCTTCAGACGCCAGAGAGTCTGCGATTTCTGCACTTAGCGCTAAAGGTTTTTCACAGAGCACTGATTTCCCAGCTTGCAGTGCTTTTCGGATCGCGTCAGGATGCAGTCGCGGGGGCAAACAGATATCAATCAAATCGATTGAATCATTTTCCAGCATTGCTTCAAGAGTTTCATAGGCAGTCAACCCAGACATCTCTATCTGTTCACCTGGAGGGCCAAAATTTCCTTGAATCCCCGTCCAGTTCCCAGCTCGTTTCTCGGAATCACGACTACAAAAAGCGACCATGCTTGCGCGTTCACTCCTTTGATACGCGAGATAGTGAATCCAGCTCATAAAACCGACACCAACTACTCCAACACGCATCTGAAAACTCCGACGAGGGGCGAACACAAAACCAGCGTTTAATATGATGTTAATGTCTATGCCATGAGTCCAATAGCTTAAAGCAAAAAAACCTTGCTGCACACAGGAACCACTTGAACCTCATCTGGCGATTCATTGATCAATGATGTTGAAACCAAACTTGTGTGATTTAAATCAAATTGGGTGATGATACTTAGCTCTTTTCCGCGTCAAGATATTAAAATTAGTTTACTATTCAGCCACACATTCGCCTAAAAGGCGTGAAGACGATGGAATCAATTAAGCTTCAACGAATCAGAAAACATCACCGCAATTTGGGCAAAATTTTAGCATCTTTTGCTTTTCTTTTAGCAAATGGCTTGAGTGGTTGCTTGGGTGACGAATGGCGATCTTGGCGGGGACCAAACGGCGACAATCATGCATCACAAAGGACAGATGCTCCGCTGAGATGGGATCTAAAAACAGGTCACAACATTGCCTGGCGTACAGCGATTCCTGGTCGTGGGCACTCAACGCCGATTTTTGTAGGTGAGTGGATTTTTTTGACCACAGCCGATGCAGATAAACAAACGCAGTCAGTACTGAAGATTGAAAAGGAGAGCGGAAAGCTGCTTGATCAATGGGTTATTCATCGAGGCACGCTACCAGCGCGAATTCACCCCAATAACTCGCACGCTTCTCCAACTCCTGTGTCAGACGGAACAAACCTTTATGTCTGTTTTCATACCGGTGATGCGATTTGGGCATCAGCGATTACATTTGACGGACAGATTCTTTGGAAGAAGAAAGTCAGTACTTACAAGCCAACCGCTTTTCAATTTGGCTACGGTGCGAGCCCTCTGATTGAAGACGATCTACTTATCATTGCAGCTGAGTATGATGGCAGTGAAAGCGGTCTTTATGCATTGGCTCTGCATAACGGCGAAAGAGCTTGGAAACTCCCACGACCCGCTAATTTGAATTTTGCCACGCCAATCGTTGCGTCGATTGCTGGGCAACGCCAACTGCTGCTAGCGGGTGCGGATCAATTAGTTTCCTATGACCCAATCAAAGGAACGATCCGTTGGACCGCTGATGTTGGAACCGAAGCTATTTGCGGTACCGTCGTGTGGGACGATCGAAGAATCCTGTTTAGCGGCGGTAATCCGATCGCGGGCACTTGGTGTGTAACCGGAGATGGCAAAGCTTCGAAGCTTTGGGAAAATAACGTCATGTGCTACGAACAGTCCCTGCTGACCATTAAAAACCATGCCTTTGCAATTTCCGATAATGGTATCGCTCACTGCTGGCGAACTTTAGATGGTGTCTCTAAATGGAAAGAGAGACTTTTTGGAGGAGGTATCAGCGCCTCTCCGCTGTTAGTTGACGACCGAATCTATGTAGCAACCCAGTCGGGTACCATCTTTGTCATTGCTGCTTCCCCTGATCGATTTGACCTACTTGCTGGAAACTCAAGTGGCGAATCTATCTTTGCGTCCCCCGTCGCCTTGGAAGACCGACTCTATTTCCGCACGGGAATCGGGTTTGGCGACGAACGCAAGGAATTCCTAGTCGCAACCGGCCGCCTAGCAGCTAAAAATGGAATTCGTTAAAAACCCGACGAAAGCACTGTATAAGCAAAGTCCTCAACCTGTTTAAACGAGAAAACAAGAGATGACAGCGGTAGTTAGCGTTTAAAGCCGACTCAGCGATTGACGCTTACGATCGCATCGTTAACGTGTTAGCTCGTTTTAAAGCCCTCCAACCCCGTGTGTTGATTCAAAGTCGACCAATGCTACACAGACTACAACTCTTAGCCGCAGCTTATTTTTTTGCTCTATTGATGACTCCTTTACAGCTCGCTGGCTGTGCGGAACCTAACGACACAAATATAGGGAACGACCGTTTAAGATCTTTGCAGCAAGCCGCGATGACTGAAAATCAAGCTGCTTGGGGTCACTGGGGAAATCGGCCCAATCAGTATCGACACTGGAACCAACACTCCAATCGATTGATTCCAGTCTACACATTCGGAATTACCCTCAATCAATGGAGAGAGCAGGGCAGTAAGTACAGCAATGCAGAAGCATTAAAAACACTCTACGGCGTCGTGCCAACGGGAACACTCAATCCCCATGCTGACTATTACGACCAAACCGATATCTATCACTTGCAATTACAAGCGGTTCAGCAAGGTTATCGACATATTATCTTATTGGTTTTCGATGGAATGGACTGGCAAACATCTCACGCTGCAGCTTCCTACCATCAAAAAAGCGTACCCTACACAAGCGGCAGAGGTAGCGGGCTGCACTTCCTTGACGATTACCGAACCAAGACAGACTTCGCACTGGTATGTACGAGTCCTCTGCTGGGAAATGCAAAACTCGATGTGAACTCGCAAACCGTAGATTCTAGCGACGCCCAGAGTACAGGCGGCTTTGATGTCAACCGTGGTGGACACGCTCCTTGGGCTGAACCGACCACCACGAATTATTTGATTGGCGGAGACCGGGAACAACCACATACCGTTACGGATTCTGCGTCATCGGCAACAAGCATCACTTCGGGTGTTAAAACCTATAACGGATCAATTAATTACTTACCCAATGGAGAACAAATTGTTCCAATTGCCCGAAGGCTCGAACAACAAGCATTCAAAACTGGGATCGTGAGTAGTGTCCCCATCTCTCACGCAACACCTGCCGCCGCCTACGCAAACAATGTCACGCGGAAGGATTACCAAGATATCTCTCGCGACATGCTTGGCCTTCGATCTGTTTCGCACAAGAATCAGCCATTGCGG
>Ga0181558_10005112_pt1 | contig 11635 bp, 7 predicted proteins | sample 011ome_22_FD_133754 | JGI IMG/M metagenome (GOLD analysis project Ga0181558, IMG submission 133754) | Coastal salt marsh microbial communities from the Groves Creek Marsh, Skidaway Island, Georgia - 011507BT metaG (megahit assembly) | ecosystem: Environmental > Aquatic > Marine > Intertidal zone... | reverse complement strand
TCTGCTCTTTATCGCTGTGTTATATTTTTGTCAGGGGCGGTTCATTTACTTTCCACGAAAGTACCACTCGTCTACGGAAGGGCTCGATCGTGTGCAGGCACTTTCCTTTTTTTCCAATGGGAAGAAGCAATATCTTCTTCTGCCCAAGCGGGAAAGCAGCACCCCACCGAAACGAATCTGGTGGATCTTCTGCGGGAATGGTTCTGTTGGCCTGGATTGGCTCGGACTGGTCGAGGCAGTCAAAAACCCTGAAGTCGCATTCGTTCTTTTCGACTATCCAGGATACGGATTCAACGAGGGCAGCCCCAGTCCGGACCGGATCGCTAAATCCATCGATGCTGCCATCCCCGCGCTCGCGGAAAGTTTTGGCATTTCCGAGAAGGAACTCCTGGAGCGCTCAAGCACGACTGGACAATCGCTGGGTTGCGCCGTCGCGCTCGATTTTGCCCATCGTCACGAACTGAATCGTGTCATCGCGATCGCTCCCTTCACGACGATGGCGGCAATGGCGCGCCAGCAGATGGGTCCTGCAGTCGTTCCCTTTCTCCGTCATCGATACGACAACGAGAAATCCATCGACGGCCTGCTCGCATCCGGTCGCGAGATCGAGGTGACTATCTTTCACGGAGATTCAGACAAGCTTATCCCCGACTCGATGGGACGGGCCCTGGCCGCCTCGGATGAATCGCAATCAAAGATACAGTTTATCTCCGTTCGCGGAGCGGGGCACAACAACATCGTTGGAGGTATCGCTCCTGAGTTGGTGAGTATCTGGGGCGAATAGCAAAGGGCACAAAAAACGCGTTAGCACGATTGCTCGCACCAACGCGTTTTGATTCGGGAGAAAAATCTTACTTCAGTTCCTTGATGCGAATGTTTTTCCAGGAAACATCAAAAGGACCCGTTCCCTTTTTGATACCGTGCACCTGCAAGCCAATGTGGCCCTTGGGATGCGTCTCGTAGATTCCTTCATCAGAAAGGTCAGCGACAGCGTTGCCGTTGATAAAGGTCTGAATCCGAACGCCATTAGCTACGATGCGGAACTTGTTCCACTCACCATTTTTCATGAAATCATGGGAGTGCTCTTTGTCCTGTGGTTCAGGAGAAAGCCAACCGCGACCAGTTGCTTCGCCGTAAATATATCCTGCTTGTCCGGGAGACGCTTCAATCTCAACCTGGGGACCGAAGAAACGGTTGAGGTCTTTCGCCGGCTTTCCATTCTTACCGGTGTTGGCAAGGTCGGCCTCTGCCTTTTCCCGTGAGCGAATCTGACATCCGGAATTCAGGCTGTCGTGAACCTTCACTTCAAACTCCAGTTCGAAATCGCCGAACTGCTTTTCACTGAGAAGAAAGGTATTCGGACTGCCTTCGACTGTAACGCCGTGAATCGCTCCATCGACGACAGAGTATTCGGCAGAACCGAGAGTGGATGGCTTCCAGCCGTTAAGGGTTTTTCCATCGAAAAGAGAAACCCAGCCGTCTGCTTTTTTGGTGTCACCGCCAGCGGCACCACCGTCGGAAGCTTTCTCGCAGGAACCGAGAAACAGACCTGCAGAGAGAACCGTAAGATAGACAATCGTATTTTTCATGAGGCGCCCAGCCTCATCGCTCTGCGCCCCTCTGTCGACGACTGATTTGCGTAGCCTCACTGTCTCACCCAGACGCTCGTCTGCGATGTGCTGAGCTGAAACTTCCTCTGGTGTTCACGAATGAGAAATGGAATTTCACTCACCTCGCGAAGCTCAAAGGAATCGGCGAGATGTTCCTGCAGAAAATCCAGTGTTCGCCCTTTCGGCGCATTTTCTGCGGGCGTGTATTCTTCCATCCAGGTTGCCGGAGTTGCCATAACCAGCGTGCCCCCAGGATTCACCAGATCAGAAAGGCGATGAAGAAAGCGCAGCGGTTCGGGCAAGCGACAAAGCAAGTTCGCCGCATGGACCAGATCAAAAGAACCAAGGTCAGCGCGCAAATTCATGGCGTCGCCCTGCTCAAAAGAAACCCCCTCCGGCTTTCCTCCTTCCGGAATCTGAGCTTTAAGTTCCTCGCTCAAATGCATCTCCGAATAACGTCGATAGATCGGCTCTTTCCCGGACCGGACTTCCTCCGCAACGTCGACAAAACTCTGTGAGAAATCGATTCCGATGACTTCGTCTGCAACTTTTGACAGTTCGAAAGTCGACCGCCCAACCGCACAGCCAATATCGAGTGCTCGTCCGATAGGCTCGGTAACATTCGCAGCCTCAACCGTCGCGACAGGAAATCGGGTGCAGCCTTTCGACAAACCCGCCAAATCGAAACCAGCATCGGCCAGAATTTCCTCCGGCGTTCCGTAGTGAAATAGCAGATACCAATCCCGCAGGACGTCACTTTCGTAGCTCATAGGAAGGAATACTAACGAACACACTCAGTAGGTCAGCAGAGACGTTAAATCAATGTCAGGGTCCAGATTCTTTTGCCCTTCGAGGAAGGCCAGCTCTATCAAAAAGGCCATCCCGAGAATGTCCCCGCCGAGCTCCTTCACCAACTTGATTGCCGCACCGGCTGTCCCTCCCGTCGCGAGTAGATCATCAACCAGCATCACCTTCTCGCCCTCGGAAACAGCATCTCTGTGAATCTCGACATGCGCTTCGCCGTACTCGAGCGAGTAGGCCACACCTGTCGTGTCCCAGGGAAGTTTGCCCTTTTTCCTAACCGGAATAAACCCTACGCCCAAACGATCTGCGATCGCCGCACCGAAGATGAAGCCCCGAGCATCGATCCCGATAATCTTGTCCGGCACCTGCCCATTGAGAGTTTCGATAAAGAGTTCCGTGGTCAGGCGAAAAAGATCTCCGTTAGCCAATAGAGGAGTGATGTCCTTGAAAACGATCCCTGGTTTGGGAAAATCCACGACATCACGAATGCCACTTTCCAATTGCTGTTTTTGTTCTTCGGTCACGGCGCAAGCTCAGCAGAGAAGCCGCATCGGTCAAGAGTCGGTTTCGATCGATACTCACGTGAAAGAGTCTTTCGCAAATCGCGCCTGATCCGCTACACTCCGCAACATGAGCCTGGAAGGAAAAGTCGCCATCATCACCGGAGGAGCACGCGGAATCGGCCTCGGCTGTGCAAAGCAGCTGGCGCGTGCCGGAGCATCGATTGTTTTATCCGATCGACCCGGCAGCGAAGAATTAGCCAGCGGCGTGGAAACGATTCGGAATCTCGGAGTGTCGTGTGTCGGCGTCGAGTCTGATGCCTTCACCCGCGAAGGGTCGGAAAACACCCTTCAGTCCGCCCTCGACGAATTCGGCACGGTCGATTGCCTCGTCCACGTCCCCGCTTTCAATCGCCGGGAAAGCTTTCTCAACTACAAGCCCGAAGACTTCGAGGCGATTCTCGATTCCGCTCTTCTCGGCGCCTTTAACATGAGCCAACTCGTTTGCCAGCATCTCGTGGAAAACGAAAAGACGGGGAAAATAGTCTTCATCACCAGCGTCCTCGCCCGCATTCCCAATGCCCGGTGCGTCGCCTATAGTGCTGCCAAAGCCGCCGTAAATACCATGATGCAGACTATGGCCGTGGAGCTTTTCGAGCACCACATCAACGTCAATTCGATTGAACCCGGCTGGATCGATACTCCGGGCGAACGTCATCATTACAACGACGAAACCATGGCCGCAGAGGCGAAAAAACTCCCCTGGGGACGGCTCGGATTACCAGAGGATGTCGGGCATGCCGCCGCCTATCTCTGCTCCCGCGAAGCTGACTACATCACCGGCACGATCCTGCCTGTCGATGGCGGGTATCGTCTCAAGCATTGCCGCGATATCCCCGAAGAGACCGCGTAGTGCCTCGGCGAAACCGTGTGGCAAATTTCTGCTACCACCAATATCGGACGGTGTAACTAACCTCTTCATAGCCCCAGTGTAACCTGATCATCGCAAAAGCTGTCAAAGCGTTACAAAATCACGGTGAAATTCCACTGTATGATTCGGGGCAATTACACGTATCAGTTACAAGGAACCAAAAGGCAAAACCATGTTTCTCCGACTTCTACTACTTTTCATCGGCGTCCCTGTTCTTGAGCTGTGCATCTTTATGGCGCTCGGCAATCGCATCGGGATTCCGACCACCTTGGCGATCATTGTCATAACCGCAGTGCTCGGAGCCTACCTGACCAAGTCCCAGGGACTCAAGGCACTGCACAAGTATCAGGCAGCGATTTCGTCCGGAAAGCTGCCCCATGAAGAAGTCATGGATGGGCTCATGATTCTAATCGCCGGAGCCGTCCTGCTGACTCCCGGATTTCTTACCGACGCGATCGGATTTTCTCTTCTGATTCCAAACGTGCGCGACATCGTCCGAGCGGTCGTAAAAACCAAACTCAAGGACCGAATCCGCGTGGCAGGAGAAGCCATGGGAGCACCACCCGAAACGGTAAATCGCCCCGATGTGATCACGGTGGATGCAGAGGTCGTGAGCGAAACGAAAAGTCAGGAAGAGAAATCGACCCCTGATACCTGACCCTGTTGGGCCAGCCAATCAACCCTGCTAGGTCCTGCACTCAAGAGGGTTAAGTCCGATCGCGAGTAAATTCCTAAGCAGAGGCAAGAGTTTCTGCATACGGATTCATCCCATCGCCCCGCGAAAACGTGCTCGCCGGGCATTTGAAAGCATGCCAGATTTCTCTTTGTCGTGAGTTTTCTTTTCCCGCTCTATCTCCTCGGAGCCGCCGCCCTTGCGGTGCCGATTCTGCTGCATTTGCGGAGGCGTCCGCCAAAGGAGCATATTCCGTTCAGCTCCCATATGTTTCTGGAGAAAACGCCGGAGCGCCTTACCCGCCGAACCCGGCTGGAGAGATGGCTGCTTCTTGCGCTCCGCTGCCTCGCGCTTCTTCTCCTCGCTTTTGCTTTTACCCGACCTTTCTTCCGATCGCTCACTCTCCCCAACGAAGTTGCCGCGAAGACCCGGGCTGTTATTCTCGTCGATCAAAGCGCGTCAATGCAGCGGGAGGATCTCTGGCAACGAGCCCTCACTGAAGCGAAGGATGCTCTATCCCGCTATGGCACCAATGACGAAGTCGCCTTTGCTGTTTTTGACGAGGAACTCACAGTGCTGGCGGACCTGCCATCGTGGGCCGCTCTCGGAGAACGCGCCCGAGCCGCCGCCATCGACGGCTTTCTGAAAAAGGACTCCCTGACCTGGAAAGGAACGGACATCGGAGGGGCGATGGTCGAAGCTGCCGATCTCCTGCTCGCGGCCGACGCGGACAGCCCGGCTCGAACGCGCGAGCTCGTTATCATCAGTGACTTTCAGGAGGGTGCGCAAACTGATCGACTCCGCGAGGGAGCCTGGCCCGAGGAAGTGGAGGTAAAACCGGTCGCCCTGACAGTGAAAGCTCCCGGCAACCTCTCCGCGAATCTTGCCGCGACACCTCCACGAGCAAACATCGAAGAAGCGGAAGTATACCGCGTCCGGATCCGGAACGCGGCTGACTCAGAAAGTGCTTCTGCCGTTTTTTCCTGGAAAGGGTTCCCCGATACAGCCGTCGAAGCCACAATCGCTCCGGGCTCTAGCCGCATCCTGACATCCACCCCAAGACCGGATGCTGCGGAACGCGGCATTCTCGCAGTCGAGGGTGACAATCACCTCTTCGACAACGAGATCTATGTCTCTCCAGTCCGCGCTCGCCCATTGCGGGTTCATTTTCTGGCGGGGGATTCTCCGGCCGAGTCTGCAGGGTCGCCGCTTTTCTACCTCCGCCGCGCCTTGCAACCAACGCCGACCTTGAATCCCATTGTCACCGTCGCAGTAAATCCAAGCGATCCATGGCCTGAGGAAACCGAAGTCATCGTAGCCGCCGGGTCGTGGTCCGCAGAAGCCGGGGCACGATTGCAGAAGTTTGCGGAAGCAGGCGGGCTCGTCATCGCCGTTCCCTCTTCGAATGCCGAGGCCAGCGCGCTCGCAGCCATTACAGGAAAAGGATCCTGGGAAATCAGCGAAGCCGATGTTGATGATTACGCTCTCTTTGCTGATCTCGATTTCGAGCACTCCGTACTCGAGCCTTTCGCCCGCGCACGCATCAGAGATTTCACCAAAATTCGATTCTGGAAGCACCGCATCCTTTCCCTGCCCAAGGATCTCGAAGACGATACGCGAGTCCTCGCAAGTTTTGACGGAGAATTCCCCGCCCTGGTGGAAACGAAAGTTGGAAAGGGAACGGTTTTCGCTTTTCTTTCAGGTTGGGAGCCCAGCGAAAGCCAACTCGCGCTTTCATCGAAATTTGTGCCCCTCCTTTTCTCGATTCTTGAGCACACCGGATTCAGCATTCGCTCGGCAGCGACTTTGTATGTCGGCGAAACCGAACACAGCAAGCCGGGGTTCTATGAGAAGGAAAGTTCCGAAGAAGAGTCGAAACAACTCGTCGCTGTGAATCTTCATCCCACCGAGGGCAACACAGCCCCAGTCGATCCCTTTGCCTCTTTCCAAGAATGGAACATTCCCCTCATCAACGAAGCCATCGAAGCCGACCGCAGCAAGCTAACAAAAACCCAGCTGGAACGTCTAGAATCGGAGGAGAAAGAAGAGTCTCAGAAGCTGTGGAAATGGCTCATCCTTGCCGCCCTGATCTTCCTGATCGCGGAATCGTGGTTGGCGGGACGGCCCTCATCCGCCAAGGAACCCGCTGCGGCGTAACCAACTTTGCCTGAAATGATCGAAAAACTTCTCGCCCAAATTCTCAATCCTATTCTGGATGCGGAGACAACGCTTCGACGCCGGCGCGTCGTGATTTTCGTTCTCGCGCTGGGTACGATTGGTTTTTTTGGCCTTCTCGCGATGGCAATCTTTCGCGACTGGTGGTCATGGAAAGTGGTTTTTGGGTGGCTCGGTGTTCTTACCTTGCTTGCCGGAATTTGCCTGGCGCGCGCATCGCGACAGCCAGACATGCGGTATCTCGCGCAAAAAGTGGAGGAAAATCACCCCGACCTCCGCTCGGCGCTCCTCGCGGCGATGGATCAGAAGCCCGACGAGAATGGCGAGCTGGGTTATCTCCAGAAACAGCTTTTTTCCGAAGTCTCGGAACACGCTGTGAAAAACCAGTGGGTGCGCAAAGTCTCCGCTCGTCGCCTCCTCGCTGCGGCGTGGACGCAGTTTGCTGCCGTCATCGCATTTTGCCTATCGATCTGGTTGTTGCTCGGAGTGGGTCCCGGGAATCGCCCTGACATTGCCACCAAGAATCTCGTCAAAGAGGAAGTTCCCGAAGCTCCAGAGATTGTGATCGAAGTTTCACCTGGCGATGTGGAACTGGAGAAAGGCTCGCGCCTCGTTGTCGAAGCTACGTTTCCTGAGCAGGCCCCACCGGATGCCATGCTCGTCATGAAAAACGCCGATGGGGAAAAACGCGTCCCGATGCAGGTTGGCCTCGAGGACGGAGATTTTTCCGCCCTCCTTCCCAAGGTGGACCTCGCCGGGGAATATTTTGTCCGCTTCGACAACACGCAATCCGAATCCTTTTCGATCCAGGTTTTTGAATTTCCCAAACTGGAACATGCGGATGCCGTGATCACATCCCCGGCATTTCTTGAGAAAGGGCCGGAGACCATTACCGACACGCGAAAAATCACCGTGATGGAAGGTTCCGAAGTCGAATGGAGATTGCAGGTCAACAAGCCGCTCGCATTCGCCGAGCTCTACGGTGAAGACGAAGTCTCCATCCCACTGAAGCCTGATTCCTCCGACCCCACGATCCTCGTCGCCTCGCATTTGCCCTTGAAAAGCCAGCGCTACCGAGTTCACCTCATCGACGAAGCAGATCGTTCCAACAAACGTCCGCCATGGCTCACGGTGAATGTGAAAGAAAATCTGCCACCGGAATTGAAACTGACCTTTCCGGGAAAGGATTTCGAGATTTCAGCCGTTCAGGAGCTGCCGATTGAAGCAACCGTTCAGGACGACGTGAAGATTGAAAAGGCTGGCTTCGCTTACCAGTTCATCGGCGACGAAGTCTCCGAAACCCTGACCGAAACGCCACTCCCAGGCGGCAAACAGCACCCACTAATCTCAAGCGTGGAGATGGAAAAACTGGACGCCGAGCCAAAGCAGCTTCTGACCTACTACTTCTGGGCAGAAGATCGCAACAGCGAGGGAGATATCAGGCGCACGACCAGTGACATGTTTTTCGCCGAGGTGCGCTTTTTTGAAGAAATCATCCGCGAAGGCCAGCCGCAGAGTGGGGAAGGCGGAGAAGGTGGAGACTCCGGCAAATTGCTTGAGTTGCAGAAAGAAGTCATCAACGCCGCGTGGAAGTTACGGAGAGATTTCGATATCGGAAAGAAGATCGAGGAATGGATCAGTGACATCGACGTCGTCGCCAAGTCGCAACTGGTGGTTGCGGATAAAGCCGGCGAGGTCATCGAAAAAGCGGAGGACGCGAAGCTGAAAGAGATCTACACCGAAGCACTGAAACTGATGGGTGACGCCGCGACGCAATTCGCTGAAGTGGCGGAAAAGCGGGACGGGAATCTGATTTCTCCCGCCCACCAGACCGCGCGTTCCGTTTTCGCCAAACTCATCGAAGCACGGAATCGGGAGTCAGAAATCTCCATGCAGAAGGAGCCCTCGAAAGGCCAGTCGCAGCAGCAGAGACAAAAGAACATGAATCTCGAGCTCGAGCAGAAGGAGCTGAAATACGAGGAAAACTCCAAAGCCCAGGAGGAGCAACAGTCAGAAGAGCAACAGGAGAATCTAGCCATTCTCAGCCGATTGAAGGAACTCGCGAAACGTCAGGAAGCGATCGCGAAGAAGATCAAGGAACTCGAAGAACAACTGCAGGACGCAAACCAGCAGGAAAAAGAAGAGATCGAACGCCAGCTCAAACGTCTCCAGGAAGAGCAGCGGGAATTGCTCCGCGAAACGGACAACCTGTCCGAGCGCATGGATTCCCAGGAAAATCAGACGCGACTGGCCGAAGAACGAGAGGAACTGGATAGGGCACGCGAGAACATTAAGGAGACGGCCGACAAACTGGAGGAAGGCGACCTCGCAGACGCGGCCAACTCGGCGACCCGCGCGCAGGAAGAATTGGAAGATATGGAGGAAGACTTTCGGCAGCGGACTTCCAATCGTTTCGCCGAAGAGATGCGCGGCATCCGGGATTCTGCTCGGGAGCTGGCTGAAAATCAGCAGCAGATCAGTGAGAAACTAGAGAACCTCTCGGAGAGCCGATCAGACGATCCTTTCGACTCGGGAGAGGAGCAGAAAGCGCGTAGCGAGCTTGCTCGAGAACTTTCCGATCAATCCCGCAATCTCAGCGACGTGATCGAGGAGATGAAGCGTCTCAGCGAAGAAGCCGAGGAATCCGAACCGATTCTCTCAGATTCCCTCTACGAAGCCGTCCGCAACACGATGATGAATGGGACCCAGGAATCACTCGAGGATGCCCGGGACTACACCTTTTACAATCGTCCCAATCAGGCAATCGAGCCCGAGCAAGCCGCCTCGCGTGGAATTGAAGAACTCAAAGAAAGCATCGAGCAAGCCGCCGAAAGCGTTCTCGGTAGCGAAGCCGATGCATTGCGTCTTGCCCGCTCCGAGCTGGACCAACTGATCGAACAGACGGAAGCTGAGTCAAAGAGACTGTTTGAAAGCGGAGAAAAGACCGAAGATCCCGCTACCGGAGAAGGTGAGCCGAACGAGTTGGCAGAGAATGGACAAGGTCAGGAAGGACAGGAATCCAAGTCTGGCGAAGGGCAGCCTGGCGAACAGGCCTCGGCTGGAAAGGCCGGGGAAAAGGGACAACCACAACCAGGTAAAGGCAAGGCTGGCGAAAAAGGTCAGAAAGCAGGCGAAGGAAAAGGCGAACAAAATTTAGCAGAGGCTGGTTCGGGAGAGAACCCAGAAGAAGGCTCAACTCCGCAACCAGGCCCCGGACAGGAAGAAGGCAAGGCCGGCGAGAGAGGTTCGGGTGAAAAAGCCGGAAAAGGTAAAGGAGAAAAGGGCGAGAAAGGCCTCGCTCAAGGTCAGCAGCCGGGGGCGCCTCAGCCGGGTCAGGGTAAAGCTGGCGAGAAAGGACAGGCCAAAGCAGAAGGCAAGGGTAAGGGCAAAGGTAAAGGTAAAGGCCAGGGTGAAGGTGAAGGCCAGCAACAGATGGCAGGCAATTCAGGAAACCGACGCGGCGCCCTCAGCACGGGTGGAGACGGACGTGGCGGGCAGATGCCTACGGGCGGACAATTGAGCAGTCAGAAACTGTTTTTTAACCAGCAGTCGGAGAAGCGGGAAGAGGGTGCTATCACGGGTGAGGACTACGAAGACTTCCGTGACCGACTTGGCCGGATCAGTGAAATGCTGCAGCAGCAGGAACTCCGGGACGACGCGAGACGTGTCGCCGATAACGCCCGCCAGATGAGAATCGATTTCTCCCGCGACAATCAGGCTCCTCAAGCAGGAGCTATCGATCAGCGCATCACGGAACCGCTGGTCGAACTGCGCCAGCGTATCAGTGAAGAAATTGCCAAGCTGAACAAAGAAAATCCACTCGCCCCCATCGATCGCGATCCCGTGCCTTCGGAATTTCGTGACTTGGTTCGGCGATACTACGAGCAGCTCGGCGCGGGAAACTAAAGCAGCGAAAACGAACCACTCATTAACTCGAATATTCACTGATTTACTTTCGCAGAAGATTCTTCAATCATTCGCGGCGACTTGGCGGTGGCGATCATTCGCGCCCACCTTCGGTTCTTCATCTATGATTCTCAGCTCCTCCAGCTTTTCCCCAACACTCGCCTCGATCGCCTTTGCGAGCGAGTCGTGGGGCTGGACTGCGGCTGGCCTGGGAGCAGCTGCTCTGCTGATTATTTTTCTCAGCTATCGCTCTTCCCCTCTCCGCGGAGGGGCGAAGTTTTTCGCTCTGTTCCTGAAAGCTGTTGGGCTCGTTCTGCTCGTGCTCGCGCTCATGGAGCCAGTTCATCTCGATGAGCAACCAAAGAAAAATGCCAATGATGTCGTCATCGTGGCTGATAACTCTTCAGGAATCAACGTTCCCCTGACAAAGCAACAACCCGCTCCCTCCGAGCAACTGAAAGCGGCTCTGGCGACCGATGAAGCAGCAGTCTTTCCCGAATGGCTGGAGAAGATCGGAGACACCTTTCGCCTGCAGACTTTTCTCTTCGACCGAACTCTTCGCCGCACCGACGACTACAGCGATCTCGATTTTTCCCGCCCCGGCTCGAATCTCGTCGCTGCTCTCAACAGCATCGAATCTCGCTTCCAGAATCGCCCCCATGTCGCCTCGGTTCTGCTGAGCGATGGCAACGCAACCGATACGGAAAAATGGGAAGCCTGGCTCGAGGCAGCCAATGCCGCAGAGGAAAAAACACCGATCTTTCCCATCGTGATTGGAGAAGAAGCACCTGACGCGAATGACCTTTCGATCTTTCGCGTCGATGCTCAGACAACTCAGTTCGAAGACGCGCGCATCACTTTGACGATCGATGCCAGAGCGCTCGGTGTTTTCCCGAAACCCGTTGAGATATTCGTCGCCAACGACAAGGGCAACGAACTCGGGAAAGAGTCCGTCGCTTTTCCGAATGAACCAGGTGCCCACAAGAGGAGGGTTCGTATCCGACTGGGAGCGATTCCTCCCGGGGTGTCCTTCCTC
>Ga0181558_10005110_pt1 | contig 11637 bp, 9 predicted proteins | sample 011ome_22_FD_133754 | JGI IMG/M metagenome (GOLD analysis project Ga0181558, IMG submission 133754) | Coastal salt marsh microbial communities from the Groves Creek Marsh, Skidaway Island, Georgia - 011507BT metaG (megahit assembly) | ecosystem: Environmental > Aquatic > Marine > Intertidal zone... | reverse complement strand
TGGAGGTTTCGCTCGCTCGCTCTCTCGTGACTTTGTTCATGTACACTTAGAGTAAAAATAAAATTGAAAACCAGGGGTCTGCTATGTCCGCATTTTCTCTGTTGACCTCATTCGCGTGCGCCTGCCTCGGCGCGTTCGCGACGATCAAAATCACCCAAAGATTTTTTAGGAAAGAGAAAGAGTTCCCGCTTCTCGCGTGGGGGACGAGCAAAAATAACGGCGCGAAATTGAACGAATCTTCGGTTCGATTTCAACAAACGAGAGACCGATTCGACGACGTGATGGAAAACGAAAGACGCGAAGGAGGAGGTCAGGCTGGTTCTTCTTCTTCTACTACTACTACTAGAACTACTACCGCACGAAAAGATTTAGAAGCCATTGCGGGGTTTGAAGCGGCGGCGGCGTACGCGGCGACGAGGATTGCCGAAGGCGCCGTTCCGGAAGATTGCATCTTAGAACTGTACGGCATCTATAAGCAAGCGACGAAAGGCGATTGCGACGTGAAGGTGAGACCGACTCGGTTGGACGTGAAAAAGTACGCGAAGTTTACCGAGTGGATGAAGCATAAAGGTATGACGAAAGTGGACGCGTGTAGGATGTACGTGCAGGTTTTGGAGAGTCGATTGGACGATTTGGAGTTGTTGCCGAGTCCGAAGAAGAGCGACGGTAGTGCAAGTAAAAGCGGAGGAGGTGCGTTTGGGAGGAGTCAATCGACGATGAGACGATTAAAAGGCGAAGATGGGGAAATAGATGAGGAAGAGGAGACGAGTTTGATTAAAGCCGCGAAAGAGGGTGATTTTGATAAGTTGCTGAAATGTTTGCGAGCCGGAGCGGATGCAAATCAACGGGACGCGAAGGGGCGAACACCCCTAATGTTTGCCGCCGATACCGGCGACGTGGCGATCGCGATTCAGCTCATGCAATTGGATGCAGATATAGGGGCAGCAGATGAGAAAGGAAAAACAGCGTTGCATTACGCGGCGATTTGCGAGCAAGTAGACGTGGCAGAAGTTTTGCTGGAAGCAGGGGCGGACCCAGAGGTGAGGGACGCGAACGGTACGTCGGCGAGCGATTTGGGCGTGTACGAGTTAGTGAAAAAGAAAGCGAACGGCGAGTTAGCATCGTTAGACAATAATAGTAATAATAATTCAGAGGGAGATAAAGAAGCGAGCGAGGAAGAAGATGAGGATTTTGACTTGGAGGAAATAGAGCGCCAGGCTTTGGAGAAGATGGCGGCGGAAAGCATCGCTTAAACGCGCTCACAACTTCCAAAACAAAAAAATGTGCTGTGTGTGTAGAACCTAAAATTCACTACGTGTACTTTTACTAAATGACTTGCTATTGCTATGTAACTAACTAGATATTCTTTCTGTCGTCGTCCCCGCTGTCGTTGTCGATGCTACTGTTGACTTACTGCTGAGAATTGCGGACGATTTTGCCGCTTTCGAGGAACGCCAAAACGCCCACGCGAGCTTGCCTCTCGTGAAGAATAATTGCGCGGGTAATAGCATCACCATGACGTTGTCGTATCCGCGATCTTTCACTGTTCGTGCCCACTCTTTGGTTCGATAACCTAACCCTTTCTTTCTCGCGCTGCTGATTTCCAACTCTCGTTCGGCGTCGTTCTTCATCCGTTCGCGTTTCTCGAGGCCATTCTTCGCGCTTCGAGCGATGATGCGATATCGATTCACCGGCGATCCGAGTTGTTCGTTGACGTATCGAAGTAAATTGTTCGCCTTGAGCACCATGAGCAAATCTCTAGGAAGCGACTCGAATAGTTTACTCTGGTCTTCCAATTTCACTTTGAGTACCGTTCTGAAAATCTCGCGTTTGTCGCTCATGGATAAACTATCATTGTTCGTTTCTTTCTCTCGAGTCGTCGTCGGCTCGGTCGAGGCTCGCTTATTCTCCGTCACGACAACTTCATCGGCACGAGAAGAAGAAGAAGAAGGTGAAGAAGAATCTGCTTTCTTGAACCGGTCTTCAATCACTCTGGCTGGCGCTAAAGCCAAGATAATCCCGAAAAACTTGTGCATTTCTGGATTAATACCTAACTTTTCCACGGCGTTTCGCATCTCGTTTTCGTCGTTTCGAATCAACGCCAACCACACTTGGCACCACGTTTCCCTCGTCGGTTCGTCTAATCGTCTCACGACGCCGTGATCCAATATCGTCACTTTTCCGTTCTTATCGACTAACAAATTTCCCGGATGAGGATCGCCGTGTGCAAATCCGTGTTCAAACGTCAACGTCGCGAACGCTTCCTGAATCGTCTTGGCGACTTTATACGCGTCCACTTTATTTTCTCGCATTTTCTCCACGTTATCGACTCTCGTTCCGTCCGCGAACTCCATCGTCAACACTCGTTTCGTGCTCAAGCTATCGTGTATTTTTGGGACCGTCACTTCCTCCTCCTTAAAACCGCACTCCTCTTTCAATAATCTCCCCATATCTTTACAATTCTTTGCCTCTAATCGAAAATCTAACTCCTCCGTCATGTGCCTGCGCGTCTCCTTCGCCAGCCACGCGAAGCGTAAACCTGGAATCAAGTACCCCAAAACAGCGTAATACGTTTCAATCGTCGCCAGATCGACCCACAAAAACCTCGCCACCGGTCTTTGCTGTATCTTAACCGCCACGTCTTCCCCCATTTTCGTCTTTGCTTTATACACCTGCGCCAAACTCGCGCTCGCAATCGGTTTCTCGTCAAACTCTAAAAACACGTCTCTCGGCTTCAAACCGTCAAACTCTTCGCTAAACGTCTTCTCGTCTTCCTCGAACGGCCTCGAACTCGCGTCATCCATCAAAACCCGCAAAATCTGCCGAAACGGCAGCGGCGCCACCGGCTGCACGCACAGATGCTGCCCGGCTTTCACGTAAATGCCTCCGTTTTCTCTCGCCAAGTCTCGCAAGCGCACCGCGACGTCGCTCCACAGCTCCTGCCTCGATTCGCGCTGCAACTCTTCCAATAACGACGACGATTGTGTCATTGCAGGAGAAGAAGATGATGATGAAGAAGAAGAAGAAGAAGAAGAAGAAGAAGAAGAATCCAACTCGCTCTTGATCTTATTCACCCTCGCCACGTGCCTTCGATAATCGAAATACACAGGCACCAAGTGTTTCGTCGCCGTCATCACCCTCCGAACCGCGTGGACGCTATCGTCGTCCGAATAATGATACGCCAAAGTGGCGCACGACGTCGTGGCGGCAACCGCGGCGGCGGCGAGAGAAGGAGAAGATGATCGTCCAACCAGTCGACGCAGCAGTCTCTGAGAAGAAGAAGACATGATAGCGTTTTGTGTTAGTGTAAGTGTGTCTCTCTCTCTCTCTTTCCCAATAATCAGAAAAATCCGATGCTCGCGATTTGTGTGGATCCAAAACGCCGCAGAAGAGAGAGAGAGAGAGAGAAAATCGGAGAAAAACAACCGCTCTTCTCTCTCTCTCTCGCGCGCGCTTCTTCTCCCTCTTCTTTTCGAGACGTTCTCTCTTCTCTTTTCGTCTTTTTTAATAGCGCGGCGCAGGGGCAGAGTGCTCTCCAAAACGTCCTTTTTTTCCCGGGAAAAAAAAAGGTTTAGGGTTTATCATAAACCCTAAACAAAAACGTGTTCGTTACTTCTTATAAGAGAGAGAGAGAGAGAGAAAAAGAGAGAGAGAGAGCTGCGCGCGCGCACGTTTTACCGCGTTGGATGACGATGACGACGACGTCGGCGGCGACGAGAACGAACGCGCTGTTCGCGCTGATGGCGAGAAGGAGGAAAGGGTGTCTTTCTTCTTCTTCTTCTTCTTCTTCTCTTCTTCGCCCAGCTTCTTTTTTTACATCTTCTTCTTCTTCTTCTTCTTCTTCTTCTTCTTCTTCTTCTTCGTCGTCGTCCTCTTCTTCTTCTTCTTCTTCCAGCGACGAGAAGAGCGAGACGAAGAAAAAAGCAGCGCTCTTGTCGTTCCACCCGCTCTCGTTTTCCGGAGCGAAGTTATGCGCGAACGCGTCCATGCTTTCTTATTGGAATTGCGGTGCAAAAGGTTTCTTGGATAAAGATATCACGAAGAATACGAAGGAGTTCTTCGACGTCGGTCGATTTGGATTTGAGTTCGTCATCACGGACGAGCCGGAGAAGTTGAGACAAAAAGCGCTCTCGCTGTGCGTCGTGGAGGAGAAAGAGCGCGAGAGGAGGACGTGGTTGGATTTCGACGCGACCGGCGGCGAAGGCGGCGAGGACTTTGAGGACGGGAAACAACAACCGGAGAGCCGAACGCTGATTGTTTCACTGAAAGAACCGAACTGGATATTGGTGGTTTTTAGAGGCACGACGCCGAATCCGACGCGAGGGTTCTTTCGCGAGAGTAAGATTAACGGGAAAGCCGGGCAAGTCGTATGGAAGGATTGTCCGGATAAAAGTAAGCGGGTGAAAGTACACGCCGGGTACGCGAACGCGTACGGAATCGTGCGAGAGAGAGTGGAGAGTGACGTTTTGGAGAGAGTGAAGAGGAAGATTGAAGAGGAGGAAGAGGAGAGAAAAGGCACGACTTCTTCTTCGCTATCACTGCCCAGAGTTGTAATCACTGGCCATTCGTTAGGAGGAGCCATGGCTACGTTATGCGCGGCGAGGTTAGGGAATAACGCGGAGCTTAAAAAGTTGGGCGCGAAGGTATCGCTCGTTACGTTCGGGCAACCGAGGGTCGGGGACTCAAATTTCAAAGCGCTTTTTGACAAAAAAAGAGAGAAAGATGATGACGCGACTGGTAGTAACACTAATAATAATTGCATGGACGGGTATTTAAGAGTAGTCAACGAACAAGACGTGTTTGCTCGCGTGCCGCCGAAATCTGGAATTTGGATACCCGAGGACGTGTTGGAAACCTCTTTATCCTCCTCCATCGACGCAAATCAGTGGACGTTTCAATACGAACACGCTGGTGATTGCGTGTGGTACCGCGACGACGGACGGATTTTGTTTCGAGAAGAACCAAAAGGCGTGTCGCTGAGAACGGTGAATCCCGTCTCAATCGCGTTGGACCATTCAAAGTATGCCAAACTGTTCGACGACGAAGGCACCAAGAAGAATTTCCCGCGAGCGGTATGTTTTCATCCCGAGAGAACAGATCCGAAAACTATCTGCGTCAATTGTCCAGATCCAAAGAATGACTTTCGAAGAAGACAAAGCGGCGACAGCAGCAGCAGCTCCTAGAAACGTATGTAGCGATTAGATAGCTTTATTTTAGAATTAGTTGTAAAAGCATGATTTTTTATATTAAATGCGCGCTCTGCTCTGCTGTGTACAAATGTGTTCTTTACAATGTCTATCTAAAAAAATGTCAACTCCCACCGTAATCACTTTAAAAGGAGTCCATGGATTCTTGTTTCGCTCGGCTTTCCGCTTTCAACTTTTCGCTCGCCACTCGCGTTCGAATGTCGAAATCGTCGCTTTGCTCGTCGTACGACGACGACACTTTTCGAATCAAATTTGCCGGATCCTTCTCTTCATCGTCCCTGCTGCCACCGACGCTACTGCTCCCTCTGCTGCTATCTTCACCACTCGTTCTGCTATTACCACTACTAATTAAGAACGATTCCGAGGCAATCTTTGCTTGATTCAACGCCCTCTTCAAGGTTTCCTCGTTCGCCGTTTGTCCTTTGCTCGCCGCTTCCAGTCTTAGATTCGTCAAATCTTCGATGACGTCCGTGATGGCGTCTTGCCATTTAAACAAGTTCTCATCGAAAGACTGCTGCATCAAGTTTATCCCCCCGAGCTGCGGTCGCCCTCCGGAACCATCCATCCCGTTACTCCCGATGCCGATCAAACTCTTCTCCAAAATCTCCGCTAAACTATCCTTCATCGATTCTCCCAACGCGTTCAAATCGAACGATTCTAAACTATTCGCGTCCCCTACGAGAGGTTTACCCCACTGCTCGATGTTCTTCAACAGTAACCTCAACTCTTTACCGAGTTCTTGCCATTCCAGAGACGCTTGCTCGCCTTCGTTAAACGCGCGCATAGCGTCTTTTTCCATCAATTTCGTCGTTTCATGCATCGCCAATTCCGTCGCAATCATCGCTTTTTCCATCGCTTTCGCCGCCGGGTACAACACCGCAGAGAGCGACAAAAAACCGAACCCGATGGCGATTGCAATCGGTACGTTCGATGGTTGACTTTGTTCTTGCGTTGACTTCGTCTTCGCGCGAGGAGAAGACACCAAAGAAAGCGATGAATACGCGTTGTTATTCGCAAAATTCTTCGAAGAAGAAGAAGAAGAAGGTGGAGATAAGACGCGAATCGACGGCAACTCTTCCGCGCTCGCGGTGGTGCTTTTTTTGCGCTCGAGAAGAGAACGACAACAACGACGGCGACACTCGCGGCGGCGCCGAAGGGAACGCTCGAGGAAAGTTGTTTTGGTCGTCGTCGTCGTAAAGGACGGCAGTAAAGCCGACGTCGACGCGCTTTTGATGAGCATTATTTTTTCAAGAGGCCAGACGAGAGAAAAATGAAGAAAAATGGAACTTGTGTGATGCCGCTTTATCATCGCGCGCGAATACCGGTTACAATCTTTACTATACTTTACGCGTCGTCTCCGACAATCGCCAAAGCTCGGTCGCGGTCGACTATTTTCGTTCTACTTTTGCTGCTGCTGCTTTTCGATGTTTTTTCGGCTGAGTTGGTTACGTTTTCTTCTTTTTCTTCTTCTTCTTCTTCTTCTCCGCGTTCGACGGCGTCGAGCTTGAACCATTTCGAGGCGGTGACGAGGAGCTTTTTTTTGTCGTTATTTTCGTCGTTTTGGAAGAGGAAGTTGTTGTTGTTTTTGCCGCCGTTGGCGTCGTCGTCGCTGTCACTAACGATAGCAGAGGCTGGTTTGAGGAGACCGGCGAGAACGTCTTGTTCGATCGCTCCGACGGTTTCTTCGGCGCATTGGACGTTGGTGGCGATGACGCCCGAGGCGCCTCGCTTCGCCCAGCCGCAGACGTAAAGGCGACCGCCTTTGGTCGCGGACGCGGAGGAGGGATCTTCTTCGTTGTACTGAACGCGTCCTAAACCGTCGTGCGAGATGGTACCGTTGTCGTCCGAGGGGACTAATTTTGGGTCGAGTTTATCGCCGACGTATCCAACCGAGCGTATGAGAATGTCGCACGGTAGAATCGTTTCGTCTTTCGCCGCGTCGTCGGAAAGCGTCGCTTTTCGATTCCCGCTCGGGCCTTGGAGAATGTTTTTGCGAATTTTCACGAAACCTAACGACGACGACGCGTCTTCTTCGGGGAGCAAACCCGTCGGCGAGTGTAAGAAGATTACGCGCAATATCTTCTTCTTCTTCTTCTCCGTACCTTCTGCCGATATCACATTTTCCGCCGCCGCGTCCTTCGCCTTTTCTAAAACCTCGAACGCTCTTCGTCTCGGCCTCGACGCGTTCATCTCCTCGATATCTTCCTCGGTTACTTCTAAATCGTCAATTTGGACGTCTAAATCCGGTAAACCGAGCACTTCTCTCAACTCTTTCGGAGAAAACTTCGCTTGAGCGACGCTCCGCCGACCGACGATGGTCACCGAATTCACCTCCGCCTTTTCTAAAGCCTCCAACGCGTGCGTCGCGATGTCCGTCTCTCTCAACTCTTCCGTCGAGCGCAACAAAATCCTCGCGCAATCCAAAGCCACGTTCCCGACGCCGACGATGACAACATTCGATCCATTTTTTCTATTCTGTAATCTATCTACGATATCTTCGTGCATTTCTCTATTGCTCCTCGGCGCGGCGGACGGCAAGCCGTTGAACCAATTCACAAACTGCCGAGCGCCGTACACCCCTCGCAACGCGTCTTCATTTTCAATCCGCAATTTCCGATCGTTATCCGCCGCGCCGTGCGCGAGCACGACGCCAGAGTACCGATCGAGCAATTCTCTCGTGGATACGCGCAAAATATTACTCCTCTTCTCCTCTTCTCCGTCTCCGCCGACTCTCACGTTTGCGAACAACCGAACGCGCGCGTCTCGCAACAAAGCGTCAAACTTGTTGGTAACATTCTTCGTCGCCGCGTGATCCGGAGCGACGCCGTACCGGACGAGACCGTACGGGAAACACTCTTTCTCGTACACGTCCACGCGAACGTCCGCGTTATTCTTCTTCGTGTTACTAGTACCGTTACCGTCGATCGCGGCGTTCGCGTTCGTATTCTTCTTCCTCGCATTATTCAGTTGGAGCAATTTATCCACCGCGTACATACCCGCGGGACCAGAACCGACCACGGCAAACGAATAAAGAGGCGTTGTTTTGGTGGCATCGTCGTCATCCGCAGAAGAAGAAAAAGAACGACGAGACGCTCGATGTCGCCCTCTCGCTCTTCTCGCCGAAGACCGCCGTCGTCTTTTTCCCTCTTCTTCTTCTCTTCCGTCGTCGTCGTTTCGGGGAAAAAATGTCGTCGTCGATGCGCTTCTTCCGTCTTCTCGAGAGAAACGCGGCGCAAACGACGACGACGACGACGACGACGTCTCTCCGAAAAAGAAAAGTCGACGACAAAAGATACGCGCGTTTTTTAGACTACGGTGTTTCATGTCGACACGCGTTCAGTAGAGTGCGTTTGTTTTCTGTTCCATTTCTTTTCTTTTGGGGGGTCGACGTTTTTTTTGTAAAAAACGGCTTTTTTTTAAAAAAAGAGAAAAAAAAAAACTGGTGTCATTTGATCACACACACACACTTACACATTTGCTTTATACATATACACACACACACACGCATCGATTCGAGAGAGAGAAAAAATTAGCCACAAATGATGATGACTTTGAAAGGGCGAGCGAAGCGTCGAGGTGGACGACGGGACGGTGGAGACGCGTTCTTCGCGAGCGCGACGACGACGTCGCGGTTTGGACATCTTCTTCTTCTTTTTTTATGTTTGACGGTGAAGACGATTTTTTGTTCCTCGGAAACACGAACGACCCTAGCGGAGAAGGATGACGCGACGAGGATGGTCGTCGGGGAAGGACGCTCGAGACGGGAGAGGTTGGCGGAGGAGGCAGAGCTGGTGGCGAGATTGGCGAGGGTTTTGGTGGAGGAAGAGAGAGCGCTGGAGGAGGAGGATAAGGAGAGCGTGGCGATGCCGAGAGGCGAAGGTGGTGTTGCATCTTCTTCTTCTTCTTCTTCGAGAAAGAAGACGAAAACGTTCGCGGTGCTGGACAAGGCAGAAAAGCAACCGCAATCTACGAAAAATCCGGACGCGAAGTTTCTGTACGATCTCGCGAAAGCGTTCGTTCGAACGGCGAGGCAACATTTACCGAAAGAAGTCGCCGAGTCGGACGATTACGCCATGCAGGCGAGATATCAAGCGTCTCGATGCGCTCGATCGGCGGACGCGACGTTGTCTTTGGATTGGTTTTTTGAGTTTATGGACGAGCTCGTCGCGAAAGAGGAGATGGGACGCGGCGGTGGTGGGAACCATTACAATTCAAGAATGTATAAAGGGGGCAATGTGTATCGTCCGGAGATGTACGCGACGAGCACCGCAAACGGAGAAGAAAGCGCCATGATGCCGGTGGAAGATTTATTCTTACTTCGCGCCCGCTCGTATTACTATGCTAACAAAATACAAGCGCACGAATCGCGCGCCGCGCTTTCACCATTCTGTGGTTCGATCGTTGGATTTTCGGTCGCATCTGCGATTTGGATGTTCAGTTTCTTCCCCGTTATTCTCATGTCGAGCGCGGTATCGGCATCGTTTGTGAGCATTTTGGCCGTAACATCTGCAAACAAATGTTCCGCGTCCAACTGTTTCTACCCGAGAAAGTGTTGTGACTTGACCTTAGACGGGAAAGGTTACGAAACCTGCGCGTATCATTTTTCCATCTGTCCGGATTATTGCGGTCACGAAGGTGACGACGATGGTCAACGGTGCGACAGCGGACCTCCGCATCCTCAAAATTTCCGCGCCGTCAATCCGCAGTTCGTCGAATCTTACGAACGCTTTTGTTGCAACGGAATTTGCTGTCCAACAGGTTTCGTCTGTTGCGATAAAGAAGACGCGGTCGGGAAAGTCGGTCCGAAGTGCGAAAAGGTAGAGATGTGCGTCGACTCTAAAACGAATAAAACGAAACTCGCGCCGGGACGATTGCGCGAGACGCCCCAGCTCTGATGTGAGAAAGATATATTAAAAAAAGAAAGTCTCTCTGTAATCGTTGCCTTTGTTAATATTAAAACATGATATCGTGTGATGACTTCTATTTGAACTGTACACGTATTTTTTCAATGTGTTGTTTAGATACAATATGTGATGCGCCGGTGGAAATCTCCATTCCTACTACCGCCCGGCGCAATCAGCAGAACCCCGGATTATACACAAACAAACGCTCTCGTTTTTCAACGAGAAGACGAACAAACAAAACGTAAAACGGATCATTCATATCGCTGCCGTTACATGCAAAACCTGTTTTCTTCGGTTTTTTTAATAGTACGACACGACCTTTCCTTGGTCTTTGCACGAAGCCGGGCGAAACTTTAAGTCGACCACTCCCCGATGCCGTATCGCGATTTGATCAAACGCCGCGTAGGACAAGTCCAAGTGTTCGCGATCGCCGCAACACCAACGTTTGTTCCCTTCGTTCGGATGATTGCACGGACACGAGTCGGTGATTTTCACGACCACGCTCTTCACGGCCGGCTCTTGACATCCGGCCCATTTCCCGAGTTCGCTCCATTCGAAGCCGCGCGTAGGACCGTTCACGCAAACAACCTCGATGCACTTCCCGCACTCCTCGGTCAAACCGTAATCGTACCCACCGTCCGTTTGCACGGCGGTGATGAAGTGATTGCCGAGATCTTTGCCGTAGCCGCACGAACCGGTGTAAATTGACATTCCATCCGGTCCAGGGCCGTTTGGACCACCGTACCATGTTGCCCTACCTTGCTTCCAATCCGACGAATTAAAATCACCTAGAACTCGTCGAGGTCTTCTCTCAAACCGAACAAAACTCGGCGTCTCTTCCGGCGGATACAAATCCATTCGCTGTCTTTCGAACAACTTCAAAGTTTGCTCGAACTCCCTCGCTTTCTTGGCGATGAAAGAGGTCGTCGCGTCGATTTCCGCGCGCTGGAAAGTTTTCTTCTCTTCCTCTTTCGGAGAAGAAGAAGAAGAAGGATCCGACGAATTCGTCGAGTTCTTCGCGATCGAAACGTCCTCCCGATTCGTTCTCGCGAAGAGAGAAAACGCTCGAACGGACGCGTCGTCGACGAAGGATGAAAAGAACAACAGAGCGGCGAGGATTTTGCGTCGGTTGGTTCTCGCGCGACTCGGTAGCAGGAGAGAAGACATGTTTTTAGTAGGTATTCGCGTGTTGTGACGATTTTTTTGAAAATTCCTTCTCAGCCACGAATTTTTTGCCTTAATTCTCTTGGACATTTCACTTTGACATATTTTTTGATGGATTACAAAATATTATTCTCTCTCGTTTACGACAATCTCTCATCAACTTTCTCTCGCGCAGGTAGATGTACACTTCTTATTTTTTGTCCCGAGGACACTTTTTTACCGTCGTTTACGAATGGTGTCGGACTTGGCGGCGGCAGCGACGCGCGCGGAGGACCGGGTTGGTTTCGCAGCAGCCGCGTTCGATTTCTTCGATTTCGCCGACGCGCCGCTACCGCTACTCTTCGCAATCGATGTTTGATAGG
>Ga0181558_10005108_pt1 | contig 11638 bp, 10 predicted proteins | sample 011ome_22_FD_133754 | JGI IMG/M metagenome (GOLD analysis project Ga0181558, IMG submission 133754) | Coastal salt marsh microbial communities from the Groves Creek Marsh, Skidaway Island, Georgia - 011507BT metaG (megahit assembly) | ecosystem: Environmental > Aquatic > Marine > Intertidal... | reverse complement strand
TTTGTGTTCTTGGAATTCTACTAGGAGGCATGCTCTCTGTTTTAATTATTTTAGTTAGGAAGTACGGCTTCAGCAAGGATGATGAATTAAATATTTTTAGACTGCGATAAAAGCTCTTATCGCTCTTTAACAGGTAGTTTTTAAAGTTTCTTGAGTCTATAAAAAGCAAACTTTTCTCAAATACCCTAATTTCTTAAACCGCAAATTTAAAATTAACAAATAAACAGATAAGGTTTATTCGCAACTATGAAAAAAATATTGACCGTGTTTGGTACGCGCCCAGAGGTAATAAAGATGGCGCCCCTCGTTCATGCACTTAAAGCTGATGATCGTTTTGATACAAAAGTCTGTGTCACAGCTCAACACCGCGAGATGCTCGATCAGGTTCTGGAATTATTCGAAATAGAGCCTGACTTTGATCTTAATATTATGAAGACGGGTCAAACACTCAACGATGTAACAACGGCTATCCTTACTGGCATGAAGCCAGTTTTGGAAGACTTTAGACCTGATGTGGTGTTGGTGCACGGGGACACGGCAACTACATTTGCAGCTTCCTTGGAGGCCTACTACCAACAAGTTAAGGTGGGTCATGTTGAGGCAGGGCTCAGAACAGGCAACATATATTCGCCATGGCCTGAAGAAGCTAACAGAAAGCTTACCAGCGTGATTACTAATTATCATTTTGCACCAACAGCAGGTTCTAGAGATAATTTGCTAAAGGAGGGTGTATCAGAAGATGATATTACCGTAACGGGTAACACGGTGATTGATGCGCTATTTTGGGTAAGAGAAAAGTTAAATAAAGATAGCTCGCTAACTAACGAGCTATCTTCAAGATTCGATTACTTAGATCCAAACAAAAAATTAATCTTGGTTACAGGTCATCGTCGCGAAAGTTTTGGTGGCGGTTTTGAGAGGATTTGTGAGGCTCTGCGTCAGATCGCAACTAACAACCCAGATGCTCAAGTTTTATATCCCGTTCACCTTAATCCAAATGTACAGGAACCTGTAAATAGGCTGCTAAAGGGCTTGGATAATGTGATCTTAATCGAGCCTCAACAGTATCTTCCATTTTGCTATTTAATGGATAGAGCAACCGTCATTTTGACAGACTCGGGTGGTATACAAGAGGAGGCGCCATCATTAGGCAAGCCTGTGCTCGTTATGCGAGAGACAACTGAGCGCCCTGAGGCGGTTGATGCAGGCACAGTTAGGCTTGTTGGTACAGATGTCGAGCTAATAGTTAGTCAGGTGGATCTGCTACTAACCAATCCAGATGAATATCAAAAAATGAGTAAAGCTCATAACCCCTATGGTGATGGTTTGGCCTGTGGGCGTATCTTAGAATTTTTAGTTTAAGAAAAGAAAAAATGTCTTTTAATACAATATCTGTTGTTGGTCTAGGTTATATTGGCTTGCCAACCGCCGCCATGTTTGCGTCAAAAGAAAAGAAAGTAATCGGCATAGATGTTAATCAGCATGCGGTTGACGCCATTAATGCAGGGAAAATACATATTGTTGAGCCAGAACTTGATGTAATGGTAAAAAGAGCAGTGGATGAGGGATTTTTAAGGGCAACAACATCTCCAGAGCCAGCAGATGCCTTTTTAATTGCGGTGCCAACGCCTTTCTTACCAATTCAGGATCAACACTCTATCCCTGAACCAGATCTTTCTTATATTAAATCTGCTGCTAAGGCCGTCGCTAAGGTGTTAAAAAAGGGCGACCTTGTGATACTAGAATCAACATCTCCGGTGGGTACAACAGAGCAGATGTCTACTTGGTTGGCTGAGGAAAGATCAGATCTAAGTTTTCCACAAACTCATGGTGAGGACTCTGATATTAGAATTGCACATTGTCCTGAGCGAGTGCTTCCAGGGCATGTGGTTAGAGAGCTTGTGGCTAATGACCGTGTTATTGGTGGCATGACAGCAATTTGTTCTGCAGCGGCTATCGAGCTTTACAAAATATTTGTCAATGGGGATTGCATTGTAACCAATGCACGAACAGCGGAGATGGCCAAATTAACAGAAAATGCTTCTCGTGATGTCAGTATCGCATTTGCCAATGAGTTGTCAATTATTTGTGATAAGCTCGATATCGATGTCTGGGAGTTAATTAACATTGCAAATTGTCACCCACGAGTAAATATTTTGCAGCCTGGCCCGGGTGTCGGCGGTCACTGCATAGCGGTTGATCCTTGGTTTATAGTGAGTAAAACACCAGCTAATGCTAACCTCATACGTATTGCTCGTAAAGTAAATGACTCAAAGCCTGATTGGGTAATTGATAAAGTAAAAATCGCGATTAGCGACTTTTTGCAAGCAAACCCAAGCAAGCGAACTGAAGATGTGACCATTGCTTGTTATGGGCTTACATTTAAACCCAATATTGATGACGTCCGTCAGAGCCCGGCATTAAGTATTGTGTTGGAAATCATAGCTATGCATGTTGGACGTGTAATTGCTGTAGATCCAAATGTCCAAAGATCGCCTGATGCAAAAATAAAGCTAACATCCATTGCCGAAGCAAACACTCAGAGTGATATTGCGGTTTTACTTGTCGATCATAAGGAATTTAAAGGGCTTAAAGTCAGCGCAAAGCACACAGTTGACACAAAGGGGATTTGGTAGATGAGTAATGTTTTATCTCTAATTGGTCGCAGAACCGCTCTTTTTAAACAAGATATCATTAAGCAAAAAACAGAATTAGAGCGGTTGGTTTCTGAATCCCGTTTTTTAGTGATTGGGGGGGCAGGCTCGATTGGCCAAGCCGTTACAAAAGAAATCTTCAAGCGAAACCCACTTAAATTGCATGTTGTAGATATTAGTGAGAACAACATGGTTGAGCTGGTCCGTGATATACGAAGTTCGTTTGGCTATATTAAGGGTGACTTTCAGACTTACATTCTTGACATTGGATCTTTAGAGTACGATGCATTTATCAATTCTGATGGTAAGTATGACTATGTACTAAATTTGTCGGCTTTGAAGCATGTTAGGAGCGAAAAAGATCCCTTCACTTTGATGCGCATGATTGATGTAAATATCTTAAATACGGACAAAACAATCCAGCAGTCAATTAATGGTGGCGTAAAGAAGTATTTTTGCGTCTCGACAGATAAAGCTGCAAATCCTATAAATATGATGGGAGCGTCGAAACGTATTATGGAAATGTTTTTGATGCGTCGTAGTGAAGAAATTGATATTTCGACAGCACGATTTGCAAATGTTGCATTTTCAGATGGTTCTTTACTGCATGGTTTTAATCAGCGTTTAGAAAAAGGACAACCAATCGTGGCACCCAATGACATTAAGAGGTATTTCGTAACCGCGCAAGAGTCGGGTGAAATGTGTCTGATGTCATGTATTTTTGGCCATAATAGGGACATTTTTTTTCCGAAGCTAAGTGACTCTCTGCATCTTATTTCATTCGCAGATATAGCAGTCAAGTATCTAAAAGCCAAAGGTTATGAGCCTTATTTATGTGGCAGTGAAGAAGAAGCTAGACTGCTAGCAAAAACTTTACCGCAAGAAGGTAAATGGCCATGCCTATTCACGTCGAGTGACACAACTGGCGAGAAAGATTTTGAAGAATTCTTCACAGAAAATGAAACCTTGGACATGTCTCGGTTTGAGAATTTAGGGATTATTAAAAATGAACGTGCTTATAATCAAGAACTTTTGACGCTGTTTGAATCTAAAGTTTCGCACATGAAATCACAAAAAGAGTGGAGCAAAAAAGAGCTCGTTGATCTCTTCTTTAAAATGATCCCTAATTTTGGGCATGAAGAAATAGGGAAATACTTAGACAGTAAGATGTAAGTGATAACTATGAATGTTAAAAATATTATTGATTTTGTTAGGGAGATTTATTCTACCAAAGAATTCGTCCCTCTCCATGAGCCAATATTTTGCGGCAATGAAAAAAAATATGTCGGAGAAACAATTGACAGCATATTTGTATCAAGTGTTGGCAAATTTGTGGATAGTTTTGAGCGAAAGATTGAAGCTTATACAGGTGCGCCAAAAGCTGTTGCGACAGTTAATGGAACGGCAGCCTTGCACACGGCACTATATATGGCAGGAGTAAGAGCGGGCGACTTGGTTATTACTCAAGCATTGACTTTTGTAGCCACGTGTAACGCTCTCTACCACATGGGGGCGCAACCTATTTTTGTAGATGTATCTATTACAAGCATGGGGCTGTGCCCACGAGCACTTGAGGTGTATCTCGAAGAAAATGCACAAGTCACCGAGCTTGGATGTGTGCATAAGAAAACTCGACAGCGTATCAAAGCTGTTTTACCCATGCATACGTTTGGACATCCTGTTGAGCTCGATGAGTTAGTTTCTATATGCCAAAGTTGGGATATCCTTCTTATTGAAGACGCTGCTGAAAGTTTAGGTTCTTTTTACAAAGGGAAGCACACGGGAACATTTGGTGAGTATGGTGCGTTAAGTTTTAACGGAAACAAGATTATTACCACTGGCGGTGGAGGTATGGTTTTGTGTTCCAGTAGTGTCTCTGGATTAAATACAAAACACGTTACTACGACCGCAAAAATTCCTCACTCATTTGAATTTTTCCATGATGAACCAGGCTTTAATTACCGAATGCCAAATATTAATGCCGCACTTGGCTGCGCTCAAATGGAGGTGCTAGATACGTTCGTTATAAAAAAGCGTGAACTTGCAACTAGATATGAATCTTTTTTTTCGGGTAGTGATTTAAAATTATTTACCGAACCGGCGTATGCGCAGTCTAATTACTGGTTGAATGCAGTTATTTGTGCAGATGTTGCGCAGCGAGATGAGATATTGCAACAGACTAATGCTAAGGGTATTATGACGCGTCCTATTTGGAAGCTGATGAACCGTTTGCCCATGTTTGAAAAGTGTCTTCGAGGCGATTTAACTCAGTCAGTGTTTTTAGAGGCACGTTTGGTTAATCTACCCAGCACGCCAATTTCATAATCGGAAGGTCTCTATGTCAAGAAAAATTGCAGTTTTTACCGGTACTAGAGCCGAATATGGGTTGCTTTATTGGTTGATGAAAGACATTCAAAGTGATTCGGAGTTAAGATTGCAGTTACTCGTATCAGGTATGCACTTATCTCCGGAGTTTGGTGAAACTTACCATCAGATCGAGAAAGATGGATTTGTAATTAACGAGAAAGTCGAGATGTTATTGTCTTCGAACTCAGCTGTAGGCACCGCCAAAAGCATAGGTGCTGGTGTATTGGGATTTGCGGACGCATTAAACAGAATGGCGCCAGATGCAATTGTTATATTGGGGGATCGCTTTGAAGCATTAGCTGCAGCACAAACTGCAATGATTATGCGGATTCCAATCTTGCATATTCATGGTGGCGAAATAACAAAAGGTGCCTTCGATGATGCTATTCGTCACGCAATTACAAAGTTAAGTTACTTGCATGCCACTTCCACTGAAGTGTATCGACAAAGAGTTATTCAACTTGGTGAATCACCCGACAGGGTGAAAAATGTTGGGGCGATCGGGTTAGATCACATAGCGCGTACTAAGTTGATGTCCATGGATGAAGTTGGAATATCATTACAGTTTGAGCTGCACAAACCATATTTCTTAGTAACCTATCACCCTGTGACTTTGGGCGATGAACCCCCGGAGCAGAGCTTTCAGATCCTTTTGAAAGCATTAGATGAATACTCTGAATATCAAGTTATCATTACTTATCCAAATGCTGATAATGGTGGTAGGGAGATAATTTCTCTAATTGAAGCTTATTCCAAAAATCAACCTGATAGAGTGTTGGCAGTACCTTCTTTGGGGTATAAGAGATACCTAAGTATTGTGAAGAATGCAAAGGCCGTTATTGGGAATTCGTCAAGTGGAATCATTGAGGTCCCTGCATTCGATGTTCCTACTGTAAATATTGGTTTACGCCAGACAGGTCGGCTGGCTGCTAAAAGTGTAATCCATTGTAAAGTTCAAAAATCTGAAATAGTGGACGCAATTAAATTTGCTGTTTTAGGGTCATATAAAGAAAATGATGAAATCATTGAGAACCCATATGGTAGTGGCGATGCGAGTAGTCAAATTGTAGAGATGTTAAAGAATTTAAAATTTAACCCTTGCAAACCTTTTTTTGACTTAAAGTGAGATAAAAATGACACTAATTATTGCTGAAGCGGGAGTCAATCATAATGGTGATGACGATTTAGCTTTTCAGTTGGTAGATGAAGCATATAAAGCTGGTGCTGATATAGTAAAATTTCAAACCTTTAAGTCAAATAAATTGGTTACAAGTGAGGCAGGCCAGGCGGCTTACCAAAAAATGAATACCGGTAGGGAGGAGTCCCAACTTAACATGCTAAGTCGATTGGAGTTGAGTCATGATTCACATCATCGAATCGTGGAGTATTGTTCAAAAGTAGGCATTGAATTTTTGTCAACTGCTTTCGATTCTGAAAGTCTTAGTTTTTTAGTTAATGATTTAAAGCTTAAACGCCTAAAAATTGCATCTGGTGAACTCTCTAACGCACCTTTACTGCTTGAGCATGCAAGAACTGGCTGTGATTTAATTGTTTCGACAGGAATGGCGACGCTCTCTGATATAGAGTTAGCCTTGGGGGTCATTGCTTTTGGTTATACTTCGTCAGAAGATTCATCTCCAAGTATCGAAGCTTTTTCGAGAGCGTATAGTTCTTGTGAGGGGCAAAATGCGCTAAGGAATAAGGTGACGTTATTGCACTGCACAACTGAGTATCCAGCGCCATTGGCTGAGGTTAATCTTCGCGCAATGGATACTTTAGGGAATGCATTTGGCCTACCCTGTGGGTATTCAGATCATACATCAGGGTATAGTATATCTATAGCAGCGGCTGCTCGCGGAGCTGTAATAGTGGAAAAACATTTCACTTTAAGTCGACAGCTTGAAGGGCCAGATCATGAGGCCTCTTTAGAGCCTAAAGAACTAGCTCTAATGGTCAGCGGTATTCGTGATTTGGAGTTAGCTTTAGGGGATGGAATAAAACGACCAACCTTTTCTGAAATTAATAATAAACAAGTTGCCCAAAAAAGCTTGGTGGCGGAGAAGAATATTACCAAAGGCGAATTATTTACTGAGGACAATATTTCTGTTAAGCGTCCCGGTTCAGGTAAATCTCCTTATTTATACTGGAGCATTTTGGATACTCCAGCAACACGGGCATTTTCAGCTGGAGAGTTAATTGATGATTAAAAGATTAATTATGATTGGTGCTGGTGGGCATGCAAAAGTTGTACTGGAAATTATCATGCAACAAGGACTAGAGTTATATGGGATTTCTGCGCCGCGAATAACCGATTACTTTGATAGATTTTCAGAGGTCTTACGCTTTTCAAGTGATGAGGAAATTTTCCACTTTAAAGCTAGTGAGGTTATTTTAATTAATGGCATTGGGCATACTCCCAGATCTTCGTCTAGAGCTGATGTTTATAATAAGTTTCGAAAACGTGGTTATGAATTTTTGACAATTAAATCTAATTTATCTTGTATAAGTTCATCAAGTAAAATCGGGATGGGTGCTCAAATTATGCCCGGAGCGATTATTAATTCTGACGCAAACATTGGTGAAAATACGATAGTAAATACTGGATCTATTGTAGAGCATGATTGTTTGATCGGCTCTAACAATCATATTGCGCCGGGATGTGTTTTATGCGGCGGTGTTGTTACAAAAAAACAAGTTTTTGTTGGAGCAGGCTCAATAGTATTGCCGAGGGTAATTATAGGAGAGAATGTTTTAATAGCGGCTGGCTCCACAGTTCCTAGCTCTAGCTCTAGCTCTATAAGGAAAAATGGCCTAGTTTAACCGTCCAAATTACAGTGGTTTAAAATGATTACAGATAGCATCCAAATTACAGCTGACATCAAAACGGCTATGCAAATTATTGATAAATCGTCAATAAGAATGGCGGCCGTGACTGATGAGAATAATATTCTTAGAGGAATAGTAAGTGACGGGGACATTCGCAGGGCACTGTTAGACGGAGTGAATATCAATGATCCCGTCGTTGATATAATCAACCCAGACCCAATTACAGTGACTGGTGATGTGATCCCGCGAGAAATATTCGACCTATGTAAAGAAAAAGATATTTTGTTCGTCCCAATAATCGCCGATGACAAGTCTTTTGTCGGCCTGATGTCCATTTTGGAATTTATAAGCCCAAAAGTTTCAAGCTATCCAGTATTCATTATGGCTGGAGGTTTTGGTTCACGACTAGCGCCGCTCACTAAAAATACTCCCAAACCAATGTTGCATATTGGGGATAAGCCTATATTGGAAAAAATAATTAATAGGCTAAAAGATCAAGGGTTTAGAAAGTTCTTCATCTCAACGCATTTCTTGCCAAAAATTATTGAAGACTATTTTAAGGATGGGTCTGACCACGGTGTTGAAATACATTACATCCATGAAGAAGCCCCCCTGGGAACCGGAGGTGCTTTAAGTCTTCTGAAAAATCATCGAATTGATAGTCCAATTATGGTGACAAATGGCGACGTGCTAAGTGATATTGATTTTAAAGGCTTAGTGGCTGAATATGAGGCGTCCGGCAGTGATTCTATGATTTGCGTTAAAGAGGTTGAACACAGTATTCCCTACGGAGTTATTGATACAGATAATGGCTTAGTGGTTGGCATGATCGAAAAGCCAACTTATGTCCATAATATCAACTTGGGAGTCTATATGGTAAGTAACAATATTATAAGTCAAATGAATGAGGATGAAGCAATCGATATGCCTACAGTCCTCCAGCAGAGCATGAGTCGTGGCGAAAAAGTTAGCTATTATGTTCATCGTGGGTATTGGCTTGATATTGGCAGTCATGATGATTTTAAGCGCGCACAGTTAGACATCAAGAATATCAAATGAGGGTCGCAATAATACCGGCACGGGGTAATAGCAAACGTATTAAAGATAAAAATATTTTTCCTGTAGCAGGAAAAGAGCTGATTTATTGGACAATTAGCGCCGCCCAAGAATCAGGATGTTTCGATAAGATTTACGTTGATACAGACTCACATGCTATCAAGGCAATTGCTGAAAAATACCATGCTGAAGTACCCTTTTTGAGAGAGCCATCGTTAGCCTCTGATAACGCCCGCACATCGGATGCTATTAACGCATTTGTGCAAAAGCTAGAGGCGTGTGGTGGTAAGGCTGTAGAAGAGGTCGCTATTCTTCAACCGACTTCTCCCCTTAGACAATCGAGACATATTGTTGAAGCTTATGATTTGCAGTCGAAAAAAGCTGCTCTTTCCGTTGTATCCATGTGTAAGTTATCAGTTCCAATAGAGCTATCAAATCACTTAGGGAGTGACCTTTGTTTAGAGGGCTTTTTAAATAGTGCTGAAACAAAAAGGAGCCAAGAATACACTCCGAGGTTTATGCCCAATGGGGCAATATATTTGATTCAACGATCAGTGCTAAATGATTGGTCAAAATTGTATGGTTCAAATTCTTTTGCCTATATTATGGACAGATTTGCATCGATCGATATTGATGATTATGATGATCTGCGATTAGCTCAACTAATTCTAAACGACAAGGGTAGCTTGGTATGACAAAGATATTACATTTGGTTCATTGTGTAGACACTGAAGGTCCTCTTAAAGAGACACTTTATGCAACCTTCGAGAGGGTCGAGGCAATATTGGGTCTGACAGATAAGCCGACTTTAAGTAACTTAAAACTGCTGCAAACTGCAAGTCATCCAAAGTTAGATGCAGAAAAAAATGAGCTTGCATCGTTAATTTTTTCAGAAAAATTACTTTCATATAACGATTCTTGGGAAAAGATTGATAGTATGCTGAGCGAAATAATGTCAAAAGAATATCGAGGTAAGTATTTAGACGACTTTGGAGAAGGCTGGAAGTTTACATGGTGTTGTATGGATCATGTCGGATTCAATTATGAAAACCCTAGACATAGAGATATAGGGCATCATCATGTTTTCGATCGATATGTTGCTCACATACAAGATTCATCAGCTAGCGATGAAATTGGCTTTCATTACCATCCTATTTCCTTTAAAGGCGATGTGAATGTTCCAGCTACTAATTACCTATCTCATATGCCAAAAATTTTTGAAATCCTAGCCCGAAAAATCATTGATAGAGATTGGTTTCCAAGTTGCTATAGACCTGGCTTTCACACTACCAGACCAGACAGTAACTGGTTCCTTGAGCAATATATTCCTTTTGAATACGCCAATCAACGTGAGTTTTTTGGAAATTCTACTGCCAATCAAAATGATGTAGGCAACGGTCGTTTTGGTTATTGGGAAAATGCTCCACTGAGTTGGGTACCATATAATCCCTCTCATGACGATTACCAAACTCCAGGGAATTGTCGCAGGTTGATTGCAAGGTGTATGAATGTTGGTACCAGACATCGCTTATTAACAGATCAAGATATTCAATTAGCTTTTGAACAGGCGAATGATGTTGGCTCAGCGATTATAAGTATTACAAACCATGATTTTAGAGATATGAGAGACGATATAGCTACTTCCTATCAAAGAATACGTTCATATTCCAGCAATTTTAAGGATGTAAGAATCAAAAACTCTACTGGAAGTGAGGCAATGAAGGAGTTTGTTCCGAATCAAGAGGCCATAAGATGTGAGACCTTTGTTTCGGGTAATACTATAGAAATTACTACGGATGATAAAATTTTTGGTCCTCAGCCCTTTTTAGCCATCAAAACAAAGTTTGGTCAGTATTATCATGACAACCTCGATATTATTGAACCATTTAGGCGATGGCGTTACACCCTCGATGAATCTACAGTCCCGCACGAACTTATCCAAAGTTTAAAAATAGCCTTCAATCAGAGGAATGGCAACCCGCAGGTTCACTCCATTTTATCAGATGAGATTTAACTCCCCAGAATTTATTAACATATTTTCTGATCTGGCTCTTAAAGGCCTGGCTTTTCTTACAGTTCCACTTTATGCCTATTACATGACTTCAGAGGAGCTTGGGACGTATGGGGAATGGCTAAGTATCTATTTTTTAATATACTCTTTTGTCTCTTTTGGATTTCCAACTCTATTTCAAGTTAAGTTATCAAAGATTGAATCCAATATCTTTGAGTTCAAAAAAAGCGCACTGATGTTGAGTTTATTATCAGCATGCGTAATTTCTGTATTTGGTTATTTCTTTTGGAATTCATATTTGTTTTATTTAAACAGTGCGATTTTAGTAGCTATAACATTTTTTTACGTAGAGCTTTGTCTGGTGCTGGAGAGGAACCAAAAGAGCAAGCGTTATGTATTTATTCAACTTGCTCATACCCTTTGCTTCTACATTTTCCCGCTTTTAGTTCTAATTGTCTATTCAGCTTCGGCCTTTATGAGAGTAGCAAGTACGACCGCATTTTGTTTACTTCTTCTTTTGTTTTTGGTCAAACATCTTAACAAATCTTTTAGAGCCTACTTTGGGAGTGCTCAGAGGCTAAATTATCAGGATTTGCATTACGCTGCGTTGTTGAAATTTGGCATGCCTTTTTTGTTGATAGGGCTTTTTAGCTTTATGAAATTTGGACTTGATATACAACTTATGCAGGCAAATGGTTTACATTTGAAGAATGTCGGCACATAT
>Ga0181558_10005097_pt1 | contig 11651 bp, 4 predicted proteins | sample 011ome_22_FD_133754 | JGI IMG/M metagenome (GOLD analysis project Ga0181558, IMG submission 133754) | Coastal salt marsh microbial communities from the Groves Creek Marsh, Skidaway Island, Georgia - 011507BT metaG (megahit assembly) | ecosystem: Environmental > Aquatic > Marine > Intertidal zone... | reverse complement strand
CGCAGCTCCTCCGCCGCCGATCGGAACGCGGGAACGAACCGAGTCGTCTGCGCGAAACCGTTTCGCGCGTCTTCTTCGTCGTCGCGAATCGCGAACGCCTCTCCCAGAGTCGCGCCGAGCGCGGCGGCGAGGCGATCTCCGACGCTCTCCGACGGATCCGACAAACCTGTCTCCCCTGTCTCCCCTGTCTCCCGTAACGTCCGGTCCTCCTCCGCGGCGGCGATGCCGTCGAGCGTGCCGGCGTTCCCCGGTCCGCGCGTCGCGCCCGCCACGACGCTGCTCACCGCGCCGAGCGCGGCGTCGAGCGACCTGAGCCGCGCGGGCGTGGACGGCGCTGAGGCGGTGGCGAACGCGAGGGACACCGCGTCGGACGCGCTGGAGAGCGCGCGGAGCTCCTCGGCGGCGGTGACGAAAGAAGCGGGCCCGCTTCGTTCCGTCGTCGCGGGAGCGTTCGAAACGACGCTTCGGGCGGGGGTCGCCGGCGCGCTCCCGCCTCGTCCTCTCGGCCCGCCTCTCGGCGGGGACATCCACGGCGGCATTTCGCCGAGCGGCGAACCTCCGTTTCCGTGCGTGCCGCCTTCGTTCTCCTCCTCGATCACGGAGGGCACGTTCATCGAGGTTCCGGGTCGCGGCGGTTCGCTCGCGCGCGGCCGGTTAACCATGGCGCGCACGTACTGCGCGCGCACCGCCTCGCGCGCCCTCTGCGCGGCGCCGACGATGGACCTCTGCTGCGCGTTGGCGCGGTCCGCCAGGCGCCGCGCGGCGTGCTTCTCGCGGACGTGCTCCGGCGTGAGCCCGGAGGGCAGCGCCGCGCGGCACATCGGGCACGTCGAGAAGTCCTGCTCGCGGCACTTCACCAGGCAGCACCGGTGGAACACGTGGTTGCAGTCGGTGGTGAACAAAACGCGCTTCGGGTCGGCGAACGCGTCGGGATCGCAGGGCGCCGCGGTCGTCGCGTCCCGCGGCGCGTTCGTCGTTCCATCGGCGTCCGTCGCGGCGTCCGTCGTCTCGCGTGCCTCCGCGAAAAAGTCGCGGCGGCGGTCGCGGTCGCGCTCGAGGGGCGAGAAACACACCGCGCACATCTCCTCGTGGCCCATCTTGTACCCCGAGGCGGGCGTGCGCGGGTTCTTACGCAGGCTCGACGCCGGCGCCGAGGGCGTGCTGATGGGCGTGGAGAACACCAGACGCCGCGAGCCCGCCGCGGGCGTCCGCGCGGGCGTCGCGGCGCTCCGCGGGGGGTCCACCTTCGGGGTCGCGACGGAGGTGGACGCGAGGGGCTCGGAGGCTTCTTCCGAAGCCGACGCCACGACCGCCTCGAACGCCATCTCGGCACTTCCGAAGAGACGTTGCGTCGATGCGTTTCGCCGAGACACCGCCGCGATGACCGCCGAAGACCGGGACAAGCTACGCTCGCTGCCGCGTGACGCGGGCGGCGCGTCCTTCGCGCGCGTAAATCGCCGCGCGAGTCGTCTTTTGCCGTCGCCGCGCGCCCGACCTGTGCGCGCGCGCGCGCCGATCGGCCGATGATGACGAGGCGCGTTTCGAGTGGAGTTACGCGCGAGTCGTTCCCCCCGAAGGAGATTTACGTGAAAATGATCAGATGATGACGAACGAATTCGAATCTCCCCCCGCGCGGCGTCGCGCGCCTTCCCCTATAGGTCCCGCCTGGTGAGCTGTCTCTGCCTGCGCCGCATCTCGAACGCCTCCCACGCGGCGCCGTCCGCGGCGCCGCCGGCGCTCGAGCCCCCCGAGGCGGGTCGACCGGATACGCCATCCGCGATGGCGCCGTCTTCGAGATTCGAGATGCCGGCGAAATCATCCTTCACCGCGCCGAACCGCAACGCGCGCCGTCGTTCGCCCGCGCGCCGCTCCAGCGCCTCCGCGCGGCGGTCCGTCTCGGCCGCGACGTCCCGCACCGCGGCTTCGTACCCGACATCCCCGGCCCCTTCGAAGGCGTCGATCGCGTCGCCGAGCATCGCGGAAACGCTCTCCGCGAGCTGGTTCCGGTAGCGCCGCATCCACTTCGGCTCGGGCGCGGGGGGCGCATCCGCCGGCGCGTGAGACTCGTCGCTCTCCGCCGCCGGCTGGCTCTCCGCGGCTCCGCCCGGAGGCGCGTCTTCCCCCTCCGCGGGCTCGGGCGCCGAACGCGTCGTCGGCGCGGGGCGGGGCTCGTGCGCGCGCCGCGCGCGCCGCGCCGCGCGCTCGACGCCGTCCAGCGCGAGCGCGAGCGTCTCCGCCAGCGACGAGGCGAGCATGTCGGCGCGGCTCGCCGGCACGAGCGACGCCGAAACCGCCTCTTGGAAACTTAAACGAAGCCGCGCGAGCGACTCCGCCGCCGTCTCCGCCGGCGGCGGAGGATCCTCCTCCGAAGCCTCCTCCGAAGCCTCCGCGTCGGGCGCCGAGTCGGGTTCGTCCGCGGGGCCACTCGGCGTCCACTCGGGGTCGCTCGCGACGCGCCGCTCGAGCCGCTCGAGCGCCGCCTCCGCCGCGGCGAGCGAGCCGTCCCACTCGCCCCACGGCGGCGGCGCCGCCTCGTTCTCTTCGCCCGCCTCCTTCTCTTCGCCGGTGTCCTCGGGTCCTCGGGTCGCCTCCTCGGGTTCTCCCTCCTCCTCCTCCTCCTCCCCTTCCGGGACGGGCATCGCCGCGCGCAGCGCCTCGGCCTCCGCGAAGACGGCGGCGAGCGCGTCGAACGCGTCCTCGTGGAAATACGCGCGCGGCCGCCGAGCGAGGTTGGCGGCGACGAACGCCGCGGGTTTCGCGCCGGAGACGGGCGCGCCGCCTTTCAAGTCGATCCTCGAGAAGGGCGGCTCGGTGGCGTTTCTGAACCCTCTCTCAGGCGTCCGCACGTCCTTCACCACGCGACGCACGACGTTCGCGACTTTGTTCAGCATCTCCGCGCGCCCCAGCTCCTGCGCCAGCGCGCGCCGGGGGAACGAGTTCGGGTCGTCCGCGACGGCGACGCCGCGGAGCGCCACCGGCGGCAAAGGCCCTCCGCGCGGCTCGGGCCTCGTCACCAGACGCCACCCGTCCACGTACACGCCCGGTGCGTGCGCCTTGAACGTCCACTGGACTTTCTTGACCTCGCCGGGCCGCAACGAGCCTTCGCGCTCGGCGAGAAACCACGCGCTCGCGCCGCCCGGGCCCTTGGCGTGCGGCAACGACCGGGTGAGGCTCTGTCCCTCCGCGCCCTCGCGCGTCCAGTGGTAGAAAAGAGCCGTGCTTCCGGTATTTCGCAGCGTCGCGCTCGCGAACGAGACACCAGCGTCGTATCCGCCCCCCCCCGGTCGAACCTCCAGCCGCGCGGATAACTGATACGCGTCCAAAACGCAGTGCGGTCCGAGCGCCGCGAGCCGAGCCGCCTCGCGCGCCGCGTCCTCCGCCGCGCGTTTCGCCGCGCGCGTCTCCTCGGCGCGCGCCGCGTCCGCCCGCGCCTTCTGGATCATCGCCCACGTCTCGACGGAGGTATCCGCGATCTCCTCCTCCAAATCCTCGAGCGTGATCCGCCGCGCCGCCTCGCGCGCCGCGACGACGTGCGCGCCCTCGCCAACAACCTCCAGCGCCTCAACCTCCTCGTCTCGCAACTCCCCGGGAAGGAGGTTGGCGACGCGCGCGCGCAGCCTTCGTCGCCGGTCCGTTAGGTACCGGGAGTTGAGCACCGAGCGCCCGCTTTTGGTGCTGTAGCTCGCGCCATCCTCGGCGTGGCGCACGCGGCGCACGTGCTCCGGGTCGGCGAACGCGAGCTCGTCGCGCACGTAGTACAGCTCGGAGAAGACGTTCCCGACGGCGACGTACCGAGTCCAGTTGTTCCGCAAGCCCATGCGCCACTCCCACTGCGTCCCCCCCTCGCGCTCGTGCACGGGCGCGGCCATGTCCAGGTGCGTCAGAATCTCCATCTTCCGTCTGTGCTCGTCGCACCGCTCCATCGCCAAGTCGCCCGGCCTTTTGTCGTGGCGAATCGCCAACGCGCGCTTCAGCGCGTCCCAACGTTCCCGACGCGCCTCCCACGCATCCAGCGCGCGCGCGTGCGCCTCGTCCCTCGTCTTGCAGTGCAGCTCCCACCCAGTCTGCGCCTTTTCGTTGAGAGACGCGCGCAGGGTTTCCGACTCGAGCGACACCGCCTCGCGGAGTCGGTGCGCCGTCTCCGCGTACGCGTCGCGGCGTCGGCTCACGTCGCGGTAGGCGCGCGAGTAGTGCGGCAAAAACGCGCCTCCGTTTATTTGCATCTGCTTCCTGTGCAGGTGCGGGGGCAAGTCGGGCAGGTACTCGGGCTCGACCGGGAGCTTCGAGCGCTCCTCCGCGACCTTCGCCGCGAGCAGGGATTCGTACTCGTCTGGAACGAGCGATCGATTGGGTTTCGGATCGAAACGCGCGGAGAGACGCGCGGTTTCCGAGAATGAGAGTCGCGTGTCAGTCGACGTTCGGCGAGAGTGGCACAAACAGTCACAGATTCGGGGCGAGAAAAGAGACGCGCTTTTCGAGACGTTCGCGTCCGAGGGCGAGGAGGATCGGCTTCCCGACGCGACGCACCGACGTCGCCCAGCACCGTCCATTCCTCGCGCTTGCCGCGTTTCCCCGGGCGCGGCCCCCTCGGTGCCACCGCCGCCTCCGTCGCGGGCTCTGGCGGCGTCCCCGGCGCGCTGGGCGGCGGGCGCGTCGCCTTGCCGCCCCTCCCCGTGACTGGACCCGCGCTCTCGAAACGCAGCGTGGAGAGCGCGCCGAAATCGCCTCTGCTCCGCGCGGGGGAGGTGGCGCGCGTGCTCAGCCCGTCCTGGCTGGTGGCCACCGAGCCCTCCGGCCTCTTCACCTTGCGCACGAGGATCTTGCGCCGGGGCGCGGGGCTCCCGCCGGGCGCATCCCGCGGCCCGGGCGGCCCGCGCGGGCGCTCGCCGACCGCGCTCATCGCGCGCCTCGAGAAATGGTCCCATATTTGGTTTTCCGTTGACTGCACGCAAGCGCGACGCGCGACATCTGAAATCTGAAAAAAAAGTTCCGGCAGCCGGAACGACGAGAAAAAAACGACTGTCCGCTCCGAGAGTGTCACCAGAGCATCACGACGATGAGCGGGGGTCCGTGGCTCCCCATCACGTCCGCGCGGACCCTGCGCGCGTGCGCCGAGTTCCCCGCCAGGGCGGACGACGTGTTCGTGTGTTCGTACCCCAAGAGCGGCACGACCTGGTGTCAAAACCTCGTCGCCAGGATCCTGACCCGAAGCCGAGGGGATGAACCGACGACGGACACGTGGTCGCACGTGTCTCAAGTCTCGCCTTTCTTCGAGATCGACCCGCACTGGGACCACGGCGCCGAGCCCAGCCACCTGGCGGCGCACGTCATCGAGAACCACCGCCGGTTCGCGCGCGGCCGCCGCGTGTTCAACACGCACTTGCCGCTCACACTCATGCCGAGGGTTCGGGATGAAACGCCGGGTGTGGATGGAAAAGGAAATAACACCGGACGCCTGCCGAAGATTGTGTACGTCGCGCGGGACGGGCGAGACTGCGCGGTTTCGTTCTGGCGCCACCTGAAGAGCCAGTCCGTGGAGGACGGCGGGTGGCAAGGCGGGTGGGACGCGTTTTTCGACGCGTGGATCGAGGGTTCGATCGCGTGCGGAAGCTGGTTCGACCACCTCATGAGTTGGCGAGACGCCCCCGCCGAGCGGTTTTCACAACTCAAAAAGGAAGAAGAAAAAAAAAACCTTCGCGATTATTATCCGGTGCTCGCCGTTCGGTACGAGGACATGAAGACCGATCTCCGCGGCGTCGCTCGCGCGGTGGCGGCGCACGTCGACCCGTCGCGACCGCTGCGCGACCACGAACTCGACGAGATCGTTCGCGCGTGCACGTTCGAAGCCATGAAGGACGACGTCGAAAAGTACCAGCCGATCAGCGTGCGGTGGACGGACGAGACGTTTTCCTTCGTCAACCGGGGCGTCGTCGGGTCGTTCGAGGACGTCTTCTCCGACGAACAAAAAACGCGCTTCGAGGAAAAGGCAAAGGCCAAACTCGGCGTGGAGACGTTTGGTGAGCACTGCCAAAGCCGCGAATGCTCGTAGAAACGCGTGTGTGCGTGTGTGCGTTATGAGTGCGTGATTATCGTAAAAGCGTTTTCGTCGTCGACGAGACGACATCGCGACCGCGTCGGTATTACACACACTACTAGAGCGCGTACGCGGTTTACGGTCGACGTCGTCGTACGTTCCCCTCTCGTATTTTTTTTCGCGAAGAAGTGTCACTTCTTCGCGTCGTCGAGCCCGTAGATGTCCAGCAGCCAGACGAGGAATATGCTGTACATGGCGTAGAGAGCGTAGACGCCCATGTAAGCGTAGCCCATGCGCACGGTGAGCTTGAACCCGTTACTGGCGATGGAGCCGTAGTACACGACCAAAACGCCGGCGAGGATGATGCTGGAGGGGATGAGCTCGTCCGTGTTCACCAGGATGTAGTTGGGGGTCTGCCAGCTCAGGTACAGGAGCCAGGGCAGACCGAGGCCGAGCCAGATGTCGAACACGTTCGAGCCGACCGCGTTGGCGACGGCCATGTCCGCCAATCCGTCGCGCGCGACGGCGATGGAGGAGAGCGCGTCGGGGATGGACGTGCCGGCGGCGAGCACGGTGGTGCCCATCACCACGCTGGGGACCCCCAGGATGCACCCGATGCGCACGCACCACTCCACCATCCAGTGTGTGATGAACCCGATCCACAGGATGGACATCGCGAACGAGACGACGTACCACTTCTCCCACTTCGGGTCGCCGCACGGGGGGATCGTGAGCTGGAACGCGGCGTACCACGGAAGCGAAATCGCCCACATCGGCCATTCCTTCTTGTCCTCCGGCACGGACCAAGGCGAGGACGAGTCGTCCTCTGAGTTGTCGTCGGGGATCTCGGGGAATCCAACGGAAGCGGCTTCGCTCTCGTCCGCGATGGAGCCCTCCTCGATGGCGCGCGCGATCGCGGCGGCGCGCTCGTGCATCGCCTTGTCCCGCGCGGCGAGAAGCTTCGCCGCCTTCACCGCCTCGCTGCGGTACGCGCGGATGTGGCCCGGGGTCATCGTGGGCGTGAGCACGTGCGCGTCGGCGTCGCCCTCGGCCGCGCCACCGGGCGCGCCGCCCGCGTGCACGATCACCGCCTGCTTCGCCTTCCAGTCCTTCGCCGTCGCCAGGACCACGTTCGCGAAGTTGTGCTTCGGGACCTTCACGATGTCGTCGCGGATCTTGCCCCACAGCGCCTTCGCGGTCCGCGGACCGTCGCTCGGCGATTCGCGCGTCTGCTCGGCGCGGTACTGTTCGATCCGCTCCGAGCGCTGCTCTTCCAGGGCTTCGCTCCTGGCGCTCCGGAAACTCAGCCGCGCCTTGAAGCTTCTCACCGTGTCGCTGCGTTCGAACGAGTCCAGCCATCGCATGAGCCGGACGTTGTACATCATGGCGACGATGTACGTCGCGTAGAAGGCGACGTAGACGCCGCCTTCCCACCAGTCGACTCTGCCGCCGGCGAACGTGCCGACGATGCCGCCGATGGCGGCGGCGTAGAAGAAGCAGTCGCGCGTCACCGGCTTCCAGTCCAGCTGCAGCGTGTTCCCCGTGGCGATCACGGTCGCGCCGATGATGATCAGGATGTTGAAGATGGCGCTGCCGACGATGGTGCCGACGCCAATCTCGGAACCCGCGTTGGGGTTGATGAGCGCCATGGCGGAGGACGCCAGCTCCGGCGCGGAGGAACCCGCCGCCATGAACGTCGCGCCCGCGACATCGTCAGACAGCCGCAACACCTCGCAGATCTTCTCCAGCGACGCGACGAAGAAGTCGTCACACACGATGGCGATGCCGAGGAACATGAAAAACACGCCGACGAAATACGCGACGATGCCTCCGTTCTTCTCCCAATCCGGCGTTTCCCCGCACGACCCGCCCGCGCTGAGCAGCGCGCGCCCCTGGCGCGTCGCGGAGGGCTCCAGGCCGAACAAAGCGCGCGTGAAGCTCGCGGGGTCGTTGTCGCCGGAGTACACCGTCATCGCGACGGTGGTCACGGCGGCGGCGACGACGAGCAGTTGCGTCCTGTCGGGGAAGGGGTCAGAATGCGGCATTTGTCGAACGCCCCGAACGCGTCGTTCGCGAACGCGGGCGGGTTCGAATCTACGGGGGGCGCGGGGATCGCCGCGGCTTCGGCTCGCACTTCGGCTTCGGGATCGCGCGAGATATGCGGGAGGGCCGTCGGCGCGCGCGTACCTCGCCCGGAGCCTCTGCGAGCGGGTCTGCTTCCTACGCGCGGCGGCGTACCGCCGCACCATGGACGGAAGCATGGCGCGCGATGTCCGACGTGGAAAGCCCTTTGGCGTGACAAACAAACAATCGAACCAATCCGCTTCGGAAACGACGCGAGCTCTCTGCGCGGGCGATCCTCGAGCTCGACGATTGGCGAACCGCGGCTCTCCCCGAACCTGTCGCGTAAGGGTCGCGGAGCGACGGCAACGCGCGCGGGAGTGCGCCCCCCGTGAGCGAGCGAGCGGACAGTTGACCCCAACGGCAAAGCGGGGATTTATTAACGGCCATTCGGCGGATTAAAAAACGTCGTACAAGGACCGGTGATAAGCGATCGCGAATCTGCGCACGCGAAAGGGGCTCGACGCGAGACCGGTTTGAACTCGAAAGGAAAAAGCGCGAAACCTCATCCATTTTTTTTCACCAAAAAAAACAAAACGAACGCGTCGCGCGCGGGGCGCCTTCGCTCACTGGAACTTGTTCTGGATGAGCCTGTGCACGTGGCACAGGAACTCGACGTACGACTGCCCCGCCGGCGATCGGTCTTCGATGAGCCGGCGGTAGTACGCGTTTTCGCGCGCGTCTCCGCGCCGAAGCACGCGCAGGCGCATGTAGCTCGAGCGCATCCGACGCAACGCGTCGATCAACGCGTTGAGCGATTTGTTCGCGTTCGTGTCGAGCCGAGGCACGACGCTGTGCGACGCCGTGCCCAGCGCGTCCACGTGCTCCACCCCGAACGTCTCCCGCAACGCCTCGCGGCTCGTCGCCCGCCCCACCCACAGGTACATCTCGCGGCCGTCCTCCAGGAGGTACGAGCCGTCCTGCTCGAGCTTCTCGGCGCTGAGCCAGGTGGTGGCGGGGAGGGGGGGGTACTCGTTTGTTTGTACATCGTCGCGCAACGCGTGCACGGGGAAGTGCCTGGGGTAGATGGAGGGCACGGCGGACGACGCCGTGCACGAAACCCCTCTCAACGCCCATTCGGCGCGATCGTCCGCGCTCGCGTCGAAACGCAAACCGTCGGATTTGTGCAACGCCAAGCAGTACAGCGGCAACACTTTGAGCCCTTCCGGTAAGATGAGTTGCCCCGTGCTGTTGTTGCTCGCGCAAAACTTGCGGTAGGCGTGCAGCGTGTCCACCGTCGTTCGTAAAGCGCCGTCCTTCGCGCCCTGCAGCGAGCACGTCCCGGCGAGCAGCTTGGCGCTCGCCCGGCGGATCATGTCGCAGGTCTGCGCCTCGAGGTCCGACGCGCGAAACACGTTGCCCAGCACGGAGGACACCGGGAGCGCCAGCGTGTGCACGCGGATGCGGCGCTCGCCGCGCATCGTGGTGTACAGCAAAGCGCACTGCGCGAACGCGTCTTGGCCGTCCGCCAGTTTCTCTTCGTACCGCAAATCGACGGAGATGGCTTTGTCGCAATCCAGCGCGGGCAAATCCACGTCCGTCGGCGTGCGTTTGCAGAAGAAACCGCCGTAATCGGCGACGCCCAGCCCGGCGGAGGCGCGGACGCGCATCACCGCCTCCAGCCCCTGAGGCCGCGTGACGTTCCACCGCAAATCGTTGTGCAGCTGCGCGAAATCCAGCGCGACGTTAAAGTCGCGATACCGGTACAAAGACCCGCCCGTGACGCGGCACAGATGTCCGAGGCTGGCGACGTCGACGTGCCCGTTGGATAACAGGAACGCGTCGATGGCGCACTGGTACTCCGCCGCTTCCGTGGCCATCTTCGAGTACACCTTGTCCGCCGGCGCGGCGTGCTTCACAGGCTCCTTCTCCGTTTCTTTGCTCATCGCCGTGCCCACGGCGGTGCGGCCCTTGACGGCGCCGTACCCGCCGGTGGGCATGGTCGCCACGAACGCCAGGACGCGCCCGCCCGTCGGCTTCAGAGCCTCCACGCAGGCTTTGATCGCCGCCGCGCCGCACGGCAAGCCGTGCCGTCCGCTGGCGAACATCTCCGGGATCTGCCGCAGCGCGGCCGCGATGTCCGCCTGGTTCGCCTCCAGCGGAACCGCCAGCCCGCTCGGCAAAGGCGCGTACGGCTCCTCGACGTCGGGGACGACGAGGTGCTTCGTGGTCGTCGTCGTGGCGACGTCGCGGTCGCCGTGTGTCGTCGATCCCGAAGTCGCGCTTCCCGGAAACTTGAAAAAATGACACGCGCTGTCGAAGGCGCAGAGCCCGACGAGCGTTCGCGCGCGTTCGGGAATCGCGTCCAGCGTGCGCAGAATCGCCTCGCACGCGCTCGTCGTGGCCCCGGTCTGCACCGCCACCGGGTTGACGTCCACGAGGAAGAAGAGCGCCGGCGCCATCGGCGGGCGCACCATGTACTCGCCGGGCGCCGCGTACTCCACCGATCCTTTGTGCAGCTCCGGCCGCTCCGCCAGGTCCGTCCTGCGCCCGTCCGCGCCCAGAGGGCACATGTACTCGCGCGGCGCCTCCGTGGTGTGCGCGCAGAACACGCACGAGAACCGGCCGTGGTCCAGCCACCGGTTGTACGGGTTCATGTACGCCTTGCACCGGCCGCACCGCACCGGGCCGACGCCGTCGGCGTGCTCCACCACCTGGATGGGCTCCTCCTCCGGGTGCGGCAGCGCCAGGGGCTGCACGAGCAGCGTCAAAGGCATGCCGCTCTGGCTCAGCAAGTCCGCGGAGTGCGGGATCGTGCTCAGAGTGCTCCGCATGTACCGCGGGTTGCAGTTCCCCAGGTCCCGCGCGCAAAACGTCGTGCTCGCGGGGGGGGGGTGCGTCGCGCCGCCGCGATCGCTGCGCGTGTCGTGCCGCACAACCGACGCGTGCGCGTCGTGCGGCGGGCGCGGAATCTGCGCCGGGTCGATGCGCGGCGCCGAGGCGCCGCCGGGAGCCGCAGGGGGGGGCGCGCCCGCGGGACCGCCGGGCGGCGAGGGGGCGTACCCGGGCCGCCCGCCGTACGGCGTCTGGCCGTACGGCGTCTGGCCGTACGGCATCTGGCCGGGAGGCATCTGGCCGGGAGGCATCTGGCCGGGAGGCGCGCCCATCGGCGGCGGCGGTCCGCCGGTGGGGGGCGCGCCAGTCTGGAAGCCCTGCGCCTGCCCCGGCTGGGGGTACCGGCTCAAGCCCTGCGCCTGGCCGGGCGGAGGCTGGGCGCCGGGAGGGCCCGTCGGAGGGCCGCCGGGGTGGGGTCCGGCGCCGTTCATCGGAGGCGCGCCTCCCATTCGGGGAGGGCCTCCTCCCATCGCGGGGAAACCGCCCGAGCCCATCGGCGGCGCGCCGATCGGCGCGCCCGCGCGCGGAGGGCCGCTCGGCATCTGAGGAGGCCCTCCGCCGCCCGTCATCGGCGGAGCGCGCGCCATCGTCGGGGGAGGGCCTCCGCCGGCCATCAACGGCGGCCCTCCGGCGGGTGGCCCACCGATCGCCCCTCCGATCG
>Ga0181558_10005094_pt1 | contig 11655 bp, 5 predicted proteins | sample 011ome_22_FD_133754 | JGI IMG/M metagenome (GOLD analysis project Ga0181558, IMG submission 133754) | Coastal salt marsh microbial communities from the Groves Creek Marsh, Skidaway Island, Georgia - 011507BT metaG (megahit assembly) | ecosystem: Environmental > Aquatic > Marine > Intertidal zone... | reverse complement strand
GGAAATCGTCGCGCGAAGCGTAGGACTCCAACCGAGAGACGACGACGACGACGACGACGATAGAGACAAAAACGAAAACGAAAACAATAACTCACAGCTAAAAGTAGCGGTTGCGGCCACATCATCATCATCATCAACAACAACAAAAGCATCTCCTCCGCTCTCCGCGGAATCCTTGCGCTTAGCCGGCGTTCTCTAATCGTAGAGCGCGCGAGAGCGAGAGAGTAGCTTAAAAACGGCGCACATATAAATAGTAAACTAGCGCATAGCTCAACACCGTTTTGAACAACGCACAGATTCTGTATACGTACAACGCAGTTCTTTGAAAGAAAGAAATGCGATTTTGATTATCCAATGTCTCTCTCTCCCGCGAGTGCGCGAACGCGTTCGCGCGTTTTTCCATTTTTTCCGCTTTTCAAATTCCGCACATTTATGTAAAAACGCCACGCGGGAAAAGAAGACGCACACGCTTGAGCAGCAGAGAGAGAGTCAGAAAGAGAGACAAAAAAAGAGAGAAATTATCGGAAGATACGCTACTGCTGCTGTTACTACTACTGATGGCTTTAACCCCGTCCGCGTCCGCGTTTGTTCCTCGGGGAAGCGGCGGCAAGAAAGAGACCGATGCGGACACCGACGACGCCGGTGCAAAATCAAAATCAAACGCTTTTCCTGGCGCGATGATGGCATCAACGCTGGAACCGCACGACGCGTTTCAAACGGACTTACACGCGAGACAGATTGGAATCACGCCGATCGCGACCGCGAAGAAGTTTTCAAAGGCGATCGCGATTAAAGCGCCGAAGAAGAAGGAAAGCGCGGCGAATTCGTCGAATTCTTCTTCAAAGAAGGAGGAAGAAGAAGAAGAAGCGGGTCGCGGAGGACGGGCGGAGAAGAAGAAGAACAGCGACACCGCCGCTACTTCTGTTGCTACTGCTGCTGCTGCTACTACTACTAATACAACTACAACTACTACTACTAATAGTAATAATAGTAAGAACAAAAGCAACGCCGGCGTAAAGTTAGTCGCGCCGCAAGAGTCGCCGACGCCGGTGAAGCAATCGCGGCAAGATGAGAAAGAGGAAGACGACAAGTCTGCCGCCACTACTGCGCGTGATAATGATAATAATAGTAATAATAATAACAACAATAACAACAACAAAGGTTTATTTGGGATGGTTGGTAGCGTCATAGGATCGACGGCGACGTATTTGTTCACCTCGCCGCAAGCGAAGGGCGAAAAAGGAGGTTCGCGGGACTCGCTGTCGTCGTCCGATGTCGCGACAACGGCGGCGATAAAAACGCCGGAAGAGGACAAGAGTAAGCAGAAGAAGAAACCCGACGAAGATGGAGCGTCGAAAAAGTCCGGGAAATCGGGCGCCGGCTTGGAAACCGACGAGTCCGCGAGCGCTAAGAAAAATGACAAGAACAAGAACAACACGGGTAAACCGAGCGTGTTCGATCGATTGACATCGGGAGACGACGAGAAGAAGAGTCCCGCCGCTAAGAAATCTCCGCAAGAAGAGAAAGCGAATAGTAATAATACGAACGCGCCGTCTTCGACGACGACGACGACCACGACAACAACGAAAAGTGCTATCGCCACTCCCGAGGGGAAGAAGAAGAACAAGAAGAAGAACAACAATGACAACAACAACAACAACAACAACAACAACAACAACAACAACAACAACAGTGGTGTCAGCGAGACGAACGCAAGTGGGAAAGCGACGAGTTCAACTCCAGAAAAAGGTGACGTGTTTAGCAGACTTCAACGCAAAGACGGGACGCCGGTTTCTTCGCCTTCTTCGCAGGCGCAGACGCAAAAGAATAACAAGAGCGGCGGCAACGAGACGCCCGAAAGCAGCAACAACGCAAAAAACCCATCGAAAACGAAAATCGATCGAACTATTTCTCAAACGGTGCAACCACCGAAAGCGCACTCACCGATGAAACACGAAAATTCGCCGACGCCGACAAAATCGTCAAATACTCCTCCGAGCGGCTTGATGCCCACGACGACGACGACGACGACGACGCCTTCGAAATCGAAAGACACTAGCAGCATCGAATTAAAAGAAGAAGTCGAACGTTTACGAACAGAAAATCAGCAACTCAAAGCGGCGGCGGCGACGAGTGGTCGTTTAGCTGCAGCCTTGGGACGCGCGGATGAAAACGCAGCGCAAAGATTGAAGAAAGAGAAAGACGCGCTGAAAGCGGAGAAAGAAGCGATGGAAAAAGAAAAGGCGAAATGGGCTAAAGAAAAAGAATCGCTCGAAATGAAAAGGACTGAAACAGACGCGAAGGAGAGAGACGAGATGGAAAAAGCACTAGAGATGGCAAAGAAAAGCGCGGACGATCGAGTGGCCGAGACGGAGAAGAAAGCAAATGAGCGGTGGGAAGCGTTGATGGCGAAAGCGAACGAAGACGCGAAAAAAGCGGTGGAAAAAGCGGAGAGCGAAGCGAAGAAAGCCATCGCAGATGCCGCCGCCGCTGCTGCTGAGAAACAAAAGCAAGAACTATCCTCAGTTGCCGCCGTTCCTTCTCCTTCAACGAGTGCGGAAGAACAAGAAGAACTCAAAACCATGCGGGAAGAGCTCGAAAAGAACCGCTTGGCTTTGAAACAAGCACGAAGCGAAGCGCGCATTTCGCAAAAAGAAGCCAGCAGATTGAAAGACCGATTAGAAGACGCAAAGAAAAATCCGCAAGCGTTCGCAGAAAGGCAAGCAGAAGGAGCAGGCTTCAAAACGCCCGTCGGAACGCCGTCGAAATCGTCCTCCTTCGACTCCTCCGTCAACGACAACGAACTCTCGGCGAGTAAAAGCCAGCAAGAATTTTTCGCGAGTTTGTTGACGAAGAAATCACCGATGGAAACTTCGACGCCTCCTTCTAAAAACTCTCCAGATAAAAACGAAACGGAATCTGTAGCTGTCATCGAACTTCGACAAGAGCGCGACGAGGCTCGAAAGGCGACGGAAGACCTCTCGAAAAAAGTAGCCGACATATCCGAGGAAAAAGATAAAGTGATTGCGAAACTGAGAAAAGACGTGAAGGACTTGAACGATAGGAAAGCGACGGAGACGTTAACCCGAGCCACGGAAGTAGAAGAACTAAAAACGTTGATAAATGCTAATCTGCAAAAGCACAAAGAAGATGTCGACTTGTTGAACAAAGAACTCGAAGAATTGCGAGACGCCAAGACGACTGTGAAGAAGTCGCAGGACGAAGCGCTGGAGGCGTGCTTGAAGTTGCAAAAAGCAGAAGAGGAAATCGAAGAGCTGAAAAGGCGAAAGGATGAGAGCGAGACGTTTCAAACCGAAAGAGAGGAAATGTTAAAGATAATCGATACAGAGAAAGCGAAATCGGCGAAGCACGAGGAGATGATTCAGGTGTTGAAGACGATGGACGACGAGCGAAGCAAAGTGATGGAAGCAAACAAGAAGCAAATCGAAGGATTGAACGAAGAGTTGGTGCAAGAACGAAAAGAGAGCGAAAAAGCGAAAGAAAGCGCGACGGCGATGAAGAAGGAGTTGAAAGAAACGCTGGAGAAAGCTTTGGAGAAGCAGAGTTTGCTGACTGCAGCGGAGAAAGAGATGGCCCAGTTGAAGGAGCAGCTTTTGATGAGCGGCGAAAAGGAGGACTCCTCGGCGTCGGCGGCGGCGGCGTTGGAAGCCGTCAAGAAAGAGATGGAATCCAAAACGAAAGCGTTGGAAGAGAAAAACTCGCAGCTGATTGAACGAAACGAGAACTTGAAGGAGGAAATCACCACGTTAAAAACTCGAGTTGAGGACCTTTCCGAGAGCGCCGAAAAGACCGCGACGCTCGAGGCGAAAGAAAGCATCGCCGTCGCCGCTTCGCAAAACGCGATGGCGATGTTGGAGCAATCGCAAAAAGAATGCGAAGCGATGAAAGCTCAAATCAAAGAGATGGACGGGTTAAAGGAGCAAATTAAAGTATTGGAAGACACGAAAGCGGAATCGATTAAATTCGCCAAGGAAGAGACGAAGAAGTTTGAGATTGAATCCGAGAAATTCGCAGAGGAGAAGAAAGCGTTGGAAGCTCAAATCAAAGAGATCGACGGATTGAAGCAGCAAATCAAACTTTTGGAAGGCACGAAAGCGGAATCGATTAAATTCGCCAAGGAAGAGACGAAGAAGTTTGAGATTGAATCCAAGAAATTCGCAGAGGAGAAGAAAGCGTTGGAAAGCGAAAAGAAAATGTTGTTGTCGAAAGTGGAAAGTTTAACAAACGAAATCAATTCGAGTTCAGAGAAGAACGCGGAGAATATTGCGCGCATCAAATCGCTCGAAGCGTCGAAGACTATCTCGGAGGAGGCGTCCAAGAACGCGAAAGAGTTGCAAAAAGAAAACGCTCGGTTGCAATCAAAGATCATCTCTTTGGAAGCGAAAACGCAAAAGTTGCAAAAAGACGTGGAGAAAGCGGAGAGTGAGGCGAAAAAGCAACAAAAGAAGGTTGTCGTTCCACCACCACCTCCGTCGCCGTCTTCTTCTGATCCGGCGGCAACCAAGGCGCTGCAAAAGCGCTGCGAAGACGCCGAAAGAAAATTGAAGCTATCGAAAGCGAACGCGGCGACTTTAGAACTTCGCGTGAAGGAGTTAGAAGAGAGCGCAACGGCGTCGCCGAAACCGTCCTCTTCTTCGATTCCATCGCCGAAAACTTCGTCGGCAAAAAAAGGCAACAAAAAGAAAGGGAGTATTTTGGAACCGCTCAACGGCGACAACGCGCTTTCGTCGCTCTCCGGCGACGACCAACATCAACACTCGGAGTCAACTCGAGAAGTCGAACTCGTCAAGCAACTCGCAAACGAAAGGCAGGCGAGAGCAATGTATCAACGCGACAGTCGAGACAAACAAAAGCAGATCGACGAACTCAGGAAGCAGCTATCTTCATTCACCGTTTCAACCACCCCATTCCTAGGAGGAGCAGGAGGAGGAGGAGGACTTCCGCCGTCGTCGTCCAAGCGAACATCTTTACTCGGTAACGTGAATGGTTCCGCTGGTGGTAAGAGTAATCATCTTCCGTCGCAGCAGCAGCAGTTGTTACCGTCGCCGGCGTTGTATTCTAACAAGCAACCCCAACGCGGCGGCGGCGGTCAGACATCTGACGTTCCATCGTCGAGCAACAAAAATACGTCGACGACTACTACTTCCACCACCAACAGCGCGAAAAAAAGCCAACACCGCGCGGGAGGCGCGGTGGCAGGAAGCTTACTCTTCACCGGTCACCAGCGACGCACGCAAAGCTCGGCGTTATTGCTCTCCAGTCGAAGCAAAGCGTCCGCCGGAGGAGGAAAGTTACCCGTCGTCGGCCTCGACGACCCGCGGAACCCTTTCGCGCGCGGCGGCGGCGGAAGCGCTAAAGTCGTCAGCACGCCCGCGGTGACCAAGTCGTTAGAAACCCAGTTCAGCAGGTTCACCACGCCTTCGACGAAGAACAGATACTAGAGAGAGAGAGAGAGAGAGAGAGAGAGAGAGAGATGTTTGTATTATTATTATGATTACGATTCGAAAGAAAAGAAAACTCCAAAACAAAAAAATATCTACACCCTAAATATTTTGAATTTTGGGATCTGATTTTGGGCCTCTAACGTCTCTCTTCAAATCTTCCCGAAGAACTTTTGTTATATTCGATATTCGACACGCATGGAGGGCGTAAAAACGCGCCGATCGGCGTCGACAAAGAACAGAAAATCGTCTCTGATGCGAGAAGAGGAAGACGAGAAGACAAACTTTGGCGGGAGAGATTCGCCAACCTCTCTTTTGACCCCTCCGAGGGCGATGAGGTCGTCCTCCTCTTTCGATAGCGACGATGGCGATGACGCCGGAGAAAACATCAACAACAACAACAACGACAACAACGACGACAACGCGAAGAAGAAGAAGAAGAACTTTGAGAAGGAAAAGACGAACGTGAGCAGCAACATCAACAACAAAAAGATGGAACCCGCGCAGGTCGCGAAGACGTTCGAGCGTCAGTGGGTGAAAATTGGCGACTTAGAGTACGACATCACGGATATGAAACATCCCGGAGGGTCGGTGATTTATTACATGTTGTCGAACGTCGGCGCGGACGCGACGGAGGCGTTTCGGGAGTTTCATTATCGATCGAAGAAGGCGGAAAAGATGTTGAAGCTTTTACCTCAGAGAAAATACGAGGCGAAGAATCATTCGAAGGATAATAATAGCAATTATCAGCCGATTGATACTTCGGATAGCGCGATGTTGAAGGATTTCGCGTCGTTTCGCCTCGGGTTGGAGAAGGAGGGGTACTTTACGCCGTCGCCGGGACACGTGGCGTATAGAATCGTCGAGTTGGTATTTATGTTCGCGTTGGCGACGTATTTGATGGCGAAAGGGTACACGAAATTATCCGTGATTACTTACGGTGCATTTTTTGGCGCTCGATGCGGATGGGTGCAACACGAAGGCGGTCACAACTCGTTGACCGGGAATATTTGGATCGATAAACGAATCCAAGCGTGCTTGATGGGTTTCGGCCTCGGTACTTCTGGCGACATGTGGAACGTCATGCACAACAAACACCACGCGACGCCGCAGAAGATTCGACACGATATGGATTTGGACACCACCCCGGCGGTGGCTTTCTTCGACACCGCGGTGGAAGAGAACAGAGATCGCGGGTTTTCTCGGCTCTGGTCCAGATTCCAAGCGTGGACGTTCGTGCCAATCACCAGTGGCGTGTTCGTCATGGCGTTTTGGTTGTACGTGTTGCACCCGACTAAGGTTTTCAAGAAGAAAAACTGGGAGGAAGCGTTTTGGATGTTATCTTCGCACGTCGTTCGAGCGTCGCTGATTCAACTCGTTCACCCGGGCGACGTCTCCTTCGCGCGCGCGTACGGCCTCTACGCTCTCTCGCAGTGGATCGCGGGCATGTATCTCTTCGCGCACTTCTCCACTTCGCACACGCACACGAAAGTCGTCGAATTCAAGGACCACCCGAGTTGGGTTCGATACGCCGTCGAACACACGGTTGACATTAGCCCGGACCGCGCGTACGTAAACTGGCTCATGGGCTACTTGAACTGCCAAGTCATCCACCACTTATTCCCGGACATGCCGCAGTTTCGCCAACCGGAAGTCTCCAAAAAGTTCGAACAGTTCGCCCAAAAGTGGGGGTTAGAATACACCGTCATGACGTACGGCGAGGCCTGGAGAGCCACGTTTAAGAATTTGAACGACGTCGGCAAGCACTACTACGAGGAAGGCGCGAAGAAGGCGAAGAAAGTTAAATGAGAGCGAGCGAGCGAGAGAAGAGAGAGAATATATACTAATAATAATAAGAAGAAATAATAAAACGATACGCACGAAACGATATACGAAAAACCGTCTCTGTATCTGTGCACACACTTACACACGCGCACGCACGCACCACGAGCGCGTTTTGCCATTTTCGTTAAAGCGTCGTCGTCGTCAATAAAGCTCAAAGCTCAAGCGCGTCTTCCTCTCTTCGCGAAAAGCGAAAACTCCATCCAGTGTTCAGTTCGTTCGAGCCTCACAACACAAGACGCAAGAAGAAAAGAAAACACACATTTGAATTCGATAAATGCGTTCGTCTTCTTTGCTTTCTTTCCCGCGCTCTTCCTTATGTTCGCTCGTCGCGCGTTGTTCGACGACGCTTCTGTTGCTCCTCTTCTGCGCGATCGTCCTCGTTTTGCCGAGGACAACAAACGCCGCAGACGACGAAAAGGGAGGATTTTTATCGAGTAATCGAATCGGATCTCCTCTTTCGCGCGGAGATGATGTGGACCACGATATCTTCTTCTCGAGCGATGATGATACAATATCCGACGAAAGAAGAAGAAGAAGGCAATTACTCGAAGAAGAAGACGATGCAGAAGAAGACGATTCGGGTGAATTGGACGAATCTGCGGTTTTAGATGCCATCGAAGAAGCGGATGCTTCCCACGACGACGAGGGTCATCCGACGGATTTTGAGGCGACCGATCACACGGATTTGTACACGGCGAAGCGCGACCGCGATCGCGCGTGGGAGAAAGCTCGAAAGGGTTCGGGATTTTTAGACGAAGCGCAAGGACACAGAGTGAAAATAGTGACCAGGCGAGCTTCGGAGCGGAGGAAGGCGTCTTCTGGGAACAACTACGAGCACGGGACGTGGGTGCAGATTGGGCAGAACCACGCGTTTGTGAGCAAACACTCGGAGGCGTTTAAGAATCCAGACTCTGGGTTGTACACGACGACGGTGGCGGACGATAACTTGAGAGCCGCGTTAGGTCTTGGGAAAGATACGAGCGACGCGGAGATGTTGCAACAATCGACCAACGTGAGACGGTGGGGGAGGAACTCTGATAAATCGTACCGGGATAAAGTGTGCTCGGGGACGAGGCACGACATGCCGCGGTGGTGCAAAGGCCCAGCCGGGAAAGGCGGCGGCGTGGCGAGCAAATTGGACGACGCCGAGCAGTACTGGCGAGAGATGGCGCAGAAAAGACAGGAAGCGAAAATGACGCTGTTGACGGCGCACCAGGCGTTTTTGAAAGAGGACGCGATTCAAAAAGAAGCCATGGTGTACACGAAGAAGGCGTTGGAGGCGCAAGAGAAGGTAGACGCCGCGGCGAGGTTGGCGCAACAGCGAGAACAAGCCGAAGCGGACACTTTGAAAGAACACGAGTTGAGCGAGCAGCAAGCCTGGCATCGATTGTCGTCGTTGAGACACCAAGTCGTGAAATACCGCACGATGACGAGGGAGCAAGTGGAAGAGATGGAGCGAGAACAGCGCGCGTTGGAAAGAAGAATGGGACAAGAAGAGCGATTACGCGCGAGCGGCGAGAGAAGCCGAGTGTCCGGGGATGCCGCGCGGGTGACGGACGAGGTGGACAAGGCGAAACAGCGCTTGCGACGGGCTGGTGAGAATTTGAAATCCTCGGTCGACGCACATAAAAAGTTGGAGCGAAGCCGATTGAATCAAGCCGCCGCCGCCAACGACGACGACGACGACGACAACACCGAGGACGAAGAAGCCGACGATAACGACGGAGGCAGACACGAAGAAGTCAAGTAATTGAGATACCATCGTAGTAATATTTTTGTTTGTGTTATTAGCTGCGTGTTTGTGTTTATCCATTATTCTAAAAACTACTACTACTATAGTCCATCTAAAAACAACCGCTTATACGCACCGGGTACGTTCTATTTTTTTTCACGCGTCGTCGTCGTCTTTGTCGTCGTCGTCGTCCAAGTTCTTCAACTCTAAATGCACCGCGCAGTGATCGGAGCCAAAAAATCTGTCCATTGGCATTTTCATCGCTTCCGCATCTGGTAAATCATCCGTGGCGTGATAACATCGCAGGATTTTACTTTTTAAAGCGTTGGATACGACCATCAAATCCAGCCGCATTCCCGGATTGACGGTATTAAAAACCTTCCCGCCGACTTTATTCACGGTGTATGACCTCCACGTGTACGATCTTTTCTCGCCGCCATTCACCGCACGATACGCGTCGCATGCGTCTGCCGCAGAGAGAATCTCTCGAAACCGTCGCTGTTCGTTCCGGGTAAATCCCGCGACGCCGTAATCCGGATCCGACGCTTTTCTGTTCTCCACCGCGCGTATGTCGTCAAATTTAACGTCGATACTCTCCGGAGCGACGTTCAAATCTCCCGTCCATATAAAATTCGTCCCTTCTTCTCGCAACCGCGTCAGTCGTTTCAAAATCACCTTTTCGTCCCACTTCCGCCTTCGCTCGCGGCTTTGCGTCGTGCTTCCGTTGTTCGGCGAATACGTCGAGAGGACGACCAATTTATTCGCGTCGTCGTCCGCGCCGAATTGACACTCGACGAATCTCCCTCGCGTTATTTCATCATCTTCATAATCACCATCCCTGTCTACTACTCGCACCGAAACTTTACTCGGCGCCTCCACTTCCTCCGCGTTCACCAACACCAACACGCCCGCCGACTTTTGATGGTAACAGTTGAAAACTCGCTTATATCTTTTCAAAATCGAATCCAAATCTAACGCGCTTTTTATCCCATTCGCGCTCTCCCGGTAACTCTTATTCGTCCCATCGTTCGAGTACGGTTTCACGGATGTCGCACCGCACGACGGAATCCACGTTTCTGTGATGGTCACGACGTCCGCTCTCGCTTTCCGCACGTAGTCGAGGAACGATTGCTTCTCTTTCCATTTTTTCCCGTCGTGCAATTTTGAAGTCAAACCGTCCACGTTTACCGAGAGAAACGTGCGAGGAAAGCGTCGTTTCTTCTTTAATTTCTTCTTCTTCTGCTGCTGCTCGTCTTGTTCTTCGTCCACGGAAGTGTTGTTGTTGTCGCTATTCGGAACCGTCGCAACGAGGAACCGCTTCATGTTTATCTCCCCTCTCTCTTTGAAAAAATGGAGATTTTTTCTTCTTCTTCTCCTCTTAAAAAGTGTTCACATTTTGCAAACTTTCCGCGCGACGCGCGCGATCGATCGATCGATCGATCGAAAGCAACACATCACACACAACAGAGAGCGAAAGAAGACACACGCGACGACCACATCAGCAGAATAAGCAGTAAAAGCAGAACGATATATGAAAGTTCTGTGGATGCATATATACGCGCACTCGTGACACTCTCGGAAGAGCGCGCGCGAAAGAAGAGACGCGCGCGACGACGACGATAACCAAAGCACAGCGGCAAAAGCATCAAAAAGCAGAGCGATGCGTGAGAAACGAAGATTTCGCGCAAAAGGAGAGATTCATTCTGGACCAAAGAGAAGAAGAAGAAGAAGAAGAGTCCGGGGCGTGTATGCGCGCTCGCGTCATATATGTGCACTTTTAACACTCTACTTGAGTCTTTCTGGGGAAAAAAAAGAAGATGGAGAAGACGTCACACTTACTTTTCACGCGCAATACTACACGTATATCTGTGAATAAAACATCAAAAAGTCATCATGATCGCGACGTCCCGATGTGTTTTTGGTGCGGTGAGATCTGCGAACTCGTCTTCATCTCGCAGACGAAGAAGAAATGCAACGACGACGACGACGACTAAAGCGGTAAAAATCACATTCGTCGACCCAGACGGAAACGCCATCGAAACGAATCAAACCAAAGGCGTTCTCCGAACGATCGCGCTCGATTCGGGCGTGGAAATCTACGAGGGGTTTTCGAAACTCATGAATTGCGGTGGCAACGGCCAGTGCGGGACGTGCGCGATGGTCGTGAGCGATCCGAGCGAGTGTTTGAGTGGAACGACGGACGCGGAGAGGAAAAAACTTGGGAAAGAGAAGTTGGGAAAAGGCTACCGGTTGTGCTGCCAGACGGAGATTGTCGCGGGAAAAGAGAACGAGAACGAAAACGCGATGATCGAGTGCAAGACGAAACCGCCGAAGAAGTGAGCAGTAAAAGAAACTTTTCGTCGCCGTTGCAACGATAAAAAATGTAGAGATGGAGAGAGAAAGGAGAATCGATATATATCCGCGCGCGCTCGGCGTTGAAACGCGGACGGTTCGGAGACGCGAGACTCTCCTCTCTCACCACAAAGATATAGTATAGTTAGCGTTCATTCTCATTATAAATGTATATGCATGCATACATTCTCGCGCGTTTGTGCACTCGAGAAGAAGAACAACAAGAAGCAGATGATTACGATGAGATTTGAAATGTCTTCGCGT
>Ga0181558_10005092_pt1 | contig 11659 bp, 8 predicted proteins | sample 011ome_22_FD_133754 | JGI IMG/M metagenome (GOLD analysis project Ga0181558, IMG submission 133754) | Coastal salt marsh microbial communities from the Groves Creek Marsh, Skidaway Island, Georgia - 011507BT metaG (megahit assembly) | ecosystem: Environmental > Aquatic > Marine > Intertidal zone... | reverse complement strand
GCGGATGGTTTACTCGAAGGTGCGTTCGCGTGGGCCATGTCTGAAGCGCAATGGGACGACATGACGCCGTCGCAAAAAGCTTTGGCTCCGATCACCACGCCCATCTTCCTCATCATGTCTTTGACGATGCCAGTCATTCGCGAAGGTCGATTAGGTAAAGGGTACGCCACTTCGTTGGCGTTCTTTGCTCCTTTGTTCTTCCTCGCCGCGCCTGGATCAGCGACTGCCATGTTCCGCGATAACCTCCCCGGTTCTCCGTACTTCTGGATCCTGTGCATCTCCGCCGGTTGCTCTGCTGTGACTGGCATCAAGTTACAGTTTGAAAAAGAAGGCCCGAAAGCCGCTTCGGAACCGATTGCTATGCTCGCCTTTATCAACTCCATCGTCTGGATGCACTTGGCCGCGGAGCACTTGGTTTTGATCATCGACGCGCTGGCGAAAATTGCGGGCATTTCGGAAGAGTTTTTAGGTGCGACCGTGTTGGCTTGGGCCAACTGCGTCGGCGATTTAGTCTCCAACATGGCCGTCGCGAAAGCTGGCCAAGCGGCCATGGCCGTCACTGCGTGCTTCGCGGGCCCGGTGTTCAACTTACTCGTCGGCTTAGCCGCCAGTTTAGTCTACGTCAACATCGTCCTCGGCGACGTTCAAGTCCAAGTTGGCAACTCCGTCTTAGTCTTGTTAGTCGGCTCCGTCGCCAGTTTACTCTTGGTATTGAGCTTAACCGTTCGCAAGTCGGATTACGAGTACGCGTTGCACGCGAAACTCGGCTGGAGTTTGATTGGTTTCTACGTAGCGTTTTCGATATTCTTTTGTTTAGTAGAGTTGGGTAAGGTTTTCGGATCGAGAGAAGTCATCCCGGGTGGGACGATTGCCGCCATCGGTCGGTAACACATACTTGTTTTTAATAAGATATATATAGAGAGTTTGTTTGTTAAATATATATTGATATGTTAATGTAAAACGTGCCAGGCGTTCGTTCCTTCGCGTCTTTCTCCTCTGTTCTTCATCGTTGAAATTACTTCATTATTGTAACTCTAGGTGATTTACCTCTCTCCCCCCTACTTGCTCAAAAATGTCGTTCATCTGGGAAGCCTCGCCTCTTTGGCGAACCATCGTCCGATCGACGAGAGATTCCACGCCTCTTTTTCTCACCTTCATCGCTTCCACGTTGGGCGCGTCGACTTTGCTCTGGTACGGCACGCAACAGTTCACCAATCCGGACGCGCAATTCGACGAGACCCACGTGCAAAAGCTACGAGCGAAGAGCGGGTTGGACGCTCGCGTCGTGTCCGACGTCAACAAGCAACGATTGGGCGTTCTATTGAAAGAAGTCTCGCAAAGAGACGGGGCGAGTTTAGAGAAGCAAGAGAAGAGGTGGAGAGACGCGTTGGACGGGAGAACGACCGGAGATAAAGACGGCACGACGAAGCGTCATTTCGGCTGGAAGTGAAAAGGAGGAATCGCGCGTATAGAAGTTAGACGTCGTCGTTGTTGTTGTACATTATTAAAGCTCGCGAGTAGTAGTAAATCTATACATTCACCATCGCTTACTATTCATACGCATGCGTATCGTTGCTAAATTGCTAGTAATGAGTCGATTGCTTTACACTATTAATTCTCTAATAAAAACATACTCGCGCGCGCGTTCTCTCTTCTCTCTCTCTCTTTTCAATCACGTCGTCATCAAAACGCCCCGGACTTGCTCTTTTTCCCTAGCAAAATCTCCTTCGCCTCGTTTACTTTCGTGCTCACAAACGGACTCCCCCCGGCGTCCGGATGGTTCGCCATCATCACCTTCCTGTGTGCTTCCATCACTTTATTCTTCGCCGAACTCTCCCGTATCCCTAAAATCAGCGCCGCCTCTCGTCGACTCATCGTCTCGTCGAATCCACCTTTGTAAAATTGTTTCAATTTCGGTGGCGCGAGCATCCACGCTTCGCCGGCGAGGATGAGTTGGCGAGCGGTCAACGCCGTGGCGGCAAAACCGAGGCCGAGGACCGCCGCTGAAGACATTATCAGGCGCGTGCGTATATCTCTTTGTTCTCTCTCTCTCTCTCTCTCTCTCTCTTTATATGCGGTGTATTATGCGACTTATCGGCGGCTTTTGGGGTATCAATATCTTTATCGCCGTGTCGTCGTCGTCGTCGCGTAAGAATGAAGTCTCTCCAAAAAAAAGTCGAGAAAAAAAAAAGAACACGACGCACATGGCTGCGGCGAAGAAGAAGAAAAAAGCAACCAACTCAACTCCGTCGTCTCCCAGAGCGAAGAACGCTGACGAAGCGTCCGAAAAAGAAGACGCGTCTAAACTGACCGTGAAGGAATTGAAAGCGCGTTTGGAGAGGGAAAAGCTACCCACGGATGGGTCGAAGAAAGATTTAATCGAGCGATTGGAGGAGGCTCATTCTGCGGCGAAGAATCGATCGACGACGAGAGAGGCCGCCGCGAGGACGAGGGAGAAGACGCCTCCTCCTTCTGATTCGACTCTGAGAGGGAAAGGGAAGAGCCCGTCGCCGTCTCCGACCGCGAAAAAAACGACGACGAAGAAGAAGAAGAGAGGGAAGAGCGAAGAACCGACGCCGAGTGAGATTGACGAAGGAAGAGAGGAGAAGAATAAGAAACCGAGACGTTCGCAGACGCCAGAGAGAAAGAGTTCAACGAAGGCGGTTGAAACAGCCGCGACGAAGAAGGCGAAGGAGAAGACACCTCCTCCCCAACCTCCTTCCGCCGCCGCCGACGCCGCCGCCGCTAAAGAGAAAATATCGTCGTCTCCGAATGCAAAGAAAACGACCACGGAAACGAAGAAAGCTGCGATCGATCAAGATGACGTGCAGAAAACGTACGAGACGACGATGAAGCGAGGCGCGTGCGAGGACAAGGTGGTGGAAGAACTCATCGACGAAGGCTTTCTGGAAAGGTCGGTGTGGCCGAAAATCCTCGCGTCGACGAGTAAGAGCGAACATCCAGACGAGAAAAGTGCGCTAGCTTTTGCGAAATGCATCGTGCATAGAGCGAGAAATATGAACGTGCCAGACGCGTTTGCGACTTTGAGTAGTAGCGGTAGCGGGGACAACGATAATGAGGAAGGTGAAAACACAATGGCGTTGAAAATGCTCGTTGAGACGCTAACCAGCGTCGCACACGAGAGCAAAGAATCGAATGAGCCTGAAGCTATCGTAGAAATGATCACGGTCGTGCGCTTCTTTAACGTTTTGATGAACGCGTTAGAAAACGATATGGCGCGTAAGAGCGCGTTGCCCTTGGTGTCTATTCAGATTTGGAAATCGCGAGACGAAAAAAGGTTGGAGATGGAACTCAAAACCGCGCCAGCGGATGTGCAAAAGAAATGGCAAAAGTTGATGAAGAAGGAAGCAAAGCAAGAATCGACGAAGATGCAAACGCGACGAAACTTTTGGCTGTCCAATCTCACGGTGATGTTTTTGAATACTTTACCAGTCGCAAACGTGAACGAGAAGTCGATGGCATTTTGCGCGTATTACCTCGAATTTATCGTCGATTTGCTCGCGCAACTTCCCACGAGGCGATTCGTTCGTGCGCTTTTAGGCGATGCGAACATCTTTGTGAAGGCAAATTTGACCATAAACGAGATGATGAGCGATGAAGATGGTAATAACGGCGGGAACATCAAGTTGTTGAAGCAGCTTTTGGAAATGGCGAAAGATTTCTACGATTTTGAAGTTGACGACCACACGGGGGACGCGTTGAGCGAAGAAGAGATAGAAGCCAGACGCTCAAAAGTCACGCACGCGTTCCAACGCTTATTGTTCAAGCATTGGCCGGATGAGCTGAAAGAGCTCGCGTTATCCTCCGCGAGAATGATTGAAACGCGCTCGAGTTTGACGAAACAATTGAAAAATTTGGAGAGCGATCAGTTGCGTACGTTGTGCTGCGATCAGTTGAAGTTGGTATCAAACGATGACTCCAACGATGTTGACTTTATGAAGAAGGATCAGAATCAGTTCTTAATCGATGCCATTTCGTTTCACTTTGAAAAACGTCAATCGAGAAGAGAGATGGTGAACAAATTGCCGTTGTATCCAACCGAAGACATTCTATGGGATGAGTCTCTCGTACCGTTCGACGACATCAAGAAAAAAGACGAAAACAGTACTAATAGGTCAAAGAAAAGTATGCAGTCGTTGCCTTTAGCCTTACCAAAGTTAAACTTGCAATTTTTGACGTTTTCAGATTATCTCTTACGAAACTTCAACTTGTTTCGATTGGAAGCGACGCACGAGATTAGAGACGACGTCTCCGACGCGGTGCGACGCATGCAACCTTCAAAAGATGGCAAAAGTTTTCGAGGCTGGGCGCGAATGGCAATGGCAATTGCAAAAGATGATCCGAGACACGAAGCTATTGAATTCGTGTATATTGGGAAACCTAGAGTTGGTGAAGAGAAACCGTCAAAGGTTCGAATCAAGATGCGCTTGAACTTCTCGGCGGCGCGCGATGATGTTTTCAAAGAATGGGATGAATTGAAACGATTCGATGTTGTATTTCTAGTTCACGCGAAACAAGACGCTAAGTATGGTGATGGAAAGAATGTTGAGTACATTCGAGGCGCGGAAATTGTTGACATTCGCGACGAAGAAGGGGTCCCGGCCAACGAAGGTTTTCCAGAGCAACCGAAAGATATGAGCAACACCAAAGCTCCGCCGCCACCTCCGGATGCGATGGATGAAGGACCGAGGACACCGTCCGGCTACGATCGCGTGTTTACTTTAGAAGTAGATTGTGCGCAATACCAACGCGATTTGGAAACGTTCGATGGAGATGTCACGAGAGTGCACGAGATGTACAAGAATTTCAACTGCGTCATTCGCAGAAGACCGAAAGAGAACAACTTCAAAGCCATCCTGGCGTGCATTCGGGATTGCTTGAACCAGGATACAAACGCGCCAGAATGGTTACAAGATGTATTTTTAGGTTACGGCGATCCATCCTCCGCATCACCAGATGCTTTGGAACTAGAAGACTCAGAAAACAATAAAAAACGGACGAAAATTGATTTCAAGGATACGTTTTTGGACGAAGCGCATTTGCGCGAATCCTTCCCGGGGAAGAAGATCGTTTTCGATTCAGCAACACCCGTTCCACCGTTCAAAGTTACCTTTGCTATCGACGACGACAATGCGAGCAGTAACGTTGTAAACGTTGAATCGTACGTACCACCGGATCCAGGTCCATACCCGGAAGATGTTAAGAATCAAAACATGGTTCGGTTTACGCCGACGCAAGTTGACGCGGTCAAATCTGGCGTTCGTGAAGGTTTAACCTTAATCGTTGGTCCTCCTGGTACCGGGAAAACTGACGTCGCGACGCAAATTTTGCACTGCTTGTACCACACAAATCCAAATCAAAGAGTTGTGCTCATCACACACTCCAACGCGGCTTTGAACGATTTGTTTCAGAAGATTATGATTCGCGACGTTCCGGAGCGATATCTATTACGTCTTGGGCGCGGTGAAGAAGATTTGACGACAGATAAAGACTTTTCCCGATCTGGTCGCGTCGATTACATGTTGCACAGGCGATTAGAGCTTTTGGAAATCGTCGAAAGACTTGCGATGAGCATCGATGAAACTCTGGCAAATGCCGCGGAGACGTGCGAAACGGCTGGCTTCTTTTGGAAATCAAAAGTTTTAGCGCTATGGGAGCGCTTTTCCATGCTCGTTCTGAATAACAAAGAAACGCCAGTTTCATACGAGCGCATTCGATCGCAATTTCCATTTGCAAAGTTTTTTGCGGACGTCCCCGGAGGGTACGAAAACTTGTTTGGCGATCCGTCTGAGGCCAACGTTGAATACGCCGTACGCAAAGCAAAAGGATGCTTCCGTCATTTAGTTGAAATGTTCACCGAACTCGAAGAGTGTCGCTTCTTAGAACTTTTGAAAATGCCGAAAGACCGCGCAGAGTATCTGCTCACAAAGCAGGCGAAAATTGTAGCCATGACGTGCACGTACGCCGCCTTGAAGCGCTCGGATTTTCTCGATGTGAACTTCAAATACGATACGGTGGTCTTTGAGGAGGCCGCGCAGATCCTTGAAATCGAAAGTTTCATTCCATTGGCTTTGCAAAGGGCGAGAGATATCGATGGTCGCACGCGATTGAAACGAGTAGTTATGATTGGAGATCACAATCAGTTACCGCCGGTGGTGAAGAACCAAACGTTTTCGAAGTTTTGTCGCATGGACCAAAGTTGCTTCGCCCGTTTGGTGCGTTCTGGCGTTCCAAATATCGTTTTAGACGCACAGGGTCGATCGAGAAAACAAATCTCGAAGCTGTATAGCTGGCGATACAAGAAGTTGGACGATTTGCCGCACGTTTCCACGGAGCAGCGGTTTCAGCTCGCCAACGCGGGCATGGCGAAAGTCGCTCAGTTTATCGATTGTTCTTCTTTCGCGCCAGAATCGTGCCCACAACCGCATTATTTTCAAAACTTACAAGAAGCCGAGTATTTATGCTCGTTGTATCAGTGGATGCGTTTGTGCGGGTACCCGGCGCATTCGATTTCGATTTTAACAACCTACCGAGGGCAAAAACATCTTCTGCGAGATGTCTTCAAAGCGCGATGCGACTCGCACCCACTCTTTGGACCTCCAGCCTCTATTTCTACAGTGGATAAATATCAAGGGCAACAAAATGACGTTGTTTTGTTATCGTTGGTACGAACAAAACACGTCGGTCATCTAAGAGACGTGCGTCGTTTGGTTGTTTCCTTATCGCGCGCTCGATTAGGGGTGTACGTTTTTGGCTCGCAGAAAATTTTCGAAAATGTGGACGAATTGAAGCCGGCGTTGAAAACTTTGATGAGCGATACTAAGTTAGAGGTCATTAAAGGTGAAGTGAACGGTCACATCTCGCGAAAAGTCGACGATGCGGTATCGAGCGATGTGTCAAAATCCTTCAAAAATAGCGACGAGTTCGCTTCGTTCATTGATGCTTGCGCTCTGGAGTACAAAAAAGCGGCTCTCCAACATCTCAAAAACCAGCAACAATAAATACGTAGTAGTAATAATAATAATAATAATAATAATACATTCTTACCTAGTATTCTAGCATGCGATATCCTAATTTCTATTGCAGCTTACTAAACGCTCACTCTTCACAACATCCGGAACGTTTCCGCCGCGTGCTCGAACTTTTTCTTCGTCTCTTCCCATCTGTCCACCTTCGCCGACATTTTCACGACGAAGTAACTTCCGTCGTTCGCGTCTGGTACCGTGACCAACGTCATCGCTCTTCTCTCGATAGTATCTATCTCGTCTCCTCTCGGGCCAATACAGATTTTCTTTCCGCCGCCAATTTCCGTAATTTCCGCTCGGCACACTTCGCTTATCGATTGGAACATGTAATACGCTTTCCCGTCGCGTTCGATCCTTCTCGTCGTCTTTTCATTTTCATCTCCAACGTTGATGAATTTCATCACTCCACTCCTGTTATTCTCCACGCCTACGATGACATCTTGCGCAATTTTCCCCGCCGCGGCTTCTCTTTCTTCTTTCGTAAACTCTCGCTCGATATAGTTCGCGTCTTTCTTTTCCTCTGCGAGCGCAAACGCTTCCTTCACGGACGCTTCCGCTATTTCCATCCTAACCGATATCGTATCCACCGTCTTGAACTGCCCAACCACAAATTTCGTTTCTGGTTTTTTCCTCTTGTTACTCTCCTCAACTTGCCTGTCGATGGCGACCACCCAATCCGCAGGTACTTCAAAGGTAAACGCGTTCGACGCTTTCCCTTGGAACGGTTTGTACCTTTCTTCTTCTTCTTCTTCTTCTCCTCCTCCGGCGGCAGCAAACGCTAAATCTACTTCGTCTCCTTCGCGCCTCGTCTTTAACAACTTTGAGAGAAGAAAAGAGGAAGAAGAGTAGGAAGATGCGCCTAAAAATAATTGCTTCCGTCTCGAATACTTAGTCGCGGCGGCGGTAGCGCTGCGGGTGCCGCTGGTGGTCGTCGTTGTCGTCCCCCGCGCGCTCGTCAGAGGTACGAAAGGCTTCGACATATCTTCTTCTTCTTCTTCTCTTTGGGATTTGGTTTATTAGGTGTGTAAGTGTGTTGTCCCACGCCGCGATGATGAAGAAAAAAATTGGAAGAAAAAAAGTAAAATTTCTCACAAGTCATCACGACGCACAAAAACAATAAACAAAGGTAATACCCGCGTCGAAAATCGAGAGGGTTTTTCACTCCGAACGCAAAGAAAAGAACGGGAGCGATAGAAACCACGCACACACGCGCGCGCAACGTAACGGAGTTTTTTTTTGAAGCGATAAAAGTTCACATAAAGAAGACATGGCGGACGATTTAGAATTCGATTTCGAGGACAACTTGGAGCAGACCGATTTGAAAACGCAAACTCTCGCGCCGACGATTGCGCCGTCGGACCAGCTCGAGCCGAGAGCGCAGAAGAACTACAGGCAGACGGTGTGCAGACATTGGCTGAGGAATTTGTGCATGAAGGGCGATAAGTGTGGTTTTTTACATCAGTTTGATAAAGAGCGGATGCCGACGTGCCGGTACTTTGCAAAGTACGGCGAGTGTAAAGAGCCGGACTGTCCGTATAAACACTCCAACGACGACGTGAAAGAGTGCAACATGTATAAGCTTGGGTTTTGCATTCACGGGCCGAACTGCAGGTATAAGCACATTCGGTTGCCGGGACCGGCGCCACCTCCGAATGAGGCGTGTTTGATCGGGAGACCGGGGCATATTCACGGCGTGTTGCCGTTCGCGGCGAGGCAAAGACAGAAACAGCTAAAAGAGGAGAAAGAGAGACAGTTATTGATTGCGAGCGGGGAACAGCCAAAGGAAGAGCCCGTGCAAGCGATAGCGGCACCGTTGCCGCCAGGGCCGCCGCCGAAGAAGGCGAGAACGGTTGATGTGAATTTAGCTTTGCCAGAGGCGAAAATAGGCGCCGAACCGGAACAAGTCTTTGATTTCGAAGCTTGATGAATCATCATCACGGCCGTCGTCGTCATCGTCATCATAGAAGAGAGATTATTTTTGTAGCTGCTAAAAGAATAGTAATTTTCATCAAAACGTAAACTAAAACAAAGCAATTATTAATGTTCTCTTTACTTCACTTGCCCCAATCGGCGTCGTCGTCGTCGTCTTCGTCGTCGTCGTTGTCCCACTTCGACGCGGTAGGTTTTTCTTGTTGCTTCTTCGGCTGCGAGTTGGACAAAGAATTGCTCGAAATTGAATTCATGGACGATTTGGAACCCATTCCTTGTTGCTGTTGTTGTTTTGGCGCTGGTTTCCACTCGTCGTCGTCTTCTCCATCGTCTCCACCGGCGTTATCTCCCCACTCGTCGTCGTTGCCAAACCCGACGAATCGCGAGTTTGGACTTTTCGGAGGACGCAAATCGACGTACCCTTCGGGTCTCGGAAACGCCGTACCACTCGAGTCGTCCGCCCCAAGCGTTTTCGGAATATCCGCCGCTAAGCTCGACACCCCCGTGGCTACGGAACTCAAAGCCGAAGAGAACCAACTTCCAGCTTTATTCGCGGCTTGCTTGGCGCTTTCCATGGACTCTTGATCCGCCGCGCGCGAAGCCGCTTCTTTCGCTTTTTGCGCAGCCGATAACGTCGTATCCGCCAACGATTTCGTCACCGAACTCAAACCACTCCACATACTTCCTAACACGTCGTCACTCGCGCTGCTCTTATTCCTTCCCGGTGGCGGTTGCGATCCGAAACCGACAAACTTTCCGCCTTGGCTCGGCGCGATGCCTTCCGGTTTCGCCGCGTTTCTCGCCTGTTGCTGCGCGAAAAACGCCTCTTTCCTCGCCGCCGACGCTTCCATTTCCGCCATGGAATACTCTGATCTATTGCTATTGTTACCACCATGACTACTACCACCACCACCACCACTTTGTAAGTTATTCTGGCTCGAACGACTCCCCATCCCGGTCGTCCCTTTCGAACTCCCGAGCGTCTGTCCGTTCTCGAACCCGGTGCGTTGGTGCGCCGGTGTTTCCCCGGCGTTTTTCTTCAACCCTTTCGGAATATTCGCCGGTTCCACGTACTTCCCGCCTTCCGCTTCCACTCTGATCTTCTCCCTAAACGCCTCCGCGGCCGCAGAGTCGTACTTTAAGTGTATCGGCGCGTCCTTCGGGACGCCGTGTTTCGCCAAGAACTGATTCACTTTCGCGTTCCCGCCCAGTTGCATCTTCTTCAACTGCACCGCGTTCCAAGAGTCCATCCCGACCGAGCGAACGAACGATAAGTGCACCCCCAACGAGCGGTGCACGCCGGAACATTCTAAACAAATGAACGACCCGAACGATACCGAGGCCCACTGCGGGTTTTTCGTCGAGCAGTCCACGCACGTCTGATGAGAGAGAAAGAGAAAGAGAGAAAAAGGTCACTCGGTCAGAGTCGATCGACGACGCGTCTCTCGCGGCCTCCCCCGCCTACTTAAAACCACCACCAAACTCTCTTCGCGTTTTCTTCTCTCTCTTCTTCGAGAAATGGACGCGAGCCTTCGAGAAACGACGGACGATGCAGAAGAAAAACACAGACGCACACACAGAGAGAGAGCAAAAGAGAAAGATGAAGCGTGCGGTAGAGATGGCGCTTTCAAAGTCAAACTCTTTTCTTCCAAGTTTGAAAGAGACAGAGAGAGACGGAGAGGATCCACACACACGCGCTCTCTCTCTCTCGGCGGGGAAGAAGAGAAAGATAAAAATCTTTTAAAGAAAAAACTAATCGCCGCCTTTGAAAAGAAGAAGAAGAAGAAGACAAAGAGAAAGACGCACCCCGTTCCCGTTCTTCCCTTGTAACTCTCTCAGTATCGCCGCCGCTTCCGGCGAAGCCATGATGATGATGCGCGCGTCTTTATTTGTTGTTGTTGTTGTTGTTGTTGTTTTGTCACACGAGTGTGTAAGTGTGTTTCGAGTGAAGAGAGAGAGAGAGAGAGCAGAGAAAGAGAAGAGCTCTCTTCTTCATTTTTGGGAGGAGAAAAGCGAAGCGGAGCCACACGCGCGAGAGAGAGGACGGACGACGATAAATACGTACATATGGAAAGCGCTTTTTTACTTTTTTGGGAGAGGGGCGAGTTTCCCAACACGAACGAGGAGAATAAAAAAGAGAGTTTTCGTCTCTCTCTCTCTTCTGTTTGTTCTGTTTTAGTATATTATCTCCCCGCAAACACACACAAAAACACACGCGCCGCGCGCTCTCCTTCTCTCTCCTTCTCTCGTTTTCTCTTCTTCTCTCGTGTTCTTCTCGATATATATAGTAGGAGCAGCGAGAGAGAGAGAGAGAGAGAGCGCTCTTTGAGAAGAGCGAGAGAGAGAATAAAAATTTCCGTTACAAACATCATCGTCGTCGAATATTAATGACGATGATGAGTTCAACCCGCCGTCCACCGCTGTCGATGAAGCAGCCGATGATGATGCCGCCGGTCGGTTCCGACAACGACAAGGAAGAAGGCGTCGCGACTCCGACGACGTCTCAGTCGGGAGGTGGCGGCGGAAGCAGAAGATTTAGCTTCCGACGGTCGAGCGAAGACGGCGTCGTCGTTTATAAATCCTCCTTTCGCGATCGGTTCGCTCGAACGAGCAGAGATGGGGAGGAGACCAACGAAGGAGAGAGCGAATTCGGGAGCGAAACGAGCGGAGAAAAAAAACATCGC
>Ga0181558_10005089_pt1 | contig 11661 bp, 10 predicted proteins | sample 011ome_22_FD_133754 | JGI IMG/M metagenome (GOLD analysis project Ga0181558, IMG submission 133754) | Coastal salt marsh microbial communities from the Groves Creek Marsh, Skidaway Island, Georgia - 011507BT metaG (megahit assembly) | ecosystem: Environmental > Aquatic > Marine > Intertidal... | reverse complement strand
ATCGAGCATGAAGAAGTCGCCTCCTCTCGGCGAGCGGGATTGTAACCGAAATCAGTGTGCTCTGAAGCCCATAGCGCGGCTAAGCTGCATGGATGTGTCAGCGGCGACAGATACCTAGCGCGTGCCCTCACCTTCTGCATCGGCATCTAGCGAGCGCCACCGCGCCAGTTTTTCGCCAATGCGCTGCTCCAAGCCACGATCAGTCGGCTCATATAAAGTGGTCGACGACAAGGCGTCCGGAAAATACTGCTGTCCAACAGAAAAGCCCTCTTCCGCATCATGGGCGTAGTGATATCCCTCGCCGTGTCCCTGCTCCCGCATTAAACGAGTCGGTGCATTTCTCAAATGCAATGGCACCTCAAGGGACCCGGTGCTGCGCGCCAACTCCATCGCACGCCCAAAGGCAGTGTAGACAGCATTGCTTTTGGCCGCACAGGCCAAATAAGTGACCGCCTGAGCCAAGGCCAGCTCGCCTTCAGGGCTGCCCAAGCGCTCCAAAACCGATGCTGCGTCGAGGGCCAGCTGCAGTGCCCTGGGATCTGCCAAGCCAATATCCTCGGAAGCCATGCGAATGCAGCGTCTGCCGACATACAGTGGATCGCAGCCTGCCGTCAGCATTCGCGCCAGCCAATAAAGAGCTGCGTCGGGATTCGAGCCTCTGACCGATTTGTGCAGTGCGCTGATCTGATCAAAGAACGCGTCGCCTCGCTTGTCGAACCGCAGGGGGTTTGCGCCCGCCACTTCATTGAGCAGGCCTTCATGAAGACGACAGACTCCCCCCTCTCGAGTAGCAAGGCTCACCGACAACTCGAGTAAGTTGAGCCCCTGCCTAACATCACCATCAGCTAGCCCAGCCAAGTCGCCTAAAAACTCGGGGGGCGCTTCAACGTGAGGGAAGTGATCAGCGGCCGCGCGCTGCAACAGGCCTGCAATCTCCGCCGCTGTCACCAACTCCAGTCGGTAGACGCGCAATCGCGACAGTAAGGCGTTGTTGAGCTCAAAGGAGGGGTTCTCGGTCGTTGCGCCGACGAAAAATAGGGTGCCGTCCTCAATGTGAGGCAGAAACGCGTCCTGCTGGCTTTTGTTAAAGCGATGAATTTCGTCGACAAACAGAATTGTCGCGCGTTCCTGCATTGCCGATAGTCTCGCTTGATCCACGGCCTCGCGAATCTCTTTAACTCCCGAGAACACGGCAGAGATCTGTAGAAATGAGGCATCGCTATAACCGGCCATCATCCGAGCCAGTGTGGTTTTGCCCACGCCGGGCGGCCCCCATAACAAGAGAGAGTGTGGGCGCCCTGATTCAATCGCGTGACGCAAGGGCTTGCCGGGTGCCAGTAAGTGCTGCTGCCCAACCAACTGATCGATCGTTTGCGGGCGCATTCTCGAAGCCAGCGGTTCCTGAGCTTGGTGCGGAGCGGAAAACAGGTCCCTCTCTTCCATGTGGGATCTTCCAATCGCTCGCTAGAAAGGGATTTCCGGAACCTCAAACGCAGTGGCGTCTATGGCTATCTCCGGGTCCTCGAAAAGAGAAAACTCGAGTACTTGACCAGCATAATCGGTAAGGCTGAGCGCCCACGCTTCCCCATCCTGATGGCTGAGAGCGATGCTCGAGAAACCTGCGGCATTGGAAAGAGGCGTTAACACGACTCCAGCGTCTGAATGTTCAATTTCAAAAGCGCCCTCCAATTCTGACCGGGGTGCTAGCAGCCATTGCAACGCACTCCGCGCTTCTTGCGTGATTTCGCGCTCGACCACCACCTCAAGATCCCAGTCAATTTGCGTCAATTTATTGCCGACCGATATCAGCAATTGACGTTCGGGCGACTCGATTTGCCACCAAAAATAATCGGGCCTCAACAGGCGAAACCGACCCCGTGCGGAGTCCAGCGCGATACCATCCGCACTCATAACGCGCTGTGTAAAGTGCCCAGCGATACTGTTCCTCTCCGCTAGATCACTTAATACGTCGGCAAAAACCGCTGAGGAGTTAAGGAGTACGATCAACGCTGAAATAAAAATACGGCGCATTTACTCTTCCGGTGGCGGTGGCGCCAGCACCTCTCGCTGACCATTGCTTCCCATCTCGGATACCACTCCCGCCATCTCCATTGTCTCGATCAGCCGAGCCGCCCGGTTGTAGCCTATACGTAACTTACGTTGAACCGAGGAAATTGAGGCGCGCCGGCTGCGACAAACGTAGTCCACCGCTTCGTCATAAAGAGGATCCGACTCGGGATCCTCCTCCCCTGCCGCTGCCGACTGAATTTCATTCGCAGTCACGGGTGTTTGGCCGCCTTCATCAAGCAGACTATCCAGATACTGTGGATCACCGCGCCGCTTCCATTCACCGACCACACGATGGACCTCATCATCCGAACAAAAGGCGCCGTGAACCCGAACCGGCACGCTGGATCCCGCGGGCAAATACAGCATGTCGCCGTAACCCAACAGCTGATCCGCTCCCCCTTGATCCAAAATCGTTCTCGAATCGACCTTGGAGCTTACCGAAAAAGCAATACGCGAGGGGATGTTGGCCTTGATCAAGCCCGTAATGACGTCCACAGAAGGACGCTGAGTTGCCAATACCAAATGGATGCCCGCAGCACGAGCTTTCTGAGCGATCCGCGCAATCAGTTCCTCAACTTTCTTGCCAACAATCATCATCATGTCGGCGAATTCGTCGATCACCACAACGATGCTGGGTAACTTCTCGAGCGTCGGATGAGACTGCTCCTCGTCAGTCAACTCCAGCACCGGGTCCGGCTTCCACATCGGATCGGGAATAGGATCGCCCTGCTTTGCTGCTTCCGAAACCTTGCGGTTATAGCCCTGCAAATTTCGCACGCCCAATAACGACATGAGTTTGTAACGGCGCTCCATCTCCGCGACACACCAGCGCAGGCCGTTTGCGGCATCTTTCATGTCGGTAATCACGGGGGTCAGCAGGTGCGGGATACCGTCATAAACCGATAGCTCGAGCATTTTGGGATCAACGAGTATTAATCGAACCTCAGCAGGAGTGGCCTTATAAAGCAGGCTGACGAGCATACAATTGACCCCAACTGACTTACCGGAGCCAGTTGTTCCCGCCACCAATAGGTGGGGCATCTTGCCCAGATCGGCAACTACAGGCACACCGGCAATATCGTGACCAAGCGCCAGCGTGAGAGACGACTTGGACTCTTCGAAGATTCGAGAAGCCAGCACATCGCGAAAATTTACGGTCTGGCGATCCGCATTCGGAATTTCAATGCCGACAACACTCTTGCCCGGAATGACCTCAACTACCCGCACAGAAATTACTGCCAAAGATCGTGCTAGATCCTTGGCTAAGTTGGATATTCTAGAAACCTTGACCCCGGCAGCGGGCTGGATTTCAAACCGCGTCACCACAGGCCCCGGGTAGACCGCAACCACCTCCGCGATGACGCCAAAGTCCTTGAGTTTGAGCTCAAGCAGTCGCGATAGCGACTCGAGCTCCGCAGCAGAATATCCTCGCTGTCCTATTTCGCTGGGTGCGTCTAGCAGATCAAGCGGCGGCAACTCACCGGATACAGGAATATCGAACAGCGGCTTCTGCTTCTCCTGCTCAACCTTGGCGCCGGTGGGGCTGACAGGTTTGGGAGCTTTGATCTTGGGTGGCGCCCGCTTCTTTTCCTTGGCAACGTGCTGCTCTATCTGCAACTTGCGCTCTTCGAGCTGCTTTTCTCTGGCGCGCCGATCGCGTAATTGATCGACTCTCTCCAATAACCCCTGCGTGATATTGGATCCACCAGACAGCGTTTTGGCGCCGAGCCAGTCAATGATTTTTAACCAACTGATATCGGCAAATACCGTTAGTCCCAGCAAAAATAACGTCACCAAGACCAGCCTGGCACCAACTGGGTTGAAGGCTTGATCAAAGCCCTGCCCAATGGCCCCACCTAAAATACCGCCAGCTCCCTGAGGCAGGCCAGACGCCCCACCGTCATTCAGTGCCAGCAGGGCCGTCGCCGAAACAACCAAAAGCAATAAACCCAACGTCCTCAGGCCAATCACTTGCCAGTCAACTGCTTCGCGTCGATCTTCGGTGAACAAGAGCGATATCGCGCGATAGGCAAGCAACAGAGGGACTAAGTAGGCGGCAGCACCGATCAGAGCGTAGAAAACATCTGCGAGAAATGCGCCTGTAACACCACCCAAGTTCTCAATGGCGGCTCCGGTGCCACTCGCCGACCAGCTGGGGTCGAGCTCACTGTAGGTCACCAACGACATCAACACAAAAAGGCAGATAGCGCCTACGCTGATAAACAAGACATCACGGATGCGCCGCCGACCTGGGGCCTGATCAGCGCCCTCCACTTTGTCAGTGGTTTTTCCCTTGCTAGCCACCACTTCACGACCTGTCCTGCAAAGCATCATGTTAGCACAGGCGATCAACTGATTATTTTTGTAATGGCATGAAAACCCGCTGGTTTATGGGGAGTTTGGGAGACGGTAGTTGCGCAGCGCGCGCTGTTCTTCTGGTCTCTCCGGACGACCTACGTTACCCTTTGGCGACAACACATTCCTGCCTTCTCGCTGTAACGGAACACCATCATGAGCAACGCTTCCCACCACCGATTGATAATTTTGGGGTCAGGCCCTGCCGGCTACACCGCAGCCGTTTATGCCGCGCGTGCCAATCTCAGCCCGGTAGTCATCACGGGGCTGCAACAGGGGGGACAGCTGACCACTACCACCGAGGTAGAAAATTGGCCCGGCGGAAGTCATGACCTGCAGGGACCGCAACTGATGCAGCAGATGCAGGCACATGTAGAACGCTTGGAGGCCAGTGTTCTTTTTGATCACATAGAGTCAGTCGACTTACAAAAACGTCCGTTTCAACTGAAAGGCACCTCAGAATACACCTGCGACGCGCTCATTATTGCGACGGGAGCCTCCGCCCAATATCTTGGGTTGCCATCGGAGAGTGCCTATATGGGCAAAGGCGTCAGTGCATGCGCAACCTGCGACGGGTTTTTCTACCGCAATCAGGAGGTTGCTGTTGTCGGCGGCGGGAACACCGCGGTGGAAGAAGCGCTTTACCTGAGCAATCTTTGCTCCCGGGTCCATCTCGTTCACCGCCGAGACAGCCTACGCGCCGAAAAAATCCTACAGGACCGCCTGATGCAGCGAGTGGAGGAAGGCAAAATCGTGACGCACTGGCATCGCACATTAGATGAAGTGCTCGGCGATGACAGTGGCGTCAATGGCATTCGCATACGTTCAACGTTGGCGCCGGATGACTGTGATTCAATTTCACTCTCAGGTGTCTTTATTGCCATTGGCCACAAACCCAATACCGACTTATTCATCGAGCAATTGGATATGGAGGGCGGCTACTTAACGGTTCACTCGGGCACGGAAGGCAGTGCAACACACACCAGTCTCCAGGGCGTTTTTGCAGCAGGCGACGTCGCTGATCACATTTATCGACAGGCGATTACTTCAGCGGGCTTTGGATGCATGGCGGCACTGGATGCTGAGAAATACCTCGACGGACTCAACCAAAGCTGAAGTGGCAGCAAACCCCTTTCCTCCAACAACCCGCGCACTGTCGGAGCCTAATGGGCTTCTGGCTCATGGAGGCGATCTCTCATCGGCCACACTGTTACTGGCCTACGTGCAGGGAATTTTCCCATGGTACGAGGAGGGCCAGGAAATTCTGTGGTGGTCACCTGACCCACGGATGGTGCTTCGCCCTAGGGACGTGCACCTTAGCCGATCACTGAGAAAAACGCTGCGCAACTGTGGCTGGTCAGTCCGCTATGACACCAACTTCAGTCGCGTCATCAGGTCCTGTGCCAAAGCACGTCATGATCAAGCGCTCGATAACGATACCTGGATCACCCGGGAGATGGAGCGAGCGTATGTGACGCTGCACCAATTGGGCGTTGCCCACTCGATCGAAATTTTCGCCGAACATGAGTTAGTTGGCGGCCTATACGGCCTTTTGATCGGCGACGCCTTTTTCGGGGAATCTATGTTTCACACAGAGACTGACGCGTCGAAAGCAGCGTTTGTCGCGCTTGCCCGGCTCTGCGCAGCAAACGACATTGGCCTTATAGACTGTCAGGTTCATAACCCCCATCTAGAATCGCTCGGCGCAACACTTATGTCGCGCCAAGACTTTGAAAAAACGTTACGGCGCGCTATAAAGCAACCTATGGCGACGATTATCAGCAATCCCCACTGCGTTTTGCCCGCATTCCCTGAAACGCTGGATGTCCGCCTGCGTGGGCAAGTCCCGCGGAACGTGGGGAGTCTGCTGTGACGGCGTCGTTGCGGGAAATAAAGGTTTACACCACCTTTCCGCATCGCTGCTCCTATCTCGCTGACGAAGAGGCGACGACGCTATTCGTGGATCCAAGGCAGAAGCTCAGCAAGGAGCTTTATACGCAGCTATCTCTCTTGGGTTTCCGTCGCAGTGGCGATCACGTTTATCGCCCGCACTGCAGCAAGTGCAATGCTTGCATTGCCTCCCGCGTGCGCGTCAACGAGTTCAGCCCGGGCCGCACGCAGAGGCGTATCGAGCGTCGCAATTCGGATCTTCGACTCGAGAGATCTGCATCAATCCTTGACGATGAGGCCTATGGTTTATACCGGTATTACATCGAGTCACGCCATGCCGATGGCGACATGTACCCCCCTGAGCGGGAGCAATATGAATCGTTTTTGAATAATGGGCTTGGCTGCGCCAACTACTACCGGCTCTATCAGGGCAACAGGCTGGTAGCGGTGACGGTTGCCGATGAAATGCTGGACGGGCTGGCAGCCATTTACACCTTTTTTGATCCTGATCAGCCCCAACGAAGCCTAGGAACCGAGGCGATTTTACTGCAAATCAGGGAGGCGAAAGCCAAAGGCCTACCCTACGTCTATCTGGGTTACTGGATCGACGGTTGTGGCAAGATGTCCTACAAGGCACGCTTTTCACCGCTTGAATTATTTATCGACGGCCAATGGCAACAGCAAAAAACGGAGCAAACCACGTCGCCCGACACCAGAGCTGTAGTCAATCTTCTGGATCCCAGCACTGACGACGCATAATTGAATAGTGCAGTTCTTGTGCTTTCCACATCCGAGAGTTTTCGATAAAGTGCCCGCCTTCTAGTGAATGAGGCGGAGCCTGAATGGCCAAAGAAGACCAGATCGAAATGGAAGGGGAAATCGTTGATACGCTCCCCAATACGACCTTTCGGGTTAAACTTGAAAATGGCCATGTGGTCACGGCACACATTTCCGGCAAGATGCGCAAAAACTATATTCGTATCTTGACGGGCGACAAAGTGAGAGTCGAGCTCACCCCCTACGATCTCACCAAGGGCCGCATCACTTACCGCGAACGATAAACCGCCCCGCAGCGACCTACGCCTCGACGGCTTCCTGCTCCTCGACCAAGACCCGTATCGTTAGATCAGTTCGCTCTTCATTCACAGAGACCGTGGCGGTCCCGCCCTTCGCTAAATCACCAAAAAGCACCATGTCTGCCAGGGGCTTTTTAATATGCTCCTGAATAACGCGCTCCATGGGTCGCGCACCCATGGTGGCATCATACCCCTTCTCGACCAGCCAGAGACGCGCTTCCTCATCAACTTCGATCACCACCTGCCGCTCGTCAAGTTGCGACTGGAGTTCAGTCAGGAACTTATCAACCACCGTCAGGATCACATCCTCACCTAACGGCCCAAAAGGCACGACTGCATCCAAGCGATTGCGAAATTCCGGCGTGAACGTCCTATTGATCGCTTCAATTGAGTCCGTGGAGTGATCCTGCATCGAAAACCCAATGGAACGACGGCTCACGTTCTCTGCGCCGGCATTGGTCGTCATGACCAAAATCACGTTCCTGAAGTCGGCTTTGCGCCCGTTATTGTCTGTTAGCGTACCGTGATCCATCACCTGCAGCAGCAGGTTAAAGACCTCGGGGTGCGCCTTTTCTATTTCATCCAGAAGCACCACTGAATGCGGATGCTTGGTGACAGCGTCAGTGAGCAAGCCACCCTGATCAAATCCAACGTACCCCGGCGGCGCGCCAATCAACCGAGAAACCGTGTGGCGTTCCATGTATTCGGACATATCGAAGCGCAGCAATTCCAGTCCCATCTGCAGGGCTAATTGCCGCGTCAGTTCGGTTTTACCGACGCCGGTAGGACCGGCAAGCAGAAAGGAGGCAATCGGCTTTTGGCCGCCTCGAAGCCCCGCCCGCGCCAGCTTTATCGCGCCGACCATTTTGCCGACAGCTTCATCCTGGCCAAAAACCGTCATCCTGAGGTTGCCCTCTAATTTAATCAGTAACTCTTTATCGTCGCTACTCACCGTTTTCGGGGGTATCCGCGCGATCTTTGCTACCACGGCCTCTATGTCGGTTGGGCCAACCACTTTTTTACGCTTGCTGGGAACCTGCAACTGCTGAAAGGCGCCTGCCTCATCAATCACATCTATCGCCTTATCGGGCAGAAACCGGTCGGTGATGTATCGCGCAGACATTTCCGAGGCCACCCTGAGTGCTTTGTCGGTGTATCGGAGTTTGTGGTGCGCTTCAAAGCGAGATTTGAGGCCTTTGAGAATCTTGTAAGCGTCCTCGACTGTCGGCTCTAACACATCCACTTTCTGAAAGCGGCGGCTGAGTGCCTTATCCTTGTCGAAAATACCTCGGTACTCGGCATACGTGGTGGAGCCGACGCAGCGCATTTTACCCGATGCTAACAGCGGCTTTAATAGGTTGCTGGCATCCATAACGCCACCCGAGGCCGCGCCCGCCCCGATGATGGTATGTATCTCATCGATGAACAATATCGCATTGGCATTGTCACTGAGATTCGCCAGCAACCCCTTCAGGCGCTTTTCAAAGTCACCACGATACTTGGTACCCGCCAGCAAGGCGCCAAGATCGAGGGAATAAACAACGGCCTCTTTCAGGGTCTCCGGCACCTCGCCATCGACAATCATTTTTGCCAGTCCCTCAGCGATGGCGGTTTTCCCCACGCCTGACTCGCCCACTAACAACGGATTATTTTTTCGGCGCCTAGCAAGGATTTGAGCGACCCGTTCCACTTCGCTAAGGCGTCCAATCAATGGGTCGATGTTCCCCGCCTCTGCCTCGGCGTTGAGATTCGTTGTATAGGCATCTAGAGGCCGCTTCTCGCTTGCTTCGCCCGCCTCCTCGGCCGCCGCTACCCGCTCTTCAGACCCCGTCTCCTCGCCGTCCTTACCGACGCCGTGGGTAATGAAGTTGACGACGTCCAAGCGCGATACGCCCTGCGCCTTGAGGAAGTAAACCGCTTGTGATTCCTGCTCTGAAAATATGGCCACCAGAAGATTGGCGCCTGTGACCTCCTGCTTTCCCGAACTCTGCACGTGAAACACTGCACGCTGGAGCACGCGCTGGAAGCCCAAGGTTGGCTGCGTATCCCGACCGTCATCTCCATCGGAAAGCAACGGTGTTGTTGAATCGATAAATTCAATCAGCTCGCCGCGCAGTTCTTCCATGTCAATTTGGCAAGCTTTGAGGACCTGTGCGGCGGCGGGATCGTCAAGGAGTGCAAGCAATAGATGCTCTACGGTAATAAACTCGTGTCGTCGAGCACGTGCCGTACGAAACGTCTCGTTGAGCGTATTTTCGAGCTCTTTACTCAGCATTTAGCTAATCCTCATCATCATCCATGGAAGGCTCTACCTCGCATAATAGCGGATGCCCGCTATCGCGCGCACTCTGATTAACCTGTGCTGCTTTGGTCTCTGCGATATCTTGCGGATAGATGCCACAGACGCCTTTGCCCTTGGTGTGTACCGCCAGCATTACCTGAGTGGCTTTTTCACGGTTCATGCCGAAAAAGTGCTCGAGCACATGCACCACGAACTCCATCGGCGTGTAGTCATCGTTCAACAGGATGACCCGGTAGAGCGGCGGCCGCTTTAGTTTGGGTTTAGCCGGGGCGATCGCAAGGCCACCTTCGCCCTCGTTATCCTCGGGATCGTTGCCCGGCGGACCGGCCCTCTTCTGGGCATGAAACAGCGGCAGTGAATGATCGAATACCATGTGACTAGTATAATCCACCCGGCAACGGTTTAAGAGCCCTACCCGCTAATAGTAGTAATCCTTGTGTGTTTTATGGCGTGCCTTGCCGGGTTGCGTTGACCATTACTCGGGCAAGAGAATTACAATTTTTTACCCCTAAAAATAAAAAACCCGCGCTGGGCGGGTTTCTTTATCAACGCTGCAGACCCTACATATGCGCCACAATGGCCTCGCCAAAAGCAGAGCACGATACCAGCGTAGCTCCCTCCATCAATCGCTCAAAATCGTAAGTCACGGTTTTCGCCTGTATCGCACCATTCATGCCATCAATGATCAAATCGGCTGCTTCGTTCCAGCCAAGGTGCCGCAGCATCATCTCGGCAGAGAGGATCAAAGACCCGGGGTTGACCTTATCCTGGCCCGCATACTTGGGAGCCGTGCCATGTGTCGCCTCGAATAAAGCGACCGTGTCTGACAGATTCGCACCGGGCGCGATACCAATTCCGCCAACCTGCGCCGCCAACGCATCAGAAAGATAGTCACCGTTGAGGTTCAAAGTCGCGACAACACTATAGTCCCTGGGTCGAGTCAGGATTTGTTGCAACATGGCGTCGGCAATCACATCTTTGATCACAATCTCATTGTCAGTGCGAGGATTCTTTATACTGACCCAAGGGCCGCCATCAAGCAGCTCGCCGCCAAATTCCTTCTGGGCCAACTCATAACCCCAGTCGCGGAAGGCACCTTCGGTAAACTTCATAATGTTGCCCTTGTGAACCAAGGTCACAGAGGGCAAATCTTGATCTATTGCGTATTGAATCGCTTTTCGGACCAACCGTTGCGTTCCCTCGGCAGACACCGGTTTGATGCCAATGCCCACGTTCTGTGGGAAGCGGATTTTAGTGGCGCCCATTTCACCGATAATGAAATCAACCACCTTCTGGGCCTCAGGCGTGCCCGCCTGATATTCGATACCGGCGTAAATGTCTTCTGAGTTCTCTCTGAAAATGACCATGTTGCAGTCGCCAGGATTTTTGACCGGAGAGGGCACACCTTCAAACCATCGTACCGGCCGCAGACAGGTATAAAGGTCCAGTTCCTGCCTGAGGGCGACATTAAGCGATCTGAACCCCCCCCCAACGGGCGTGGTGAGAGGACCCTTGATACCTACGCTGAAGGTTTTTATCGCGTCCAACGTCTCTTCAGGAAACCAATCGCCGTCGTAAAGTTCTGCCGCTTTCTCGCCGGTGTAGATTTCCATCCAGGAGATTCGGCGAGCGCCGTCATAGGCCTTCGCAATCGCCGCATCCACTACCGCAATCATCACCGGTGAAATATCCACACCAATGCCATCGCCTTCGATATAAGGAATGATGGGATTGTCAGGTACCGAGATACTGTTATCTTCATTAACCGTAATCTTCTCGCCGGCTTCCGGTACTTGAATGTGTTGGTATGTCATTTTGAAACTCCCCAGAAATTACAAACTTTGCCTCTCACAGCGACACGGCTCACACACCCCTCCCTCCACAACTTTGGCGGAAATGAGGTGGGTCGAGGTTAGCTCGGTATTTTAACATTAAATCCGTCACACTATGTGAATGTCAGGCGTTATT
>Ga0181558_10005088_pt1 | contig 11665 bp, 6 predicted proteins | sample 011ome_22_FD_133754 | JGI IMG/M metagenome (GOLD analysis project Ga0181558, IMG submission 133754) | Coastal salt marsh microbial communities from the Groves Creek Marsh, Skidaway Island, Georgia - 011507BT metaG (megahit assembly) | ecosystem: Environmental > Aquatic > Marine > Intertidal zone... | reverse complement strand
CCCGCGGCGCCGTCCCCCGCGATGGCGCCCTCGGGGACGGTCCCCGTCCCCGCGTCTCCCACGCCCGCGCGCGCGCCCGAGTCGTTCTCGCGCCTCGAGAAGTTTACCACGCGGTCGTCCATGCTGATGTACACGGCGTCCTTGTCGTACAATAAGCCGCCGACGTCGGACATCGGCGCGTACAGGAGCTTCGAGCGCTCGTCCAGCTTGCGCTGTTTCTTGTCCGCGCTCGGCAGCGGGCACGGGTCGGGCAGAGCGCTGAGGCTCTCGACGGCCATGTCCCCCACCCCCGCGACGTGCACGAGCTGGTTCCGCTTCAGGTTGCACCCGTGCAGCCAGCCGTAGACGGCGACGTCTCGCGGCGCGTTCGGGTTGTCGTGTACCAAGCCGGGCGGCGTGAGATCCTCGAAGCGGTCTCCGACCACGTACGGGTGCGTGGACCGCCAGGTGAGCGGGCGGAACTTGCTCGTGCTTATGAACCGCGCGAGGTTCAAGGTGTCTCGCTTGTTGTACCGCCCGTGCTGCATCCCGGAGAGGTAAAACAGCTTGGCGCCGTTGTAGATCTCCGCCCAGAATCGCGCCTTGAGCGTCTTCTTCTGCTTCTTGAGCTTCTTGGGGTCGTGGAACTGGTCCAGGTGCGTGAGCACGCCCATGACCTTAGGGAAGCCGTGCACCTGCAGCACGTTCAGGAACTCGAACGTCTCCATCTCGAACCCGTAGCTCCCGTCCACCAACAGCAGCACGAGGTCCGCGAGCTTCGCGGCGTCCACCATGTCGTTCAGGTCGTTGCCCACCTCCATGAACTGGATGCGACGCGTCTTACCGCTCACCACCGTCACCGGGCCTTTCACTTCGCTCATGGCGTGCCTGGTGTAGTGCTTCACTAAGGATCGGATCACGGTGGTCTTCCCACACCCCGGGGGACCCTGCACTAACACCACGAACGGAGGAGGCTCCTCCTGTTGCCTGTCCAGGATGGGCGCACGCAGTTTCCGCTGTTGCTTCTCCGCAGCCATCGTCCTGGCTTTGCGCGCCTTGGATGAGCTCTTGAAGATGAACGCCTTCGGGTTGTTGCCCTTGGCCTGCGCATCGCCCTTCTTCTTCTTCTCGTTAGCCTTCTTCTTCTTCGCCTTCGCCCCCGCGCGGGGGGCGCGGTGCTCCTTCGACGGCGCCACCGCGTCCATGGCGACCGAGCGCGACCGCCGCTACGAGACGAGCGTCGTTGTCGCGAAGACGCCGCGAGCCGCCGCCTCGCCACCCGGCGCGCGCTCGGTGCCTGCGCAGAAGCCGCCCGCCTCGCCACCGCCAGACTCGACGAAGATCCCGACGGTCTCTCGAGACAGTGACCTCCACCGCCGTGCCCAAAGCGCGCGGGTCGTTGTCTCAACTCCGCGGAGAAGCGATTGCTCGTGTGGCGGCGGTTTTTACGTCGGCGGCGAAGCGCCGGGGCCTGGGAGCATTCACGTTTTTTACGTATGAGAACGTTCCTGAATGTGAACGATAGAACGTCTTATCAGTCACAAAAAAATGACAAATTCGATACCGGACACCTGGCGATTCCTCGGCAAAAGAGTTTATCCTCCTCCTCCGTCTGCCGACGTCATCACCCGCGCCTCGCCACACCGAAGCGCACGGCCTTTCCTCGACACCGAGAGATGCGTTCCACGGCCGTCATCAGCCTGGCGACCGCGCCCGCGCTCGCGCGCGTGCCGCGCGCGCGCGTGGCCGAGCGCGTCTCCCGCGTCTCCGCTCGACGCACCCGCGGAGTGGCGGTGCTCGCCTCCTCCGAGCGGCGCGTCGCCGCGCACGCCGCGTCCGCGTCCGCGGAGGACCCCGGCGCGTGCAGCGCGTGGCGCGGGGACACGCCTCCGCAGTCGTCCTTGCCCGTGAACGCGGACGGGAGCGTGGACTACTCCTCCATCGACGCCTCGCCCATCAGCAAGGTGCTGACTCGCACCATCCGCGGTTTGCTCGTGGCGGAGGTTGGCAAGGACACCGACCCTCGGCCGTGGGACGACTTCGACGCCGTGCTCACCTCCGTGCGCGAGGTGAACGACATGGACGGCACCGCGCGCGACGTCACGGTGCGCGCCAAGCGCGTTTTCGCCGGGATCCTCCCCGCGCTCTACATCGGCTGGGTCCCGCCGCTGTGGAAAAACGCCATCAGAAAAGTCGCGCCGCAGTGGGCCAGCAACTACGCGTTCGTCCTGGTGTTCACCACTTTGTTCCCGTGGCTCATGGGGCCCATGGAGGGCATCGACCACGTCGAGGTCCCCGTGCCGGAGGCGTTGCGTAAGGCGTTCGGGTTCCTTCCGGAGACGGTCAAGGTCCCGCAGGCGATCAAAGCCGAGCGGTGTCGTTTCCTGGAGCAATCCGGGTGCGCGTCGGTGTGCGTCAACTCGTGCAAAGCGCCGTCGCAGGAGTGGCTGGGGGAGGATTTCGGGATGGACCTGCACATCCAGCCCAACTACGACGACTTCTCGTGCCAGTGGAAGTTCGACGTGAAGCCGCCGCCGCTGTACGAGGACGCGGCGGTGATGGTGCCGTGCTTCACCAACTGCCCGAGCGAGTTCAAGGGCGAGAAGGACGCCTGGCGCCAGGCCGCGCGCGTGGCGAGCGGGATGGGCATCGAGGGCGGAGTCGACACGTACACCGGCGAGACCCTGGAGGCCATCGCGCGGCGCGCGGGCGAGGCGGCCAAGGAGGACGCCGCGTTCACGAAGGCGGGAGGGATGGCCACGGACGGGTCCGCGGTGTCAGAGGCGGGGTTCATCGACCGCGTGGAGACGGTGAAGAAGGGAGGCAAGTGCTGGTCCGTCGACGAGGCGCGCGCGGTGATGGGGGAAGTGGCGCGAACGAATAAAGCGTGACGTGAAGTCACACGAACCGAAAGCATTCATCTCACGTGTGACGACTGTCTGTACATTCGCGAAATCACGACACCGAAACTCGAAGATCACGGAACCGAGTTCGTTCGTCGCGCTTTTTCGCCGCGGCCCGGGCATTCGTTCGACACGCACGTCGCGTCGTCGCGCGACGCACCCGCCTGCCCCGACGCGTCGGGGCCCGGGTGCGGCGCGGCCATGTCAGACGACACCGCGATCGACGCGCCCGGCGCGGGTGACGTCGGATGCTCATGGAAGGTACGTCCCGCTCGTTCCGGAGCGCCACCGTTCGCATGTCACCCGCCGCTACGCGCGCGCGGCGCCTTCTCGGACGGCGCGAGCGCGCCGTCGCCTCCGCGCGCGCCCCTGACCCGCGCGCCCCTCCCCTCCGCTCGACTCGCAGTGCCTCGCGGACGCGGACGCGATGCGCGCGGTGACCGGCCCGCGCGTCCAGCTGCTGTGCGTGGACGCCTCGCCGCGGCTCCTGGTGTTCGGCTCCAGCATCGGCAGCGTGTACGTCTTCGAGCGGCGCGCGCGCGACGGCGAGGCGCTCGACGCCGACGCCGAGCCCGACGCGGCGAACGCGGACGCGCACGATTCGTCTCCCGTCGCCTCGCACGCACCAGAGGACGGCCCTGCGCGGTTTCTCGAGCGGTTCATGGTGGAGACCTTCGCGGGCGGCTCCGCGACCAGGCCGGTGACGCGCGCGCGCCTCGACGAGCGACGCGCGCGCTTGGCGTTGGCGTTTGACGACGGCGAGGTGGTGGTGGTGTCGTTTCGCGATCCGCTCTCGAGTACGGAGCATAGGGCCGGTTCATCCTCCGGGCGATACGTAGCCGGCATACCGAACGGACACAAAGGCGCGCGCGTCACGTCGATGGCCTGGTCCGCCGGCGGGGACGCGTTGATCAGCGGCGACGACGCCGGCGCGGTTTCCGTCGTGCGCCTCGACGGGCCCGACGCCGGCGCGCACACCGTGCGCTTCGACGCGCCCGTCGTGCAGGTGGCGTTTTGCGATTTCGGCGGCGGCGCGGCGCTGGTGTCCACGACCACGCAGCTGAGTCTGCTGCACCGCGCGAACGGGTTCAAAAAGACGCCCATCGGCGCGAAGCCGCGCGACGGCGCGTTCGGCGCGAGCGCGCACGCGTGGACGCGCGCGGCGGTGCCCGAGGAGACGCTCGCGCAACTCGAGGCGGAGGAGGCGGGGACGACGGAGACGACGGAGGGGCTTTTTTCTTCCGCGTCTTCCGGCGACGCGAAGGGAGAGACGAAGGATGACGAGAAATCGAAACGCGCGACGCGTACTCCGTGTCGCGTGCGGAGTGAATACTGGATGTTCGGCGCTCGGCCGGGGCGGCGGCTGTGGGTGTGCCGCGCGGCGACCGCGGGCGAGCTCTCGGAGGCGAAGGTGCTGGCGACGGTGCGTCCCTCCATCCCGGAGGCGAGCGCGCCTCCCGGCTCGCGCCTCCCGGCACCGACCGCGCCGGTTCCCAAGAAGTGGGAGTTCGGCGCGCTCCACGCCCTCGGGCCGTGCGTCTTGTCCGTGTCGGAGAAGACGATCGCGGTGGTGGACGTCGTGAGCGCGGCGGTTCTGGCGTGGTACCCCCTGGCGCCGCCGCGGGGGAGGGGACGAGGAGACGAGGAAGAAACGCCGAGAAACGCGGAGGGCGTGGGCGCGCCGAGGGACCTGGCGACGCGCGGCGCGCGCGCGTTCGCGCTCGGCGCGGACGGAGGCGTGTGGTGCCTCCGCGTGCCGGCGAACGAGGCGCAGCTCGCGGCGGCGTCCGCCGCGCTCGGCGTCCTCGCGGCGCGCCGCGGTTCGGAAAAGCGCGACGACGGCGAGACGAACGCCGCGGGGACGTCGCCGCGCGAGACGGATCCGGCGGCGCACTTGGAACGCATCGAGAGACGGGTACGGTCCGTCGACCGTCAGAGGAGACATCGGAGACATCGCCCGCCACATCTCCCGCCGCGTCTGCCGCGTCTCCCGCCGCGGTTGGTGAGGCCCTCTCTCGTGAGGCCTCGCGGGAATCGCCTCCGCCTTCTTCCTCGGAGCGGCTCCCGGATTTGTTCGCCGACGACGTTTCGGGAGACGAGCGTCTCGGCGAGCGTCTCGGCTCCGGGCCCGAGACGCGCGCGCCGACGTCGCCGTCGACCGAGATCGGGTTCATCACGCGCGCGCGCAACGCGCGCGCGCCGCCGGACCACCGGCCGACGTCGCCGTTCCCGGTGATGGTGGACGGCGTGGTCATCGACGTGGTGACCGAGAAGACGCTGCGCCGCGCGGAGCGCTCCGCGCGGGGCGAGGACGGCGAACGCCTCGAGCGCGGCGCGGCGGCGGAGGCGGCGGAGGCGACGGGGCGAGGCGAAGAAGACAGACGCGACGACGACGACGACGACGACGAAGCGCGCGTCGTCGTCGGCGACGCTGGTGTGTCCGAACCGCTTCGCGAAGCGGACCGCGCCCTCCGCGAGGACGTTCGAGGAGACGACCTCGGGGAGGAGAGCGACTCGACCGCACGCTCGCCCTCGCGCGCGGTCGAGTCGGAAGACGCGCCCGCGTCGGAGGTTTCGGCGTCGGATAAAATATCGTCTCCCGCGTCGGAGGTTTCGGCCGACCGGGACCGGAACCGGGACCGGGACCGGGACCGGGACCCGCCGTTTCGGGTGAAGACGCGACCCGAAGACGAAGGAGACGCCGCGTCGCCGTCGTCGCCGTCGTCGCCGTCGTCGCCGTCGGGCTCGGCGTTCTCGGCGTCGGAGTCGCCGCGCGCCACGGAGACGAACCAGCTCTTCCCCGCGGACCTGACCCCGTGGTGGATGCGTCTGATCGGCTGCGGGGGCTGCGGGCCCGTGCGCTCGAACAAGCAGGAGAAAGGCGGGCTCGGGATGCGTTGGTGAGGACGCGCGCCGAGTCTACTTGTAAAAAACTACTTCGTAGCGCTGGATGGTCGTAGAGACGACGCATCATCATCGATACACATCGTCTTCGTCGTGAGACGCGAGCGCGTCGAGCCCGGACCCCGGAGCTTCGGACGCGTCGTCGTAAAAAAAAAAAGGGCGCCCGTTTCGATTTTCGAGCACCGCCGAATGCCGCGGCATTCGGGAGCCTCCCGTCGTCGCCTCGTCGCGGTCCCCGCGTGGCGCACACGGCGGGGCGCGATGCAGGACGCGGAGCGCCCGCGAAGCCTGCTTCGGCGCGAGATAGAGCGCCTGGGGGACGACCGTCGGTACGGGACGTCCACCTCCGCGTTGTCGTCGACGACGTCGGGGTCGTTCGAGGATGCCCATCACAGGCGCTCGTACGGCCTGAGGGCCTCGCCTCCCTCCGCCGCGACCTCGCGGCGAGACGTGGACGACCCGGACCGGTACCGCCACCTGTACGGGACCGGTACCACCTCCCGGGTTCCCCGTCGGTCGGAAAGCGCGCTGGACCCGTCGCCCTACGCCTCGGGGCGCGACCGCGACCGCGAGGGTGACATCGTCCCTCCGTCGTCTTCCTTCCCGCGTCGCGCGCGCGTCGGCGCGGCGCCGTCGTACGACGCGGAGACGCGTCGGTACGTGGGGACCGTCGGGCAGGTCACGGGCGTCCGGACGAGCGCGAGCGCCGCGACCGTCGAGCGGAGGGTCTCGTCCACCTCGCGCGCCGCGCGCGCCTCCGTGGATGAAGACATTCGGCGCGCCCCGTCTTCGTCGCGCGCGTCCCTCGACGACGCCGGCGCGCGGTACGTCCGGTCGGGGAGCCTGGGCTCGACGCGCTCGTCCAACGACGCGTTCGCGGAGCGCAGACGCGCGCGTCTGGCGCTGGCGGAGAGCGACGCGCGCGCGCGCGCGGACGACGCTCCCGCGCCCGCGGACCAGACGCTCCGCGGCCGGCACGAAAAACGCGTCGCGCGAATCAGCCAGACGCTGGACCCGCACGCGCCGCCGAGACGCGTCGCGATGTTCGACCGCGCGCGCGGTCTGCGCGGGCTCGTGAACCTCGGGAACACCTGCTTCGCGGCGGCGTGCCTGCAGTCGCTCGCGCACACGCCCCCGCTGGCGGAGTTCGTGCTGCGCGAGTCGCCGGAGGAAAGCGCCTCCGCGCGAGGCGCCTCCGAGGTGGCGAGGGAGTTCGCGCGCGTTGTGCGCGCGATCCACAAGTCGGACGCTCTGACCTCCTCGCGCGACGCGCACGACCCGCGCGCGTTCGTGCGCGCGCTCGACGCGCGCCCACCCCTGGATCTGTTCACGGACGGGGACCAGCACGACTCGCAGGAGTTCCTGCGGTTCCTGCTGGACGCGCTGGACGAGGACTTGAACGCGGTGACGACGCCGCCGGCGTATTTCGAGGAGAAGGACGACTTCTCCGAGCCGGAGTCCGCCAAGGCGGCGCGGCTGTGGGCCAAGTACCGCGCGAGGACGTCCGGGGTGGTGGTGGACGTCTTCGCGGGCCAGCTGCGGAGCGCGGTGACCTGCCACGCGTGCGGCAAGGCGTCGACGTCGTACGACCCCTTCTGGGACCTCAGCCTCCCCCTGCGCGCGAGGAGGAGGAGGGAGGAAGACGCTTCGTCGTCGTCGTCGTCGTCGACGACCATGCGCCGGAGCGGCAGCGCGAGCCTCCTGTCGCGGTACATGGGCGTCGGCCGATCCGAGCGCTCCGGCTCGTCCGGCGCGCTGAGCGTCACGGACTGCCTCGATGCGTTCGCGGAGGACGAGCCTCTGCGCGGCGCGGACGCGTTCCACTGTCCGCGGTGCGAGGCGCGCGGCGCGGCGACCAAACGGCTCTGCGTGCAGCGTTGGCCGCGGGTGCTGGTGTTGCATCTGAAACGGTTCCAGTGGAACGACCGCGGGAGGCCGGGCCGGAAAATAGACACCGCGGTGGACGTGCCGCAGACGTTGTCGCTGTCGCCGTACCTCGCGGAGGGCGCCGCGACCGCCAACGGCGGCGGCGAGGCGAAGTACGAGCTCTTCGCCGTGATCAACCACGTCGGGTCTCTGGCGGGAGGGCACTACACCGCGACGGCTGACGCGGGCGCGGGGGAGTGGTACGCCTTCAACGACGAGCGCGTCTCCAGCGCGGGGGACGGACCGCCCAAGTCCTCGCGCAACGCGTACGTGCTCTTCTACGCGCTCAGGAGGTAGTGGGCTGTGTGGTGATAGGCGGTGAGCGTATCGAGATATCGTGATCGTCGCGTTTCGTCTCGTAAAAGCCTTTTTCCGGCTATCCTACGTCACGTACGAATCTCGTCGGCTCGAACGCGGTCGCGGTCGCGGGAGGACGCGTACCCGTATAGGAGGCGTCACTTCTTCCCCTTGTTCTTCTTGCCCTTCTTGGGCTTGCTCGAGAACCCGCCCGTGCGGCTCCCGAACTTCTCCACCGCGCTCGTGTTCGGCGCCGCCTTGTACATCTCCATCAGCTTGTCCGCCGTGGACGCGTCCTTGGCGACCATCGCCAGCCCGCGCTTCTCGCCGCCCCACCGCGCCTTCACCGACAACTCGCGCAGAATCTCCGTCTCGTCCCTCCGCGCGCGCGTCAGCTCCTCCACCAGCGACCCGGCGGACACCGCGTACGCGCCGTTGCCCCGGACCACGGAGGAAAGCGCGTTGTCACTCGTCGCGACGTACACCGTGCGTGAGTCTGCCGAGCGCGGACGGACATTCGCCTCGGACGCGCTGCTGCGCGCGTCGCCCGAGGCGTCGCCCGCGCCCGCGCCGAACTCGTCCCGGTTCGCGGCGCGCTGCGTCTCGCTCGCGACGCGCCCGCCGTTCGCCTGCCTGGTCTTGCGCAGCACCGCGTCCACGCTGGACTCGCCCGCGAGCTCCTCGATGGACGCGCGCTCGATCCAGGAGTCCGCGTCGTTGGTCACCGAGAACACCACCCACGTGCCCGCCTCGGTGCGCGAGGCGGCGTCGAGCCCGCCGCTTCCGCCGCCGCGGTCGTTCGCCGTGCGATCCGCGTCGAAGACGCACACGATCCTGTACCCTTTGTGCGCGCCCAGGGTGTCCAGCTCGTCCACCAGCCTTCGCTGCGCGGTCTCCAGGTCGCCGGCCATGAACGCCTCCTTCAGACCCAGCCCAGCCTTCTCGCCCTCGTCGCAGCCGCACACGTTGTATCCGTCCACGATGAGCGTAGGCGGCGCGCCCGCGCCCCGGAACGACTTCAGCGTCTCCAGGTGCCGCGCCTCGGCTTGCTTCGCCGCGCGCCGCCTCGCGAGCTCCTCCTGGTACGCGTCATCCTTGGTCTTGCGGAACCCAGTCTTTTCCACCGTGCCTTTGTTGTTCACCGCGGAGCCGCCTTTAGGTCCGGTCGTCGTCTTCGTCGCCTTCGCGCCGCCGCTCAGCGACTTGTACCGCTCCACCAGCTTTATCTGCGTGTGCACGGACATGCGGCCCACCTTGCCGGTGATGCGCGGCGCCGCGGGGGGGTTACCGGGCGCGGCCTGGCGCTTCGGGGCGCCGCCGTCGCCACCCTTGCCGCCGCGACTCGCTTTCGCCGCGAACACCACCAGGGGAGACGCGCGCGTCGAGGGCGGTTTCGGTGACGTCCACGTCGGCATCTGCGTCTGTCCGCCACGACAGGCGTGCCTCGCGGAGAGGTGGCGGCCCGAACACGTCGCCGTCCCGCCGCGCGCGGACGCGGACGCCAGCATCGCGTTCGAGCGCTCGACCCTCGCCCCCGCGGAGCGTCTCGCCGAGCCGAAACCGCTCGCGCGTCGCACTCTGTGTCCTCCGCGCGAGATGCCGCTGCTGCGTTCGATTTCGCGAAGCTACGACAGTCGCTGGCTGCCTCTCGTCGTCGCCTGGATCGATGCGTCGATCGCCGCGCGACGTTTTCCAGACTGGCGCTAAACGCCCGTTCGGACGCGTCGCCCGGTGAGGTTCGCGCGCCGTCCGAGGGCTCGCGCACACGACACGCGCGCCGCGCCCGTCGCACCACCGGTTACCATGGGCATCGTATCGCTGCTCGACACCGTGCTGACGTTCACGTTCATGATCCCCGCGTGCATCATCGCGGGCGCCATGATCTACGGCCTGGACTTCCTCGCGAAGCAGGAGGCTGCGGAGAAGCAGATCTCCCCCGTCGCGGCGTCGCCCGGGATGGAGCTGAGCCTCGCGGAGCTGGCGACGTACGACGGCACGACCAACGGCAAGCCTATCCTCGTGAGCGTCATGGGCAAGGTGTTCGACGTCGGCGCGGGGGCGGGTCTGTACGGCACCGCCGGGCAGTACCGCGCGTTCGCGGGCAAGGACATCACGTGCGCGTGCGCCAAGTTCAACAAGTCCTCCGCCGCGCTGCTCAACGCTAAGTGGTCCGGCCTCACCGAGGACGAGCGCAAGCTCGTGAAGAAGTTCGAGGATGTGTTCGTGGCGAAGTACCCGGTCGTGGGCAACGTCACGGACCTGCAGAACCTGGCGGCGTGCCCCGAGTCGGACGGCGTCGCGGTGCAGGCGGACGCGTTCTCGGTGAAGCTCGGCACGGACTTGTTCGCGAAGGGGCACATCGTCGCCGCGAAGGCGTGAGAGGGAAACCTCCTGTGTGGGAGTTTTCACGGCGTAGTCTTTGTATTTCGAACACGCTCCACGCTCTCGTCGCACTACGCGCCGCGTCACCGCGCGCGCCCGCCTCTTCGACGCCATGCCCATCTGCGGCAAGCACGCGCGGGGCTCGAGGCCGAGGCGCGCGCGCCCGCCGTGGCGCCCCACCCTCGACGTCGATGAGAGCGTCGCCGCGGCCGTCCTCGCGCGCGTGGAGAGCCCCAGGGACCGACTCGCCCTGGCGTGCGTGTCTCGTGTGTGGCGAAGAGCTTCGGCGACCGCGGGCGCGTGGGGCGCGTGGGGTACCTGCGACCTCGTGCTCGACGGCGAGCTCGGTGAGAAGGTCACGGACGAGCGCTTCGAGCGCCTGATGCTCTACTGCGGCGACGTCAAGCACCTGGAGGTGCGCGACGCCCCCGAGGGGTTCGAGGGCGTGTACCTCAGCGGGCTCAACGGACCCGCGCGTTCTCTCGCCGCGAAGTTCGCCTCGCTCACGACCGTGGTCCTCACCGGCTGCGAGAGCGTGGACGGTGCGCACATCGTCGACCTCATGATGGCGATCGGGATGACTTCTCGTCCTAAAAAGGACCGTCTGCGACGCCTGCATCTCGCCGGTTGCCAGGTGGATGACGACGAAGTCGCCACGCTCAGCGAGTGCGTCAGGCTTGGCAGGCTGGAAAACTACGCCGCGTGTCGCAAGGAGACGCACGAGGAGCAAGACGGTATCGACGTGTGCGTGTGCCTCAACTGCGATGACGTCATACCCATGTCGAAAACCTACATGTGTTACTCTTGCCTGGATACGTGCTGTGATGATAGCGCCGAGGAAAGCTGGGGTCCAATCTGCTTTGGCTGCCCTGCTAACGTATGCGATAAGGACCAGTGCGCCGCGTCTCTTCCCTGGTACGAATGCACCTTTTGCGATACACTCTTCTGCGGGGACTGCGAATCTTCCGGCGAGATCAACGTTTGCAGGGGGAGCGATGCCAACCAAGGATGCTTCGAATCGGCTTGCACTGACTGCATTACACTGCATTACACTGACTGCATGGTTTGCGATGGTCGTTGGTGCGACGATTGCTGGGCTGCCGGCGACGGAGAACACTGCATAGTAGACTTCGGCGGATGCGACGCTACGATGTGCGGCGCGTGCGCGGAAGCGTCGAAGCGCGAATTCTTCATGTGCGACGATTGCGGAAGATGCTCGTGCACCGTGTGCGAGCCCGAGCTGAGGTGGGCCGTCTGTAGGTTCTGCGGGCATG
>Ga0181558_10005082_pt1 | contig 11674 bp, 4 predicted proteins | sample 011ome_22_FD_133754 | JGI IMG/M metagenome (GOLD analysis project Ga0181558, IMG submission 133754) | Coastal salt marsh microbial communities from the Groves Creek Marsh, Skidaway Island, Georgia - 011507BT metaG (megahit assembly) | ecosystem: Environmental > Aquatic > Marine > Intertidal zone... | reverse complement strand
GGTTTGCACTTTTTTTTGGTCAGTCCCCCCTCCTTCCATTTGAGTTGTGATTGCAACGGGTTGTGGTCCACCCACACATGATCAAAAGTAAAAACCCTGTTTTCTTTTTTCTCGGAGTTCCGTCCATGTGTTGTTAATACCGCGGTCTTTTTTTCAACAGTTACACGATGCTAAGCATGTAACTTGTGTCGAATTGCAACAATTCGACCCGCGATCCCGGCGAAAAGTTAGAGTTTGGGGTTTGCACTCTTTTTTTTGTGTGAAAACCCACTGAGGACACAAGTGGAGAAAATGATCTTTGTGAGCATTTTTTTCTTTTTGAGCAGGATAGTGTTTTTACAACAACCAAACAAAACCGTGAACAACAAACACAAAAAACAACCACCACATTCATTGCCACAACTCCCCCCCCCCAAAAAAAAAGCACAAACAAAAAAAAGTCGATAGTCTTGTTGCAACCGCATGTTTCAAGCTTCTTCTTGAGAAACCCATCCAAAGGTAAGCGAAATGCATCCTTTCTGGTGTGATTCTGAGTAATGACATTTTTTGCTGGATCAATTCTTTTTGTGGCATTGTTGTTCAGAGGCCAAATCGGCTCGGACGTGTCCATTTGCTTCATTGTGAGTGAAGTCGAAACTCTCCCAGAAAAGGGATTTTCAGGAAGAGAATTTCCAGTTTCAATTTCACACACAAAGCAAAAACCGCTTTGAAGAATGCCAAATTGATCGCCAAACGTGCTCTCAAGAACCAAAGGCTGCTTTTCGCTTTTTCTTGGATTTACAAGAAAGTTTGAAAATACGCTTTGTTTTTGCAAAGATCATCGACTTTCGTTTGTTACGGGAAAGCATGTCAAATAAATACGTTCCTAAACGACAGCAATTATGGGATTGGGGAAAAATGCGCACATTTATAAAAAAATGCTGTTTTTGTTTTATAATATGCGTGGTTCGAAGATAGCAACCACAACATCAACTGTGCGCAAACATCAATAGTACAAACAAAAAATACACAACCAAGGTTGAGCGAGGAGGTTCCCCTTTTGACGATCCTTTCTTTGCGTATTCTAAGCTCGCCTCATATAATATGCGTCATTTTGCTTTTTTGTGTTTATTGCATCACAAAAGAAAATTGTTGCATCCAACGACGTACTGCACTGTCTTGCCGTAAACAGTCGGGTAGTGCCTTTCGTAACAAGCGATGTGGCCAACTGTTGACGATCTTGAGCAGTTGCTGCTCTTCGGGTGCTGCGGTGACCAACAGTTGCTCATCCTTGACATACTTTTGGATCATCGTGCTCAACATTTGGCAGATGCAAGCGTAAGTTGACTGAGGATGGAATGACTGTTTGCAGTCTTCGATGTCAACTGTACCCAAATCCAAGTGGAAATCATCTTTACCTTCTGTGGTCGAAGCGACTATCTGTTGCTTTAAACTCCACAGCAACGCAGCGCTAAGTAAAACAACACTGTTTTTCATACACAGACAATCAAACAGCTTTTGGTTACTCCACGCGTCTGTCACGCCAAGAGCAAGAAGAACCAAGCACGTACGCAAGCTTGCTTTACGGAACACGTGCTTCCAGTACCCTGGAGGAGAATCGAGTGTTTGTGCGTCACGAGGTTTCAACAAAAGCCACAAGACTGGGATGCCAGCACAGGTAAGCGCCGAGTGGCTAAACTGGTCTAAACATGCAAAAGCAAGGCCACCGACCAACTTACAGACCGCTGAAGCAAGCACGGGAGCTTGGTGTTGTGCGCACATTGCAACCAACCACCGAGCTGTGGAAGGAGAGGCGCGCAGATGTTCTTGTATTGCGTTTACAGCAAGCAGCTCACAAGCGACGGGTTCGCACTTAAACTCTAACAACCGTTCAAACAAGTCAATTTCAAACACCGTTTTTTCGACCCCGAAATAACGAATGGACCATTTGAGCTTGGCTGCCAACAAAGAGTGTGTCTCACAGCTTGATTGAAACAGCTTGGGAGTCCAGTCACGGGGTGGTGGTGGTAGTGGTAGTGGCGATTGTGATTGTGGTTGTGATTGGGATTGTGGTGACCGTCCGCCGGTGATGTTTCTCGTGGGTGGGGGAGGCGAGAGGTAATGTGTGACACCAAACAACTCGTTGGCGAGTTCGAGCCTCGACAGTGGTTGTGGCAACTCGGAGGCGTTAAGTAGCTTGTGCGACGAAAAAATCACAAAATAGGCACATTCTTGGATGTACGAATACACTGCGCACTCGCAAGTACCCTGTGACCACTGCGAGCACAACTCGAACATCTCCAGTGGCAGTGTGGCTTTTGCGTTGGGAGTCAGACTTCGTTGCACGTCGTTTACGCTCTCGTCGCACAGGTGCACAAGCGCCGGAAACCATTTTTTAAAAGGTGTTTTGCCAAATCGGTGCATGATCGGGTCCGCGAAAGCCTTTAAGTGGTGCGTACTGCTCACTTTACACAACGTGTGTGCAAACACGTCCACCAGGTACGAGCTTGACCGCCTATCTGCCAACTTCATCTTGAGCTCATACAAGCAGCATGCATTGTGAGCGGCCATGGAGGCACCGGCTGCCCCAAAGCTGGAAAGCAGGTTCACACACACTGTAGAAAATTTGGAAGCATCGAGGAACTGGCTCTTCCAGGCGTCGTGGACTTGGCCCCATAGCGCCAAAATCTGCGCTCGGTGAGTCGACCTGTTGTCTAAAATTTGTGCATGGTTGCAGTCGCCGCATTCCTGCACAAAATCTACGTGCTGCTTGCAGTTGTCGTACGGCTCGATCAACAGAGTAGAATGATCGCCAGAGGAAAGCTGGGAGTACCGGCTTTTCTTGCTGTCGACCAACAGTTCGTTTGGTGTGCTTGTCGCTTTGACACATCCCCGTGTCAACAGCATCAAAACACCGTGGTGGTCGTTGCTTTCGATGGCAGCAGCGAGAAATGCAGCCACCTCGTCACTTGTCGTTTCGCCCATCGGGAAGCCGAATACTCTTTTCACGTGTTCAATGGCATCAAACAATGCGAGGCAACCGTGTGATGCCGCTTGTCCCCATCTGTGAATGGCGTTGAACACGTGTTGGCTGACTCGGTACCAATCGTCCGTTTTCACGAGAACACACCTGCGTCTGGTCACGTAAATAGAAAACCGGTGTGTAGAACAGTGGTTGTTTTTCAGCAATAAACGAGTTAGTTTACGGGCCGTCCTGGTTCTTCCGTAAATGTGCGCTACGGCAACACCCGCGGTGATAATTAAACGGCATTTTGAGCACATGGCGTGCATCTGGTGTTTGGGCAATACTGCAAGTGCGCAATCGGGCTTGAGATCAGAGCACCAGAACCACCGGCAAACTGCCGCGTCGCCTGCCATTCTTTGATTGCTATGACAATCTCCTGACTTTTTTTCCTCGGGTGGATCGAGCGGGTCATCTTGCTTCAAAGCGGTGGTTGCGTGATTCGACGGGGTTTTGGAGGAACCACTTTTTTCCACGCCCACCTCTTTGTGTTCTTGATCCACGCCGCCTTCCGCTGCACGTAAGTCCGTGGGAACTTTCGCTTTTAATGTTTGAAACATGGACAACACAAAAAGGAAAAACTCGTGGCTCCTGGATGCTCCAAAAAGAAAGAGGTTGATCGTTTCTTCGGCAAACACGATTGTACGGAACGCGTACGCGTTTAGGAGAAACTCGGCCCATTTGTCGGATGAATTGGCCAAAACTTCAAAAGGCTCTTGCGGAATCCCTTTGAGGATCTCGTAGCACTTCTCGGTCTGGATGGCGAGGATCGGGTCTCTGAAAAAATACTGTTGACAAAAGGACATGAACGCACTCTCCACTGTGCTTTTAGTTTGTTTTTTTGGCGCGTGAGGTTCAGGGCTGGCGTTATATCCTGCCGCAGTCGTGTGGTCGCTGCACCCAGGCAATGTCAAAGTCGGAATGTATTGGTGGTGATGCGTGTGTTTTACCCGCTGTTCACCAGTGGGAGTGCCCAAGAACCATTCGACCAAAGTTAAAAAGATCCCACTTTGGTAGCTGTGTTCGTCCTGGGACATGTCGCGGTGTCTAAAAGCAATCAAACCGTTCTCGAGTTGGTAGTAAATGAGCTGTGTGTTTTCTTTTTGTAAACCTTGGTCCGGAAAACGCGGTTCGATGCCATGCGCACTGTTGTTCGCTTGATTGTAGTTGTGGACAATCTTCAGAATTCGGAAAAAGTGATGTTTAAACGAATTGCGAAACGCGTCCCATGAAAACACAGTCTGTGCAAACAACGGTACGATGGCGAGTTGGTTTTGTTCGCAGGTCACTTCGAACATGAATTCTAGGATAGTTTGGTCACGGGAATGTTCGAGTCCGAGTGCGTTAAATATGTCAATTAAGTTTGCGACGGTGACAAATCTGGGCACTGGCAGGAGTTCTTGCATTGTTTCTTTGCAAGGTGGTTTGGCATATTGCCACACCAGGTGTCTGGATGCAGAAGGGACAGTGAGCCACGATTTGAAGATGGAGTCGTCCTTGTCGTCCATTGTGTGGCGTGCGTGCGTGCGTGCGTGTGTGCGTGTGTGTATGTACTGTCAGCAAACACAAAAAAACGCAACGACTAAACAAAAAATCACGGAATCATTTCGAAGCACGCGCGCACACAAAAAAAAACAAAATGTAGTCGAACCTTCCGCTTGAAATGCCAGCTTTCTTTTTTTGTCTGGGTTTTCACAGTCAAAAAAAGGAGTCTCGTGCTTCCGACCTGATAATCAACTGGATCCTGGTTTTTTTGAGGGGGAGGGGTGGAATCACTTGAGAATGGCACTGGTAAAATAAAAACAAACAACACGAAAACCAAACCCGTGATCTGTACATCCAAACGAAAAAAAAGCGTAAATGCAGTTTGGGGAAAAAAAGTCCCCAACCCCCCTCTCCAATTTCCCCTTTTTTTTACCAAACAATCCAAAAAGTGAGTACCAACAGCCCGTTTTTCACCACTTTTCTTGACTTTTTTTTGTTGTTGTTTGTTGTTGTGTGTGAGTATTCTTTATTGCAGTGCCGATGCCTCGGTCGAATAAAAAAAAGAACAACAAAAAACACAACAAACCCAAATCACAGCCAACACAAACACCGCTCAACGCGATCTTTTTGAAGCAAAATATCAAGCAGTGGCTTGTGGCAGAGCCGACATGCGGACGCGCAAATGGGATCTTTGAACGCGCTCCTCAAACCGCGCTTTCCATGCTGTACATGTTTCGCAAACACATCTGGGCGCAACAACAATTGAGGCAATCGAACCACGGGTTCGATCACGAGCACACAAACAAATGGTGCATGTTAACAGCCGATTTCGGCAGTTCTCCGATGGGAACGCAGTTGCTCAAACAGAGCAAGCAATCTCTTGGTTCGATGTCTGATGCAGGTCCGGTTTCGGCATTTTACGAACAAGACCAAGTGGCAGCTCGTGAAATGCAGTCTGAATGCGTCGAAACAAACCCTCTGAACATGGCACTTGCCATCGAGTTCAAGAACCCTTCAGCCAAGCGAGGAAGCTTGTGCATCAGTGTCATCATCGATTTGCTCGAGGCAGCGCGGGAGATATGTTGCTTGGCGTTTCACTTGCTGCAGAAACACAAAGTGCGTGACGGAATGATAATGCGCGATTACGACGCCGATTGTTTGATTGCAGAATTCGAGGGAGCCAGTTCTGCGAGCAGCAAGTTTTCAAAAAGTGCCATTGCCCTTGTGCGAGCCATTGAAAGCTTGAGATCAATGGAAAACGTTTTTAGTGGCAAGTGGGTGCAAGCCACAAACGTGGTGGTTCGGAGGTTGGACGAACTGGTGGCTGGTATTTCGAGGAGCAAAAGCATCGATGTTTTTCGCATTGCTTTGCGTAAGTCGGTCAAGTTTCAGGGTACTTTTGTACACCAAAAAAGAGCAACAATAGCAGGAACCCCGTCAGTTCGTGGTGAGCAACCTTTGCCCAATGCCAACATGCCTCTCTTACAAGTGCATGATGCAAACGAAGACAAGCACGCAGCCATACCCACTGTACAAAAAAAAGCAAAACAACCTCTCGGGAAGAACCAAAGTAGTTCAGAAGACGATGCAGACGAAAAGGAACCAAAAGACGCCGCAGACGAAAAGGAACCGAAATACGATGCAGCCGAAAAGGAGCCGAAAGACGATGCAGACGAAAAGGAACCGAAAGACGATGCAGACGAAAAGGAGCCGAAAGACGATGCAGACGAAAAGGAGCCGAAAGACGATGCAGACGAAAAGGAGTCGAAAGACGATGCAGCCGAAAAGAGTTGCATGCAACCTTTTGTGAGGATGTTTGATGTGTCGGTGAGCTGTGGTGCTTCGCACATTGATTCGCTTGTAGCACGGGATTGTGTCCAACTGAATGCGATTACCACGACACACCTTCCTATTGCCTCACAAAGTGCACAACAAAAAACCCCGTTGACGTTGCAAGAATTTCTCAACACATTCGCGTTCAATTTGCAGGAACTCCCATCCGGGGAGGACGGGCAAACTAAGAAAGTGATTTTCGACACTGATGTCATTTGCTTCTGCGTTGAAGCAAATGGTTTAAATGCGAGTGGGAACGTGACTGAAACTATATCTTCACTTGCGAAAAATCTCAACAAGTCAGTTAAAACAAAAGCAAAGATCCCAGAAGCTTGTTTGGTTGCGATTGCGTTCAAGCGAGAAAAAACTTTGGATTTTGTGGCTTGTTTTCCTGGTATTCTCCCACTTGTTGCAAACGAAGAGCTTGAAGCACTAATTGAGTTGGTGGTTTTGCGTACCGTGCAAAAGTGGATGCATTGCCATGCGTTTGAAAACGCTCAGTTTCATTTGAACTTTGAAAACTGCCAAGGGGCTTTGGCGCAAAATTGGGTTCGGAAGTGGCAGGAAAAGATACAGCAACAACTCACGAAGTAAAACGCACGCAAAACCTACCAGACAACGCCAGTTGTTTTTGTTTGTTTGTGTGCTCGCGTGCGGAACAATCAGCAAACAAAACCAGAGCAAGGCAAGCAAAAAAACAAAAACAAACCATTTGGAGGTTGTAAAGCAAGCTAATGAGGAGGGAGGGGGAAGTACTATGTACGGAAACCACCTCGAAACGAAACAGAAAAGAGATGTTGTGTGTGTACACGCGCGTGTGGTTTTTGCGTGTGTCAAAACGTACGCAATAAAAAAACAAACAAAACAAACAAACAACAATTTGAGTCAATTTATATGAACACACGTTGTGTCGTGCTCGAGCGCGTGTATGTGTATCGGAAGCCTGCTTTTTTCTGTTAAAATTTGTGATATGTTGTTTTTTAGAAAATGGTTTTCTTTTTGTGTTACCCAAAAATGATATTCAGTTTTAGTACCTTGTTTGTTATCTTACAAGGTTGTGTGACTGTAAAACAAAAAAAATTTCTCCTTTTATTGGATTTTTTTGCAACAAGTGCAGCTACATCGCCATTACACTCGTGGAGTATTGCATACAAAAAAATAGACCTTCGTGTGTGTCACACAAGAAAAGTAAAAAATAGTTTTTTGTTTGTTTTTGATGTGGTTAGTTGTGGGGCGTTTGTTGCTTGTCGTTTTTGTTTTTGCACATTTTTTTGAATAGTTTGCAAAACAAAACAACGCACTGTAAACTAAATAAAAGTATGTAATACAGATCAAAGTGGTGGTTTTTGTTATGTTGTCTTGTTTTGTTTTGTGGACAAATTTCTCATTGCATTCGTTCTTCCACTCACTTGCTCACACACACACGCTCTCTCTCTATCACACACACACACTCGCTCTTTGTATTCGTTCTTTCCCCCCACACACACACACAAAGGATGCTTGCATTCACACACACATACGCACATATATGCCTAAGCACATGTACACAAACACGTGCTCACTCATTGCATACGATGTTTTGTTTGGTATTTTGTGTGTAGGTCTCTTTTTTTGGTCGTTTTTTTCTGTGGCTAATCCTCGTAAAGAAACCCTCCACCGCCCTCAAACCACAAAAAAAGGGTTGAGCAGAAGTGCCGGTTCTATCGAATTTTATTGCATCAGAGAAAGAAAGAGAGAGAAGCCAAAAAGCAAAAAAAAGGGGGCAACAAAATCACGCGGATTCACTGTTTGCATGAACAACGTACAAACCACACAACAAAACACAAACCCCGACGACAAACACCCAAAAACTTCTCGAAAAAACGACAAGATCGGGTCCTGCACAAGTTCAGTGAAACGAAAATACACATCCGGACAAAACATGATCCAATGTAAAAAAACAGCAAAAAAGCAGAAAATGGCTCATCGGAGCGCGCACAAGCAGAACCTGATTCGCAAATTCACAAAAATGCCGCTCGAAGAAGCAGCTGCTCTAAAGCCCGGGGAGTTCGTTGTGTTTGAAGCAAATTCAATTCCAGAAGTGTGTGAACAACTAGTGCACAAGTGTGGACTGGTGGTTGCTGCGTACGGTGAGTACGTCTTACTTGCCACGGGATTTGAAAGGCGGATCGCCAAGTTTGCATCAATTCAGTGCGCGGTGGAATTTTATCGGCTTAAAAAGGGGTGCAACAAGGAAAAAAGCACGCAACAACTCGCTGACCTCGTGCTTGGTTGTGAGGACCGCTTCGTGTCACGCCATTTTAGACTCGTCTTCAAAGGCGCGCGACTCCGGTTTTCGGTCAACGACCGTGTCATGCGCGAAATCTCTGACCAGTGCGAAAAAACAGGCCTTGACCCGTTCAAGAACCCAGGACACATCATGGCGACCAAGATTCCAAACTTTGTTTTCCCAAAAAGGGTTAGGGCTCTGTTGGAAGCGTGGAGCGAGTTGGGTGTTTGCGTGCTGCCTGTCGCGCTCACTAAAAAGAGGATTAGAAACACGCAAGAAGCCCGTGGAGATATGCGTGTTTTGGAGCGAGCGGTGTCGTCTCTTCCGGGTTTCGACCAAGCCGCCAACGGCGGAGTGCGCATCGAGTTCACGTTCAACGTGCTCTTGAGCCCCAACATCGCCAAAAAGATCAAAGCGTCAAAGAGGGACGCAAAAGCCCTTGTTCTTCTTTGGTCTTGTTTTGCACACCTTTCAAAGGACCCCGCGGTGTTCCAGGCCCGAGTGTGGGACTTGGTCGGCGCCGAAACGTTTGAAGGATCGAAGCTTATTCCTGCCTCGCAGAGTGAAGATTGTTATCGTGTGCGCCCCACTGGCCGCGAACTCCGAAAATTCGGAAGAAAACGCAACAAGAAGCAACAGACGGGCTCGGTTGGACCGCTCAAACACATGGAAGAAGCGACCGTGCTCATGCCAGACTACATGCGCACCACGAGCGACACCAAACAGAAAAGTTGGGAGTGGCTAGGTGCACAGCGAAGCGTGGATTTGGTCGAGGTGCTGCGACAGGGCTGTGTGTTTGAATACGTCGCAGAAGAACAAGTGGGTCAGCCGGTTCGACTGGTCCAGGCTTTGCCCAATCAAACGTCCGTGCGCGTTCTCCAATTTTACGTCAGCGACGCGTGCAAAAAGCTCGGTTTTGCTGCTCATGCGTTTGATGCAGCGAGTGGCATCGAGCACCCGGCACACGCGCTCGCGGGGCTACCCAGCCACCCCTTCCGGCCAAACTGCGACTGCAAGGTCTTTGCAACCGAAACGGGAGAACAGGCAGTACGGTGTGCACAGTGTGTATCTGTTCACGAGATCCAGGACTCTGCTGCTGCTCTGACGCTTCTTTCGGCGTTTGTGGACAAGGCAACGGTAGTTTTGATGCGCAAATGCACGGGAACCAACAAGAGCGAACACGGTTTACCAAACGCAGCGAAACGGCAGCTAACCAACCTCGACGATTGTAGCGTTCAGGTTCAGGCAGAGTACCTTTTTATCAACGGCCAGAAGCTCACTTTGCAAGCTGAGCACGCGGATTGTGTGAAACTGGGTGCGGCAGCCGACCGGTGGTTCTTGACACCAGAATGCGTGTATCCCATGAACTCGGCTGCCCACGCCCAAAGCGCAGCTGCAGAAATGTATTCAGAGAAAAGGACAGGAAAAGGCGACAATGGTGCACAAAACAACAGAAAAGAAACGGCTGCCAGCAACAAATCAGAAAGGGGCGAACAGGACGACAACAGAGAAGAGAAACATGCCGAAGAGCGACCCGCCAGCTTGGTTTCGGCTTTTTTTAAAACGCCATCGAGAATGCATGACGCCATCCTGCCAGTAGTCGCGGGACCGGCAACTTTTTTTGGAATGTGCTGTTTCCTACTTGCGTTGCGCAAAAGAGTGCACGAGGTTGTTGGAAAACGACTCTTTGTGTACGTTGACATGGGGCCATCTTTGTGTCGTTCGGAGCATTTGACTACGATCGCCCAAATGTTTGCATACGTGACAGACGCGGTCGCAGGTCCTCGTGTCTCGGTCGCGGCATTGTGCTTTATGGGCAGGGGAAAGGGTGAATTGCTGCGGGCGAGTGCACTCCAGAAGACACAGAACCCCGATCACCCCGGGCTCGGCCATTCGGAAGTCGTGTTTGTAACCTGCGTCCCTTCACCCGACCACAAAGCGCAAAAGGCGCCACAAGAACCGTTTGTTGCAAACATCGTTTCTTCGGCCCCAGTTGCTCAACCCGTGCCTGCAGAGGGAGAATGGGTTTTGGTCCAAACGCAGGAGACAGTGACCCAAGAGAGCGAATACCAAAGGCCGACGTTGCTCTCAGTTTACGAGCAGTGCTCTTGCGTGTTGGAAAACCGGAAACGAGGGTCGGCGAGAAACACTGTGCCAATCGCGCGCATCGTCCTTGCTGAGGAACCGATGGTAAACGAGGCACTCCAAATCCAAGGCCGGAGTCCCCCTGGGTCTGAACCGAGTTTAGCACAGCGTGCGCACGCAAAACCCGGAAACCAGCAGCACGGGAGCCCCGTGTCCGGTCGACTTGGTTCGTGCCGGACCGAACTAATTGCACTGCGGCATCTGGTCCGCAAGCAGCTGATCAAGTGGCCGACCTCTTCTGTGTCTGCAGATTCTTTCCAGGAGTGCGCCAGATGCTTGATGCTTGCCCTCGACTCGAGCAGCAATCGCACAGTTCAGCAGTGCGTGGGTGGAGCAGTTCCCAAGGACGAGTTTGAACAGCCACAGTACCAGGGTTACGCGCGCACTCGCCTTGTGACCGTTCTGCCAAATCAAGAGTTTCGCTTTGAGTGCAAGGCTCCTGTTTCGTGGACAAAGAATGCAACACAAATCGTGAGCGAGGCAAGGGTCGTGCTCAACTGCGTTTTTTCACGACACACAACCATTGACCGTGCCTCCACAACCTTGGTGGTTGGGGTGAATAAAACCGCGCTTACGGCAGTCACCACTCGCCCTTTGCCAGAATTCCCGAGGGTGCTCGGACTTGTGGAATTTCTGTTTGTGGGCAAGCTGTTGAGCTTGTTCAAGCGCTCCCAAAAAAGCTTTGTATACACCGACTCCGTTGTTGCGGCGGTCGGCTACGGTTTGAAGAAGCATGAGAAGCGTCCAAAGGAGCGCGAGGCCGAACTATGGTGGTTCAGGTCGTCCACAAAGTCAAAAGGGAGGAAGCTGCGACTCGCGGATTGGTTCGAGCATCTAAGGTTACGCGTGTCCTCGCGCATTGCCAAGTTTAGCCAAACCAAACACGCGGTGGAGTGCAAACAAGATTGCGAGGAACAACCGCTGCCCCAAAATCACGGTGC
>Ga0181558_10005081_pt1 | contig 11675 bp, 9 predicted proteins | sample 011ome_22_FD_133754 | JGI IMG/M metagenome (GOLD analysis project Ga0181558, IMG submission 133754) | Coastal salt marsh microbial communities from the Groves Creek Marsh, Skidaway Island, Georgia - 011507BT metaG (megahit assembly) | ecosystem: Environmental > Aquatic > Marine > Intertidal zone... | reverse complement strand
CACCATCAGTTGTTTAACAATTATCCTGTTCTACCAATTATTAACCAGGCAACGGCAGAGGAGGCACTGGTCATTGCAGAAGCTTTTCTCGAAGCAGACCTTTGTCTTATGGAAATGACCCTAAGAACGGAAACTGCTAAGAAAGCCTTGCTGGAAGTAAGAAAGAAATTCCCGAATTTCATTTTGGGCACGGGTTCAATTTTATCCAAGGATCAGATGCAGTGGGCATTCGATGCAGGTATGGACTTTACCGTATCACCTGCATGGAGCGATAGTCTTTGGGACATGAGTCAGAAATTAAAAATTCCTTTCTTTCCTGGAATCCTTAGTCCTTCCGAATTATTGAAATCAATCGAGGCAGGTTGTCTTCACCCTAAAGTTTTCCCCATTGAGCCAGCAGGAGGCGTCCCTTACCTCAAATCTTTACTCGCACCCTTCCAAAACGCTGAAATCACCTGCTTACCAACTGGTGGAATTGGAAAAGAAAAAGTCTTTCAGTACCTTGTTCTCCCAGAAGTTCAAATCGTTGGCGGCAGTTGGATAACCCCTCAAACCCACATTAACAACAAGGACGCAAAAAAGATTACTGAGCTTGCCAAAGCATCTCTTTTACTCGCTAATACAAACTCATGAATGCCCGCTTCTTAGCATATACGAAAGTTATATTTTTGTTACACTTTTCCTGCCTCAAAGGTTTTGAAAAAGAAAATATAACTATTCGGGGTTCCTTTGATCATTCACGCATTGCAATGGAAACCAATAACGCAGCAACAGTTGCTTTTATGGGTGGCTCTATCACCGAGATGGATGGCTACAGACCCATGGTTATGGATTTCCTGAAAGAAAAATACCCCCAAACTGAATTTACTTTTATTAATGCCGGTATCTCTTCCACCTGTTCCACCACCGGAGCTTTTCGATTACCAAGGGATGTTATCTCGAAAGGACCGATCGATCTTTTTTTTCTAGAGTTTGCGGTCAATGATGACCAGGATGCGGCTCATTCCCGAGACGCCTGCATACGCGGCATGGAGGGAATCATTCGTCAACTAAGAACAAAGTTCCCTCAAACCGACATAGTCGTGACTTACTTCGTTAATCCAAAAATGCTCGCTGAACTGGATAAAGGAAAAAAACCTCTTTCCATGTCCTCACATGAGCAAGTTTTAGAGAGGTATCAGATCTCAAGAATTCATCTCGGAAGAGAGTTATCCACACAAATAAAAAAGGGAAAGTTCACCTGGGGAAAGTTTGGTGGCACCCACCCAAAAACTCCGGGCAACCGTTTATGTGCCGACATGCACGAACATCTCCTCAATCTTGCGTGGAGTGGGCCTTCGCCCACCGTTGCTAAACCGCACCCTCTTCCCTCAAGCCCATTGTCCCCTTTCAACTATGAATTTGGCCGATTCCTCAGTCCCAAAAAAGTCAAACTTACTGACGGCTGGGAATACTCTGAACCCAATTGGACAAATTTAAAGGGGAGTAAAAGAAAAAGATATTTGAACGCACCTCTTCTTCATACTGATTTTGAGGCGGCACCACTTCAATTCAAATTCAAGGGGCGGGCAATCGGAGCATTCGTGCTCGCCGGTCCTGATGCCGGCAAAATCAAATTTCAAATTGACGATAGGCCACCAAAAGAAGCCGAACTATATCACAACTACAGTCGAAATTTACACTACCCCAGAACAGTTATGTTTGCCCATGACCTCGAACCCGGTACGCATACTATTACCATTCATGCTAAACCATCATCTCACGGTAACGCAGTGCGGATAATGGAATTTTGCATAAACTAATTATCTCATGTCATCTCATCCTTTTTTATCTCTTATTGGAAACCCTGCCTGGGAAAACCTTACTCCTGAGCATATCCGCGAAGATATCACGCTTGCACTAGAAAAATCCGAAGCGAATCTTCAGCAAATCCGCGATCTAAAACCTGAAGAAATTAACTTCCACAATACCGTAAAGGCACTGGAAAATGCCAGCTATGAATTGTACTACGCCTGGGGACTCGTCACACACTTGGACTCCGTTTGTAATTCAGATGAATTACGAGAGGTTCATAATGAAATGCTACCCGCTGTAAGTGCCTTTGGTGCTAAAATTTCACTCGATGCAGAGTTATGGAAAGCTCTCCAACTTTTTGATGAAAAAAACGAATCATCTTCGCTCAATCCTATAGACCTGCGTCTTTTAGAGGAAACCCTCCTTGACTTCAAAGAAGCCGGAGCTGACCTACCAAATGAGAAAAGACAACGACTTGAAGAGATCTCCCAGCAGCTCGCCCAAGTGACCCAGAAATTTTCAGAACAAGTGTTGGACGCCACCAATGAATGGAAACTAACCATCCGAGAAGAAGATAAATTAAAAGGGCTACCAGAGACTGCCCGAGAAGCAGCCAGACAAACTGCAATTGAAAAACTTGGCGAGGAAGAAGGCCAAGACGCATGGGTCTTCACCCTTCATGCTCCTTCCATGCTTCCAGTTCTGCAATATTTAGAAGATGACGAAATCCGCAAAGAAGTTTGGTCGGCCAGCGATAACCTTTGCGTAAATGCCCCCTACGCAAATGAACCACTCATCCGTCAGATTATCAAGCTAAGGCAGGAAAAAGCGGAGATATTAGGAAAAGATAATTTTGCAGATGCCGTACTCGCAAGAAGAATGGCCAAAAATGGAGCCAAAGCAGATAAATTTGTTTCCGAGCTTAGGGATAAGACTGTTCCTTTCTTTCAGCAGGAAAATATGGAACTCGAAGAATTTAAAGCTGAAAAAACTGGAACGCCTGTAGGCGGACTGCAACCCTGGGAAGTTGGCTTCTGGTCCGAAAAGTTAAAAAAAGAAAGATATGATTTTGATGATGAGGATTTGCGTCCCTATTTTCCTATTCAATCAGTGCTGAAAGGAATGTTTGAATTGGCGACCCAAATTTTTGGGCTCACAATCAAGGAACAACCAACTCATTACAAGGGGAAAACGATTGATAATGGATTAAGCACTGGTGCGACTCCCCAATCGGTATGGCATGAGGAAGTCCGCTTTTACGACCTAGTTGATAGTCATAGTGGAAAACACTTAGGCTCATTTTATGCTGATTGGCACCCTCGTTCCAGCAAAAGAGCCGGTGCATGGATGAATTATTTCAAAACCGGGGAGCCCACCGATAATGGTGATCGCGAACCTCACCTTGGACTGATATGCGGAAACCTAACGGCTCCCACCCCCACTAAGCCTGCCCTCCTTACGCACTATGAAGTGGAGACGGTTTTTCATGAATTTGGCCACCTACTTCATCATCTCTGTGGCAATGTCCCCCACCGCAGTCTCAACGGTGTTAATGTGCCGTGGGACTTTGTGGAACTTCCTTCGCAAATCATGGAGAACTGGTGCTGGGAAAGAGAAAGTCTTGATCTTTTCGCAAGGCATCATGAAACGAACGAAACCATCCCGGAAGACCTTTTTCAGAAAATGCTCCGAGCCCGCAATTTTATGGCAGGCAATACGATGATGCGCCAATTGGCTTTCGCGAAGTTAGACCTCCACATCCATCGGAAATTAGCCAGGCAAGAATTTGACTCACTCGAATCTTCGCTTCAGGAAACGCTTAAGGGGTATTTACCAAAACGCAAAACCACTCCTCGCACCATTGCCCTGCGCTTCAGTCATTTATTTAGTAGCCCAGTTGGATACGCTGCGGCTTACTACTCCTATAAATGGGCTGAAGTTTTGGATGCCGACGCCTTTACACGCTTTAAAAAAGAAGGAATCATGAATAAAGAAACCGGAATCGATTTCCGCGAAAAAATACTTAGTAAAGGAAACTCTGTTCCCCCCGATCAACTTTATCGCGACTTCATGGGTCGTGACCCTGAGGTTGAACCACTTCTAATCCGCAGCGGACTGAAGTAATTATTTAAATCTTTCTTTATTCCACTATGTCAACCAAGCCCCAAGTTCTTGCCTGGATTACCTGTGATTCGGTCTATGTCGACCCCGCAACTGGCAAGCATACTCTTTTAGGTATCTTCTCGAACTTACGCGCAAAAGAATTTCCAGTGGTTCACCCAAGAATGATTTGGTTTCTTTCTTTCTCCGACCTTACCCAAGGGAAACATCATTTAAAAATTTCCATTGGTATCCCGATGTCTGATGAAGAGCCAAGAACCATAATCAAACGAGAATTTGAATCTCCAGGTCCTCAACACCGGATTAACCTTATCAATGACATACATCGCCTGAAATTTGAAGAGCCTGGTAATTACTCCATTCTTATAGAAATTGACGATCAAGTTGTCCTTGCCAGCACTTTTCCAATTTCTACAGTTGAAACGATATGACCTATACTTGGAAATTTATACTTTTCATCATTCCATTTTTATTTGGTCTTAATTTATTGGGAGAAAAAAAATTTCATGAACCAATCATTTCTTCACTGGAAGGGTGGAAAATTGAATGGGATCCAGAGATTGCAGAATCATCCGACGCCACATTTTTTCGTGAAATCAGAAAGGCCCTTTCCAATCATTTTCAAAGAATCAAATTTCTTTTGACCGAGGATCGGGTAAAAGTTCTTCAAACCCTCCCCATCCGCGTAGACAAACAGCACAAACTAACCAATATGCAATACCATCCAAGCAAAGGGTGGTTAATCAGCAATGGGTACGACCCGACGCTTGAGAAAAGAGTTCATATCCCGCGAGCCGAGAATCTCCTCAAGCGAAGCACATGGCAAAAGCATCCCTATGTCATCCTTCACGAATTAGCTCACGCCTATCACGATCAGATTCTCGGTTTTGAGCATAAAGAAATCCTGGCAGCATATCAAAGAACGGAAAAGGAAAAGCTCTATGAAAAAGTGCTGTTATTTCGGGGTGGAAAAACCAAGCATTACGCACGCACCAATCATAAAGAATTTTTCGCCGAAATGACTGAATCCTATGTTGGCGTAAATGACTTTTACCCTTTTGTGCGTGCTGAATTGAGAGAGCATGACCCAAAAACCTATGCTTTAATGGAAAAAATTTGGGGTAAATTTTAAATCGATTTTCATTAATATTATTTTTTGAATAAAGGTTGCATCTTGAACCCGTCTTCATCCTAAGATAGGCTTAGAAAATGGTAGATAAAATCGCATCCGACTCTCCTGAATCCGCGCCACTCCTCGTTGTTGGATCAGTCGCATTTGATAACGTTATTACACCTTACGGTTCACAGGAAGGTATTCTCGGAGGTGCAGCCTCTTACTGCTCCTTTGCTGCAAGCTATTTTGCTCAACCCCGAATGGTAGGAGTTATCGGAAACGATTTTGGAGAAGAATACATCTCCCGTTTACGAAACAGGGATATTGATTTGGAGGGTCTACAAGTTGATTCCAGTGGGCCCACTTTTTTCTGGAAGGGAAAATATCATGAAAACTTTAACCGTCGCGATACCCTGGACATCCAATTAAATGTTTTTGAGAAATTCAGACCGGATCTTCCTCAAAACTATCTCGATTCCAAATTCGTTCTGCTTGGAAATATCCATCCCGCCTTGCAGATGCATGTTCTCGATCAACTGGAAGGCTCCCCTTTCGTTGTAGCAGACACAATTGACTTGTGGATTGAAATCGAAAGAAATGCTCTACTCGAATTAATCAAAAGAGTAAGCCTTTTTGTAATCAACGATACCGAAGCTGAGGAACTTACTGAAGAGTCCAATATTATTCTGGCCGGTCAAAAACTTCGGGATCTGGGCCCTGAAACTGTGATCATCAAAAAAGGCGAACACGGAGCCATTCTTTTTCATGAAAACGGATCTTTTGCCCTACCAGCCTACCCCGTCACCGAATTGCGTGACCCAACCGGAGCAGGCGATTCATTTGCCGGAGCTCTGATCGGCCGACTCGCCTCACGCAACCGTACTGACTTTTCTGCGATTAAAGATGCAATGGTCTATGGCACCTGTACCGCTAGTTTAACCGTTGAAGCATTTGGTTGTGATCGTTTAGAGTCAGCGGGTACTAAGGAAATCAAAAAACGGGTAGAAGAACTAAAAAGTATAATTTCACTCGATTAGGAGATTTGCCAAATATTTCTTATGAAAGTAAGTTCTAAAAATAGGCTTATTTTCAAGGAAAAGTTTTCAGCTTTTCTCCTCCTGTTTCTTTTATTCGCCAAGTGCTTAGCCTTTGCTAATCCGAAGAACACGCCGGATAGTCTTTCCGGCAAAACTATTACTAAGACTACCGATCATTATCCCGAAAAACCGCTTCGGCTACCTCTTCCTTCTCCTGATGAAATCAAAAAACTCCCATCTGATGGTGGAGAAGAATTTAATCGGCTAATTTTTTCAAGCAGTCCTTATTTACTTCAGCATGCAAGAAATCCCATTAATTGGTACCCCTGGGGAGAAGAAGCTTTTTTAACAGCAAAAAAACTCGACCGTCCTATCTTTCTGTCCATTGGTTACACAACATGCCATTGGTGCCATGTAATGGAACACGAATCTTTCGAAAATCAGGAAGTTGCAGCTTTCCTTAACCGAGATTATATAAGCATCAAAGTAGACCGCGAAGAAAGACCTGACCTTGATCATATTTACATGTCGGTCACGCAAATGATGACTGGAAGTGGCGGGTGGCCCACGACTATCATTATGTCTCCGGATAAGGTTCCTTTCTTCGCAGGTACCTATTTCCCAAAATCTTCAATGCTACAGCTGCTGCCTCATTTTTCCCGTGTTTGGAAAGAGGAGAGAGAAAAAGTAGAAGAAATTGGCCAAGCGATTATAGAAAGCTTGGAGGAGATACAGAACATTCAAAATGGCGGAGATTTAAACTCCACCCATTTGGATGCCTGTTACCGTTCACTCAAAAAAGACTATGACCAGGAATTTGGTGGATTTGGAAATAAACCCAAATTCCCAACAAGTCATACTTTAAGTTTTCTTCTTCGTTACTTCAAAAGAACTGGAGAAACACATGCCTTAAATATGGTCGAAAATACTCTAAGAAAAATCAGACATGGGGGAATCTATGACCAAATTGGGTTCGGAATTCACCGCTATTCTACAGACTCAAAGTGGTTGGTGCCCCATTTCGAAAAAATGCTTTATGACCAAGCTCTCTTTTCTATCGCTAACCTCGAGTGTTACCTTATCACCAAAGACCCCTTTTATCTCCGTAATTGTAGGGAAACATTAGCTTATGTGCAGCGAAAACTCAGCTCCAAACGGGGAGGATTTTACTCCGCAGAGGATGCTGATAGTGAAGGTGAAGAAGGAAGGTTTTATCTTTGGAAAATGGAAGAACTCGTTGAGATCCTTGGGAAAGAAGACGCATTCATCTTTGCTAACGAGTATCAGTTTCAACCAGAAGGAAACTACCTCGATGAAGTTTCTCAAAAATTAACCGGAAAAAACATCCCTCACCTGTCTTTTAAGCAGTCCCAATTAAAATCCCATAATTCCGAAATTCTCAGGAAGCGATTGCTGGAAGCTAGAGAAAAAAGAGTTCACCCCCAACTTGATGATAAAGTTCTGACCGACTGGAATGGGTTAATGATCTCGGCTTTTGCCCGGGGTGCAGGTGCACTCGGAGACTCTTCCTATCTTATCACCGCCAAAAAATCAGCTAATTTTTGCCTGAAAAATTTACGAAAACCCGACGGTAGATTAGTTAAAAGGTGGAGACAAGGAAAGGCGGGACTGGCTTCCCATTTAGATGATTATGCCTTTCTCATTCAAGGACTGCTCGATCTCTACGAGGCAAGCTTAGATAGTCAATATCTCGTAGAGGCTGATCAACTGACAAAGCTGACAATTAAATTATTCGAAGATAAAGAAAGAGGAGGATTTTTTCTAACTGCGATTGATGGTGAAAAACTTCTAGTACGCCCCAAGGAATTTTATGACGGTGCCACCCCTTCTGGAAATTCAGTTATGGCTTTAAATCTAGCACGCTTGTTTAAAATTACTGGAAATCGACTTTATAATCAAAAGTTGATTTCCTTATTTTCAGGATTTGCTGGTTTTATTGAAAAAAATCCCTCGGGAGCTGAGGTTCTTTTACAGGCGTTGGATTTTATGTTGAACTCACCCGTTGAATTAGTCGTTGTCGGCGATTCACGAAGCAATGAAACTCAAGATTTCATACGAGCAATCAACCAGCGATTTCTCCCCTCTAAAATCCTGCTATTCAAGGATACATTCAAAGCCGACCCGGCTCTCATTAAATTGGTTCCCTTTCTCAATAACCACGCGCAAATTGATGGTAAGCCTACGGTCTACCCCTGTCGCAATCAAACATGCGACAAACCACGAACAAACTTACCGGCACTGCTCCAGTTTCTTGACCAACAAAACTAAGAGTTATTTTTTTTGTACCCAAGGTGAAGGGCAACGATCGAAAAAGTCAGAGCAGAAAAATGAACGCGTTCAAAGCCTGCACCCTCAAACTCATTAACCAGACCAACACGATCAGGAAATGCCGAAATGCTTGATCCCAGATATAGATAAGCCTCTCTGTCTCCGGTCACCAGCCTTGCCATCCAAGGAAGTATTAACTTTAGATAAAAATAATAAAACGGGCGAAACCAAATGTATGGCTGACTAAACTCCAGCACAATTAACCTCCCATTTGGCTTAAGTACCCGATACATTTCTTTGAGTCCTTTATTACGATCAGACAAGTTGCGTAGGCCAAATGAAATCGTAACCAAGTCAAAAGATTCATCCGGAAAATCCAGGCTCAAACAATCGCCTAAAAGAAACCGGTTTGAATTTTCGTCCAACTCCTTTGCTTCTCTTTTATTTCGAGCTTCCTGCAACATAGGCTCGCAAAAATCGACCCCGGTAATTGCTGCATCCAGAGGGAACCTTTCTCGCAGTGCAAAGAGTACATCCCCACTGCCAGTAGCTAAGTCCAGAACCTGATCACAGGAGCCCTCCGCGGCCATTTCGACTAATTTTTTTCTCCAATAATAATCAATGCCACCAGACAAAAAATGGTTCGCCAAATCATAACGGGAGGCAACACTTTCAAAGGTTGCCCGAACCGCCTCCGGATCTGGTTTACTCACCCTGATCTCGCTTTTGGCCAAAACTATCTACAACCCACCTCGAAAGTTCTTTATCGGGGTCATCGATAGCTTTTCTTTCGATCACAAATGATTTTTTCCCGGTTCTCTGCTCTATAATCGAGAGACCATGCTGGAAGTCTGCAAACTTTCTTTCGCAAAATGCGAGCACCGAACGGTTTTCCTGTGATGCCAGTTTTACCAAAGCCACCTTTGCCGCTTTCCGTATCTTCAATTCAAAACCATGATTTCGTTTAAATTCTTCAATAAAACGATCGACATCCTCAAGCATACTATCATCGACATGATCACGATTTTGCTCAATTAGTTCCTTAATACTTACTTCAGGATTTTTAACCGTTTGCTCATCCACCTCGAAGCTCTTTATTCCAGTGGAAGGCAGCTCAAACTTGAAATCCCTAAATGTTCTTTCGAGGACAGTGACTAATCCGCGAGCCCCCGTTTTTTCTTCAGCTGCATTCTCTGCAATCATCGAAATCGCATCATTGGTCATCTTAAACTCGATATTGTATCCAGAAAAATCGCTGCGATACTGCTCCAATACATTACCTTCGGAGGAGAGAAGAATCTCGCGTAAATCTTCCTTGGTTAATTCGTCGCAAGCTACACGAACCGGCAACCGACCAATAAATTCAGGTTCAAATCCATAATCAATAAAATCCCGTGTCTCCGCTTTTCCAAGAAAAGTGGAAACCGGAATTTCATTCTGATTCTGCTCGTCGGATGAGCCAAAGCCAATCCGGTTTAAATTAAGCCTTTTACGGACATTTTCACCAAGCTGATCAAAGGCACCACTCACGATAAAAAGAATATTTTTGGTGGAGATGGTTGGTTTATTCGGTTTTCCACCCTTCTGCATATCCATAAATGCTTTCATTTGTCCCATCATATCCTGAGGAGATTGAAGGTTTACATCGGTCTCTTCCATCAGTTTGAGAAGATTAATCTGCACCCCCCTTCCTGATACATCCCGTCCACTTTTGGAGGCTTCCGCCGCGATCTTGTCAATCTCATCGACATAGACAATTCCGTATTGGGCCAATTCCGTATCCCCATCCGCTGCCTTGACCAGATCTCTGACTAGATCATCCACATCGTATCCAACATAGCCCGTTTCCGAAAATTTGGTGGCATCTGCTTTTACAAATGGCACTCCAATCAGTTGAGCTACATTCCTCATCAGAAAAGTTTTTCCCACGCCCGTTGGCCCAAGCAGTAGCACATTAGGTTTCACATAAGGAGCTTTGGCCTTCTTTGAATCCTTCATGCACGCACGGACATGGTTATAATGATCACACACTGCAACGGACAAAACACGCTTGGCCTGCTCCTGCTTAATCACGAAACGATCGAGATAATCCCGAATTTCCTTGGGCTTACGATCAAAGGTACGAATGCTATCTAATTTTTCGTCACGGGTGGGTTCAGGTTCTTCTGGAGGACTCTCCGGTGCACCCTTCTCTTCCTTTTTTCCAGTGTCTGTATTCCCTGTCATCGATTCCATGAAAGGGGCGAAAGCGACTTGGACATTTTTGTTCTTAAATAGGTCACGCAATTGCTTTTGCATTTCCTCCAATGGATTATCGTCGTCTTTTTTAGGCATATTAAAAAATTATGAGTTTGACAGGTTGTTGCCTGTTGGGAATTTATGAAAGTTCGAACATTACCCTAACCCCCAAGCTTCGTGCTTTCAAACAGTTTCCTATCATGTCGAATAACCTGACCAAAAGAGAAATCGTTCAAAACATTTACGAGAGTGCTGACTATAACCACAAAGATGTCACAGAAATTGTCCAAAAAACTCTCGATAACATCAATAAGGCTCTAACCAACGGCATGAATGTTGAACTCCGTAACTTTGGCGTATTCGAAGTGCAGGTTCGCAAATCACGAGTCGGCCGTAACCCCAACAGACCGGAGACCGATGTGGTCATTCCCAGAAGGGCTGTTGTCAAATTTAAAGCGGGTAAAGATATGAAAGCCGGATTATCCAAATTGGACTTGGATAATATCTGACTTGGGCAAAGGACCTAGATAGATGTTTGAAACCCTCCCGGGATTTCGGGATTTTCCACCAGAGGCTTATGCCCAGCGGAACCATTTGTTTCGTGTTTTCCGCAATGTGGCCCGTGCTTTTGACTTTCGTGAATATGATGCACCTGTCCTCGAACCCCTCGATTTATACATCGAAAAATCAGGACCCGAGATCGCATCTCAATTATTTCACTTTCAGGATAAAGGGGAAAGAGAGGTAGCCCTGAGGCCCGAACTCACTCCCACCCTTGCCAGAATGGTCGCTGCGAGAGCCAACAGTCTCCCCAAACCGATTAAATGGTATAATATCGGTGAGCATTTTCGTTACGAAAGGCCGCAAAAAGGACGGGGACGATCCTTTTATCAATTCAATGCCGATCTTTTGGGAGAAAATTCCGTCGGTGCAGATGCCGAACTTATCGCCCTGCTCTGCGGGATCATGCAAACCCTGGGACTGGGTGAAAATCATTTTGCGGTACGCTTGAGCGATCGTCAGACATGGCTGTTGTTTCTTGATCATATTGAAATCAAACCGGAAAACCGCCCAGCTATCCT
>Ga0181558_10005074_pt1 | contig 11684 bp, 9 predicted proteins | sample 011ome_22_FD_133754 | JGI IMG/M metagenome (GOLD analysis project Ga0181558, IMG submission 133754) | Coastal salt marsh microbial communities from the Groves Creek Marsh, Skidaway Island, Georgia - 011507BT metaG (megahit assembly) | ecosystem: Environmental > Aquatic > Marine > Intertidal zone... | reverse complement strand
AGAACAATTAATCGTCGAGTTATACTCTAAATAATCAACACAAGATCCTATTATGGCATTATTTAATTTTCAAAAGCCCGATAAGGTTATCATGATTAATTCAACAGATTTTGAAGGGAAATTTGAATTTCGTCCTTTAGAACCTGGATATGGATTAACTGTTGGTAATGCTTTAAGAAGAGTGATGCTTTCTGCATTAGAAGGTTTCGCTATTTCATCGGTACGCATAGATAAAGTTGAACACGAGTTTTCTGTAATACCTGGTGTTGTAGAAGATGTTACTGAAATCATTTTAAATTTAAAGCAAGTTCGTTTTAAAAGACAGATTGATGATGTAGAAAACGAAGCGGTTCAAGTTACTGTTAGTGGTAAGGATCAACTTACTGCTGGAGATATTCAAAAGCATATTTCTGGATTCCAAGTATTGAATCCTGATTTAGTGATCTGTAATATGGAATCTGATGTAGATTTCACTATGGATCTTTATATTGAAAAAGGTCGTGGATATGTTCCTGCAGAGGAAAACAAAAAATCAGGAGCACCATTAGGAACAATTGCAATTGATTCCATTTTTACTCCGATTAAAAATGTTAAGTTTTCTATTGAGAACTTCCGTGTAGAGCAAAAGACAGATTACGAAAAGCTTGTTTTTGAAATCATCTCTGATGGATCTATTCATCCTAAAGATGCTTTAACGGAAGCTGCTAAAGTATTGATTCACCACTTTATGTTGTTCTCTGATGAGCGTATCACCCTTGAGGCTGATGAAATTGCTCAAACGGAAACTTATGATGAAGAATCATTACATATGCGTCAGCTGTTGAAAACTAAATTAGTTGATATGGATCTTTCTGTAAGAGCTTTAAATTGTTTAAAAGCAGCTGAAGTCGATACCTTAGGTGATTTAGTATCATTCAACAAAAACGACTTGATGAAGTTTAGAAACTTTGGTAAGAAATCATTAACTGAATTAGAAGAGTTAGTGGTTAATAAAGGCCTTAGTTTTGGAATGGATTTGTCCAAATATAAATTAGATAGAGATTAATTAGATCCAAAGCTTAGCTTTGAGATAAAGAAATAGAACAATGAGACACGGTAAAAAAGTTAATCATTTAGGAAGAAAGAAAGCCCATAGAACGGCGATGCTTGCTAATATGGCCTGTTCATTAATTGAACACAAGCGTATTAATACAACTGTAGCTAAAGCGAAAGCCTTGAAAGTTTTTGTTGAGCCTATTATAACTAAGGCAAAAGCTGAAAATAATCAAACTACGGAAAAGGGAACTCACAACAGACGTATTGCTTTCTCAAGATTAAGAGATAAGAATGCAGTTACGGAACTTTTCGGATCAGTTGCTGAAAAAGTGGCGGATCGTCAAGGTGGATATACGCGTATCATCAAACTAGGTAATCGTTTAGGTGATAACGCTGATATGGCAATGATCGAACTTGTAGACTTCAATGAATTGTACAATGCAGATAAGCCTAAAGCTAAGAAAACTCGTAGAAAAAAGAAATCTACAGCTCCTGTAGCTGAAGTTGCCGTTGAAGAAACTGTAGTAGAAGCTCCAGAAGCTGCTACTGAAGAAGTAAATGAGGAGGAAGCAAATGACAAAGCATAATGATCATTTGTTTTTTTAAATAGAATTAAGGATAAGTCTATAGCTTATCCTTTTTTTTTGTTTTTTTGTGAACTATAATACTTGATTTATGAAATATACAACTAGAAAACCAGCGTTAATTTTACTTGCAGATGGAACTGTTTTTCATGGTAAAGCTGTAGGAGGTAAGGAAGGGACTTCTTTCGGAGAAGTTTGTTTTAATACAGGAATGACTGGTTACCAAGAAATTTTTACTGATCCCTCTTATTTTGGTCAGCTCATGGTGACAACCAATGCTCATATTGGTAATTATGGAGCTACTGAATTAGATACAGAATCCGATAGTGTTAAAATTGCAGGTCTAATTTGCAAGAATTTCTCTTATACCTATTCTAGAGATTTAGCGGAGGAATCTTTAGAAGATTTTTTAAATAAAAGCAATCTATTTGCTATTTCTGATGTTGATACACGAGCATTAGTAAGTTATATTAGAGATCACGGAGCGATGAATGCTGTAATTACAACCGATGTTGATAATTTAGATCAAATTGCTAAGGAATTAGAAGCTTTTCCTTCAATGAAAGGATTAGAATTAGCCTCTAAAGTATCGACTAAAGAACCTTATTATTTTGGAGAAGAAGATGCTTCTATTAAAATTGCTGCGCTAGACATTGGAATCAAGAAAAATATATTAAGAAATTTTGCTCAGCGAGGAGCTTATGTTAAAGTGTTTCCTTACAATATCTCTTTTTCTGAAATGGAAGCCTTTACTCCTGATGCATATTTTATTTCAAATGGCCCTGGTGATCCAGAACCCTTAAGCGAGTCTATTGAATGCGCTAGAGGAATGATCAATAGCGGAAAGCCAACCTTTGGTATTTGTTTAGGACACCAAGTTATTGCACTAGCAAATGGGGTTTCAACCTACAAAATGCACAATGGTCATAGAGGAATTAATCATCCGGTAAAAAACTTAGCTACTGGTAAAGGAGAAATTACCTCTCAAAACCATGGTTTTGCGGTCAATAGAGATGAAGTTGAAGCACATCAAGAGTTAGAATTGACTCATATTCACCTCAATGACAATACTGTGATGGGAATAAAGATGAAAAACAAAGCTGTTTTTTCTGTTCAATACCATCCAGAAGCAAGTCCTGGACCAAATGATGCGACCTACTTATTTGATGATTTCTTTAAATTAATGAATTAGTAATTCGTAATCCTATGTTGAATTATTACAAATAAAACAATTCTGATGAAATTGGTTACTAATAGTTCAAAAAATAAACGAATAAAATAAAAGTCATTTAGCGAAAGCAATAGCTTTCCTATATTTGCAAAACAAAATAATTTATAACATAAAGCATTATGAGTATTATCGTAAGCGTACACGCAAGACAAATTTTAGATTCTAGAGGGAATCCAACAATTGAAGTAGATGTGATCACTGAAAACGGATCTTTAGGCCGTGCAGCAGTTCCTTCTGGAGCTTCTACAGGAGAGCATGAAGCACATGAATTAAGAGATGGTGGTAACACCTATATGGGAAAAGGAGTGCTTAAAGCCGTTGAAAATGTAAACACTGTGATTGCTGAAGAACTTTTAGGCATGTCTGTTTTTGAGCAAAATGCTATTGATGCGGCTATGATTGAATTAGATGGTACCCCAAATAAAGCAAAATTAGGTGCAAATGCTATTTTAGGTGTTTCTCTTGCAACTGCAAAAGCTGCAGCTGAAGAATTAGGAATGCCTTTATATCGTTACGTTGGTGGAGTAAGTGCTAATACACTTCCAGTTCCAATGATGAACATTATTAACGGAGGATCTCACTCTGATGCACCAATTGCTTTTCAAGAGTTTATGGTAATGCCAGTAAAAGCTCAAAATTTTACACATGCAATGCAAATGGGAACTGAAATATTCCACCACCTTAAAAAAGTGTTACACGATAGAGGACTTTCAACAGCAGTTGGTGATGAAGGAGGATTTGCACCAACGTTAGATGGTACAGAGGATGCTATTGAAACCATTGAAAAAGCGGTAACTAATGCAGGATATAAATTCGGTGATGAAGTTATGATTGCACTTGACTGTGCTGCTGCTGAATTCTATGTAGATGGTAAATATGACTATACTAAATTTGAAGGAGAAAAAGGAGCAGTTCGAACTTCGGAAGAACAAGCGCAGTACTTAGCTGAATTAGCTGCTAAATACCCTATTATTTCAATAGAAGATGGTATGGATGAAAATGACTGGGAAGGTTGGAAATCACTTACAGAAAAAGTAGGAGATAAAGTTCAATTGGTTGGAGATGATTTATACGTAACTAATGTGGAGCGTTTATCAAAAGGTATTCAAAATGGAATCGCAAATTCTATTTTAATCAAGGTAAATCAAATCGGTTCATTAACAGAAACAATTGCTGCGGTAAATATGGCTAAAAATGCTGGTTATACGTCAGTGATGTCTCACCGATCTGGTGAAACAGAAGACAATACGATTGCTGATTTAGCTGTAGCATTAAACTGTGGTCAAATTAAGACTGGATCTGCTTCAAGATCAGATCGTATGGCTAAATACAATCAGTTGTTACGCATCGAAGAAGAATTAGGTTCAACCGCTTATTTTCCTCAACTTAATGCATTTAAAATAAAGCAATAATTACATATTATTATTCAAAAATTAAGGGCGCTTTATAACTAGGCGCCCTTTTTTTATGATTATTGTCACTTAATAATAAAATGCTGCTATTTCGGTTGCTATTCAATTGTTTTAGTGCGGTCTTTTTATTATTTTTGAGATCCTTTTTAACAATTCAATAATCTCAATGAAAAATAAAGCAACATTAGAATATCAAGGTAACTCCTACGAATTTCCAGTAATTGAAGGAAGTGAAAATGAACTCGCGATAGACATTAAAACGTTAAGGGCTCAATCTGGTATGATTACTATTGATCCTGGTTACAAAAACACAGGTTCTTGTGAGAGCGGAATTACTTTTTTAGATGGTGAAAAAGGAATATTAAGATACAGAGGCTATACGATTGAGGAATTAGCTGAAAAAGCTTCTTTTTTAGAAGTTGCTTACTTGCTAATTTTTGGTGAATTACCTACAAAAAGAGAATTAGAAAAATTCCATGCCGATATAGTTAATGAATCTATGGTTGATGAGGATATGAAGAAGATTCTTGATGGATTTCCTAAATCAGCACATCCAATGGGTGTATTATCTTCATTAACTTCAGCATTGATTGCGTATAATCCTAAATTTGTAAATGTTTCTTCAGAAGAAGAAATGTATGGAGCAATTGTTAGAATTATTGCAAAGTTTCCAGTTTTAGTTTCATGGACATACAGAAAACAAAAAGGGTTACCATTGGATTATGGAGATGAATCATTGGAGTATGTTGAGAACTTCATCAAAATGATGTTTAAAAAGCCAAATCATGAGTATCAGAAGAATGATACGGTCGTTAAGGCAATGAATAAATTATTAATTCTTCATGCAGATCACGAACAAAACTGTTCTACCTCAACGGTACGTATTGTCGGTTCTTCTCATGCAGGTTTATTTGCTTCATTATCTGCTGGTATTTCTGCACTTTGGGGACCACTTCATGGAGGTGCTAACCAAGCTGTTCTTGAAATGCTGCAAGCGATTGAAGAAGATGGAGGAGATACGAAGAAATATATGGCTAAGGCTAAAGATAAAAATGATCCATTTAGATTGATGGGCTTCGGTCATCGCGTTTATAAAAATTTTGATCCACGAGCACGAATTATCAAAAAAGCTGCAGATGAAGTATTAGATGCTTTAGGTGTTGATGATCCAATTTTAGCGATCGCTAAAGGATTAGAACAAGAAGCGTTAAAAGATCCATACTTTGTTGAACGTAAGTTATATCCTAATGTTGACTTCTATTCTGGAATTATTTATAGAGCATTAGGAATCCCTGTTGAAATGTTTACAGTGATGTTTGCTCTAGGTAGATTACCTGGTTGGATTGCTCAATGGAGAGAGATGCGATTGAATAATGAACCGATTGGTCGACCACGACAAGTTTATGTGGGTGCCACTCAGCGAGATTTCGTTTCTATTCAAGATCGATAAAACACCAGCCCTTTTCTTTAAAGGGCTTTTTTTATAAAAAAAATAAGCATCTTTGTAGCATATTTAACAAACTATGTTACCTCTTAAAATATATAATGAAACTGCTCCTTTAAAGGTAGTGTTACTTGGAACTGCGACTAGTATTGGTCCTATTCCTATACCGGAAGAAGCTTATGATCCGAACTCTTTGATGCATATCAATGCGGGTACGTATCCTAAAGAGGCTGACATGGTAGCGGAAATGGAAGCTTTTTCTGAAATTCTTAAGAAGTATCAGGTTGAAGTTATTAGACCTGAAGTCATTGAAGATTGCAATCAAATTTTTAGTAGAGATATTGCTTTTGTAATTGAAGATTTCCTATTTAGATCTAACATATTACCTCATCGGGAAGAAGAATTTGAGGCAATCAAACATGTTTTAGATCAAATCGATCCTGCAAAATGTATAAGACTTCCTGAAGAAGCGCATATAGAAGGTGGAGATGTTATGCCTTGGTTTGATTATATCTTTGTGGGGGTATATACAGCTGCTGATTATCCAAATCAAATTACTGCTCGAACCAATATGGAAGCAGTAGCTTTTCTAGCATCGTTCTTTCCAGATAAAAAAGTGAAATCTTTTGAACTTAAAAAATCAAATACCAATCCATATGAAAATGCGTTGCACTTGGATTGTTGTTTTCAACCTATTGGGACACACAATGCACTGGTCCACCCTGATGGATTTTTAAATCCTGAAGAGTATCAATGGATTGTTGATTATTTTGGAGCGGATAATGTTCTTGAAATTACTAAAGATGAATTAGTGATGATGGGATGTAATGTATTTTCAATTAATTCTACAGTAGTTGTTTCTGAAAAACGACTTACACGTATCAATGAGTGGATGCGTTCTAAGGGATTTACCGTAGAAGAAATCTCGTATAGTGAAATAGCTAAACAAGGAGGAATGTTGCGTTGTAGTACACTCCCATTAATTCGAAACTAATGAAACAAACCACCAATACACTACTTATGATTCGTCCGGTTCACTTTAGAGCCAATCAGGACACTGCAGTTGATAATTATTTTCAGAAAGATATCGATTTACCACAGGAGGAGCTCTTATTAAGAGCACAAGAAGAGTTTGACACCTTTGTAAAAAAACTCAGAGAAGTTGGAGTTCAAGTTATTGTAGTTGATGCCGATGCATCAGTGGATATTCCCGATGCTCATTTTCCTAATAATTGGATTTCATTTCACGAAAATGGTACGGTAGGAATTTATCCCATGAAAGCTCCTTCTCGTCGTTTAGAACGCAATGAAGAAGTTTTGGAAGTTCTAGAAGAAAATGGTTTTGTGATCTCAGAAATTATTGATTATTCATCAGCTGAGGCAGATGGGGTTTATTTAGAAGGAACTGGGTCTATGATTTTAGATCGTGAACATCGGAAGGCCTATGCAGCACTCTCTATGCGAACCAATGAAGATTTGTTTATTGAGTTTTGTGAGGATTTCGAATATACACCTATAGTTTTTACTGCTAGTCAAGAACTCAATGGTGAATCACACCCCATTTATCATACTAATGTAATGATGTGTGTAGGGAGTCAACTTGCAGTAGTATGCTTAGCGTCAATCAAAGACAAAAAAGAACGTAAAACACTTATCAAACAACTTAAAGAAGATCATAAAGAGCTAATTGATATTACTACGCAACAAATGAATCAGTTTGCTGGAAATATGCTTGAACTTAAAGGTAGGGGAGATCAAGCTTACCTTGTGATGAGTACGGCAGCTTTTATGTCACTTCGGCCTAATCAAATCGAAATCATAGAGCGTTATTGTACTATACTACATGCTGATTTATCGACTATTGAAACTTGTGGAGGAGGTTCAGCACGCTGTATGATGGCTGAAGTATTTTTGCCTAAATCCTGATAATTAACTACAATTATCCACTCATTTAGTATATTTGCACTCCATAAATAAACTTCATGACTATTCAGGATAAGATTACGGTTAAAGCAAATGAACTCTTAAAAAAAGAGTACCATCAGGAATTTGATTCCTTTGATTTTCAACCAACTCGTAAGGATTTTGATGGAGACATCACTTTGGTGGTATTTTCATTACTTAAAAAAATAAAAGGAAATCCTGTCGCTATAGGTAATGCAGTAGGTCAGTATCTCACGGATGAACTAGAAGAAATAACAGACTTTAATGTAGTGAAGGGTTTTTTAAATATTACCATTTCAGATGCCTATATTATTGATCAATTCTATAGTTTAAACCCCAAAAAAGATATCCACGCTAAGGGTGGACGTTTAGTGGAGTACTCCTCTCCAAATACCAATAAGCCCCTTCATTTAGGACATATTCGAAATAACCTCTTGGGATTTGCTGTTGCTAACATATTAGAAGCTGCAGGTCATAAGGTCTATAAGACTCAAATCATCAATGATAGAGGAATTCATATCTGTAAAAGTATGTTGGCTTGGCAATTGTTCGGAAAGGGTGAAACACCAGAGTCAACAGGTCTTAAAGGGGATAAACTGGTAGGAAACTATTATGTAGCTTTCGATAAGGCTTATAAAGCGCAAATTGCTGAACAGATTGCAAATGGTACTGATAAAGAAACCGCTGAAAAGACAGCTCCAATACTTCTTCAAGCTCAAGAAATGCTTAGAAAATGGGAAGCTGGAGATGAAGCAGTGGTCGCCTTATGGAAAAAAATGAATGCCTGGGTTTATAAAGGCTTCGAAGAAACCTATAAAAATTTAGGCGTTGATTTTGACTCCTATTATTATGAAAGTGACACCTATCTTCTAGGAAAAGACATTGTGGCTAAGGGCCTTGAACAGGGTGTTTTTTTTAAAAAGGAAGATGGATCTGTTTGGATTGATTTAACGGAGGAAGGATTAGATGAAAAAATAGTCTTAAGAGCTGATGGAACGGCTGTATATATGACTCAAGATATAGGAACAGCAATTCAACGAATTAAGGATCATCCTGATGTTGATGGAATGGTATATACCGTTGGAAATGAACAGGATTATCACTTCAAGGTGTTGTTTTTAATCTTGAAAAAGTTAGGATTTGATTGGGCAAATCAACTTTATCATCTTAGTTATGGAATGGTGGATTTACCTTCAGGAAAGATGAAATCTAGAGAGGGAACTGTTGTAGATGCAGATGATTTAATTTCAGAAATGAGTCAAACTGCAGGGGCGCTATCAGAAGAATTGGGAAAATTAGAAGGCTTTAGTGATGCTCAAAAACAAGAACTTTATCACACCATTGGACTTGGTGCTTTAAAATACTACATTCTAAAGGTTGATCCTAAGAAACGCATTTTATTCAATCCTGAGGAATCAGTTGATTTTCAAGGAAATACAGGTCCGTTCATACAATACACTCATGCACGTATTCAATCAATTTTAAGAAAAGTTGATTTTGAGATAGCTCAAAGAGCTGAAATCAGTACGTATAACCTTCATGAAAAGGAACGAGAATTGATCGCTATTCTAGCCGATTACCCACAAACCTTATCCATTGCTGCGTCTACCTATTCTCCTGCAATTATAGCTAACTATACTTATGATTTAGTGAAGAGTTTTAATTCATTTTATCAAAATGTATCGATACTTGGAGAACCAAATCATGAGGTTAAACTATTCAGAGTACAACTCTCAAATAAAGTAGCTGCTTATATAAAAGAAGCCTTTGGTCTACTAGGTATTCAGGTCCCAGATCGAATGTAAGCTAACTTTTACGTATAAAATGGCCGTTAATAGCGGCCTTTTTATTTAAGTGTCAAACGTATTTTTGTATTATTAAATTCTGAAGTTGATATAAAATTATATAAGGAACCTCATTCATTTTTACTATTTCAAAGTATTAAGTTTTATTTAGGTTCATTATCCTGTTCCTGATTTTACAAAAAAATTTAGTTTTTAAGATCATCAACGTGTAATTCTATTTTAATAAAAAATGGAATCGCTTAGTCTTTAAAGGCTTTTAAAATTCTTATATTTGTAACCTTAGAATTCTTATACCTATGTTTGATAATTTAAGCGATAAATTAGAAGGAGCACTGCACAAATTAAAGGGTAGTGGCCAAATTACTGAAATCAATGTGGCGGAGACCCTTAAAGAGGTGCGCAGAGCTTTATTGGACGCAGATGTTAATTATAAAATAGCAAAAGATTTTACCAATTCAGTAAAAGAAAAGGCCCTTGGTCAAAAAGTGTTAACGAGTTTACAGCCTGGACAATTAATGGTAAAAATTGTCAAGGATGAATTGACCCTTTTAATGGGTGGTTCAACCAAAGATATTGATATCAGTGGAAATCCTTCGGTAATACTAATGTCTGGTCTTCAGGGGTCTGGTAAAACCACTTTTTCTGGTAAACTTGCATTATACCTCAAATCTAAAAAGAACAAGAAACCTTTATTAGTTGGATGTGATGTTTATCGTCCAGCTGCAATCGATCAACTCCATGTAGTTGGTGAGCAAATCGGGGTTGATGTCTATTCTGATAAAGGAAATAATGATCCTGTTGCTATTGCAAAAGCAGGTATAGCTCATGCAAAGCAGAACGGAAATACTATCGTAATTGTCGATACTGCTGGTCGTTTAGCGATTGATGAACAAATGATGGATGAAATTGCAAATATCCATGCAGCTATTGAACCAAATGAAACACTTTTTGTAGTAGATTCTATGACAGGTCAAGATGCGGTAAATACTGCCAAGGCATTTCATGATGTCTTAAATTTTGATGGTGTAGTCCTAACAAAACTAGATGGTGATACCAGAGGTGGAGCTGCGATCTCTATAAAATCGGTAGTAAGCAAACCGATTAAATTTATCGGTACTGGGGAGAAAATGGAAGCCATAGATGTTTTTCATCCCGATCGTATGGCTGATCGTATCTTAGGAATGGGTGATGTGGTTTCATTAGTAGAACGGGCTCAAGATCAGTTTGATGAGGAACAAGCTAGAAAAATCCAAAAGAAAATTGCTAAAAACACCTTTGGTTTTGATGATTTCTTAGATCAAATTCAACAAATCAAAAAAATGGGATCAATGAAAGATCTTATGGGAATGATTCCTGGTGTTGGAAAAGCCTTAAAAGGGTTGGATATCGATGATGATGCTTTTAAATATGTGGAAGCGATGATTCATTCAATGACTCCTAAAGAGCGTTCAAACCCTTCAATTATCAATATGAGTAGAAAAAAACGTATTGCTAAAGGCTCAGGAAGAAGTCTCCAAGATATCAATGGACTTCTAAAACAGTTTGAGCAAATGAGTAAGATGATGAAGATGATGCAGGGTGGAGGAGCTAAAAAAATGATGCAAATGATGGGTGGAATGCCTTCTGGATTTCCTGGAGGGATGGGTAACTAATTAAAACAATTGAGATGGAATTATTAGACGGTAAAAAGATTTCAAACGACATTAAAGATGAGATTGCAGCTGAGGTTGCTGCAATGAAACAACGTGGTGAACGTGCCCCTCATTTAGCAGCAGTTCTTGTTGGGAATGATGGTGCCTCATTAACCTATGTTGGGTCAAAAGTACGTTCCTGTGAACGGGTAGGGTTTGAATCTACATTAGTAACGTATGATTCGGATGTTACAGAAGCAGAATTACTATCTAAAATTGACGAACTCAATCATGATGCTGCAATAGATGGTTTTATTGTTCAATTACCATTACCGGATCATATCGATGAACAAAAAGTCATTATGGCAATCGACCCTTCCAAGGACGTTGATGGATTTCATCCAACAAACTTCGGTAAGATGGCCTTAGATATGGAAACCTTCTTACCTGCTACTCCATTTGGAGTGATGGAACTTTTAGAGCGTTATAAGATTGAAACCTCAGGAAAACACTGTGTGGTTATAGGAAGATCACACATAGTAGGTCGTCCAATGAGTATTTTAATGAGTAGAAAGGGTAGATTTGGAAATGCTACGGT
>Ga0181558_10005073_pt1 | contig 11687 bp, 11 predicted proteins | sample 011ome_22_FD_133754 | JGI IMG/M metagenome (GOLD analysis project Ga0181558, IMG submission 133754) | Coastal salt marsh microbial communities from the Groves Creek Marsh, Skidaway Island, Georgia - 011507BT metaG (megahit assembly) | ecosystem: Environmental > Aquatic > Marine > Intertidal... | reverse complement strand
GCCGCGTGGTCGTGTTCGGAGCAGGTGCTGGTTTGCCCTACTTCTCGACTGATACGGTCGCGGCACAGCGTGCTTTGGAAGTGCGAGCTGATGAAGTGCTGGTGGCAAAAAATGGCGTGGACGGCGTGTACTCCGCGGACCCCAAGGTCGATAAGGACGCGCAGAAGTACGACACATTGAGCTACAAGGACGCGTTAGTCAAGGGCCTGAAAGTTGTTGATTCCACCGCTTTCAGCCTGTGCATGGACAACAAAATGCCGATGTTGGTCTTTGGCATGGAGCCGGAAGGAAACGTCACCAAAGCTCTCTTGGGCGAGCGCATCGGCACCCTGGTGTCCTAGCCCGCCGAACTAGAATGACGTCTGAGAGAAAGGGCTGTGATGATTGAGGACGTTCTGGCAGAAGCCAAAGACAAGATGGACAAAGCCCTTGAGGTCGTCCACAACGATTTTCAGACCGTGCGGACCGGACGGGCAAACCCGGCGATGTTCCAAAAGATCATGGTCGACTACTACGGCAGCCCTACTCCCCTCGAGCAGCTCGCGAGCTTGCAAGTGCAGGAGGCGCGAACCATGGTGGTGACGCCGTTTGACAAGAACGCCATGAAGGAAATCGAAAAGGCCATTGTCAACGCGCCAAACCTCGGCGCCAGCCCGCAAAACGATGGAAACGTGATTCGAGTGACCATGCCGGAGCTGAACGAAGAGCGCCGCAAGGAGTACGTCAAGCTCGCTCACCAGAAAGCCGAAGATGGTCGTGTCTCGGTGCGCAGTGTGCGTCGCAAGGCCAAAGATGATTTGGAGTCGCTCACTTCGGAAGTCGGAGAAGATGCTGTGGCTCGGGCGGAAAAGGAACTTGAAGCCCTGACTAAGTCGCACATCGACCACATCGACGAGGCGTTGAAGCGCAAAGAATCCGAACTGCTTGAAGTGTGAGTTGTGGTGAGTCCATCCAGCGAGGACCACAAAACTACGGGGCCGAGCGAACCGATTAAGCGCCTCGAGCAGGCAATTGGCGATATTGAGGCCACCTACCAAGAGTGGGAAAACCAGGTAAAAGAGGCGTCGGCCAAAATCGATGAGCGCGCGGGGCGGCCTCTGTGGCAGGCCATTCTGGTGGGCTTAGCCCTGGGCGGGGTGTTTCTGGCGTCGTTATTGTTCACCAAGCTGCTGTTCTTTGTGTTCATTGCCACCTTGGTGTCACTTGCGGTAATCGAACTGGTGACGGCCCTGCAAGAAAAGGGGTCGCGACTACCGCGGGTGTGGATGGTCCTCGTCTCTCTTGCGGTCTTGGCAAGTGGCTACCTGTTTGGAGCCGATGGAATGCTCTTGGGCTTGTTTATCGCGATTGTGGCGGTGTTCGTGGGGCGATTAGTCGATAGCGCGCTGAACGCGTCAGCTCGGCCGACGTTTCTGCGCGATATTCAAGGGGGCATATTCGTCGTTGTCTATGTGCCCTTCCTCGCTTCCTTCGCCATCGTCACCCAATCGGCGTCCGGTGGTCAATGGTGGGTTCTCGCGAGTGTCGTGATTGTTGTCGCGGTAGATACCGCCGCTTATGCCACCGGTCTCGCAATTGGTCGACACAAACTCGCCCCTCAAATTTCCCCAGCAAAGACCTGTGAAGGCCTAGGCGGTGCGACCGTGGCTGCGCTGATCGCGGGGGCAGCGTTTGGGCAATTCCTATTGGGTATTGGCTGGCTCCAGGGCATGGTTTTCGCTCTGCTGCTTGTCGGCTCGGCGACGATGGGTGACCTGGTCGAGTCGTTGATCAAGCGAGACCTGGGAATCAAAGACATGTCGAGCTTGTTACCCGGACATGGCGGATTTATGGACCGACTCGATTCACTCTTGCCCTCAATGGCCGTGGTCTACATCGCCTATCAGCTCTTCGCCTAGCGCCACCCGTTTCCGCGGCCCGGTGTGTAGAACCGGCCAGATAGTGTTCAAGCCAGCAGAATAGGGCTGTGAGCGAGCTGTTCCCGTATGCCGAAAAAGGTGCGCCCGGCTACCGACCCGATGAGGTGAGCGAATTTCTCGACCGCGCCAAGCGTGTGTACGAGGGCCTTGAAGAAGGGGTCGATAGCTCGGCGATTCGCCAGGTCGCGTTTAGCCTCGTCGACAAAGACGGCTTTGATACTCACGCCGTAGATCAGGCGCTGTGGCGGCTGGAGGAGGCATTCGCGGCACGAGAGCGAGAAGGGAAAACCGAACAAGTGGGTGAATCGGGATATTTCAAAGACATCCGTGCCCAAGCGCAGGAGATTCTCGATCGCGTGGCCCGTCCGGGCAAGGAGAAATTTCGCCGCACCAGAATGCTGCAACAGGGCTATCGGGTAGCTGACGTCGATGCGTTCTGTGACCGCTTAGTTGCCTATTTTCAGGGCCAAGAACCGATATCGGTTGCGACCGTGCGAAACCAGAAGTTCCGCACTCAGGTAGGCGGTTACGACGAAAAACAAGTTGACACTGTGCTCGACGAGACCGTGTCGGTGATTCTGGCCGTTCGGTAGTTATTGCGTTGCGGCCGCTAAACTGGCCCAACTGTGTTCGGATGGTCACTCGGGCGTCAGACCCACACCTCAACACGACCAACTTCTCGTTTTCGGGAGCGTGTCGTGCCGACTCTCGCGCTCGCAAGCGTGGCGGCATTTCTTGCCTGGCCCCTCGCAAACCCCCATCTGACACCTGCTAGTGCGTACTTTTTGGTCGGTCAATCCGTTGATGCGGGCGAAAACTTCGTCGTAACCGGAAGCGGGGGCCAAATCATTCGTGATGGGGAATGGTCGGTCACTAAGCAGCCGGCTTTCAGAATTCCGGCAACTGGCATTCCTGACCCCGGCACGGCCCAGGCGGTTGCCCGCGACTTAGTTCTCGCTCGAGGCATGAATGAATCCGAGTATCAGTGTCTGTATGCGCTGTGGGCGAAAGAGTCGGGATGGAACCACTTCGCTCAGAACCGCTCCAGCGGCGCCTACGGCATTCCGCAAGCTTTGCCAGGATCCAAAATGGCGAGTGCCGGGGAGGACTGGGCGACAAACCCCGAAACGCAAATTCGATGGGGCCTGGGTTACATTGATGCCCGCTACGGCTCACCCTGTGCCGCATGGGCGCATTCGCAGCAAAAGAATTGGTACTAGCCGATGCCTCGCAAGAGCCACCGCGACCGCAACCAACAGCCCGAAGAGCTCGATTTCGAACGTATTCGAGCGGGTGTGAGACGGGTAGAAATCAAGCGCAGCACCCGGTTTGTCGTGCAGCCCATCAGCGAGAAAAACGCGCAGAAGGAATACCGCTGCCCTGGCTGCGACCTGATTATCCCGCCGGGCCAAGCTCACGTGGTGGCCTGGGAAGAGCTCTCACTCTTTGGTGAGCAACGAGGAGTTGAGGATCGTCGGCACTGGCATAGTCACTGTTGGCGAATTTTCTAGGAGAAGAAAGATGCGAATTCGCAGTGCCAGTGTCCTTCCCGCCTCCCGCGAGGACGTCTCCTTCACCACATCAGATGGGAAAACTCTCGTCGGCGAACTGAGACTGCCAATCGCTGGCGCGCCAGTGGCAACGCTGGTGTTTTTTCACCCCCTACCCACACACGGTGGCTACATGGACTCACACCTCATCCGAAAAGCCGCCAATCGGTTGCCGGCGATGGCCAATCTCGCCGTGTTGCGCTTCAACTTTCGAGGGGTCACATCTCCACGGGGAACCTCAGAGGGCGCGTTCGGCGAAGGTCATCTCGAACAATTCGACCTTCACGCGGCAATCGACTTTGCCACTTCTCGTCAGTTACCCAGGCTGTGGCTCGTGGGATGGTCATTTGGCACCGAAGTCATTCTCAAGCACGCTCTCAGTCGCGCGGGGACCTTTGAAGGTGCTTTTTTGCTGGCACCGCCGCTCCACCGAGCGACTGAGGACGATTTGTCGCGCTGGGTGGGTCGGAGTGAACCCTTGGTTGCACTCGTGCCCGAGCACGACGATTTTCTCAAGCCCGCAGAGGCCTCCCGGCGCTTCTCCGTTATTCCCCACGCTCAGGTCATCCCAGCAGAGGGCGCTAAGCACTTGTTTGTGGGAGAGCAGTACACCCATCTAGCACTGAGTGAAATTGTCCGACAGGTCAACCCCTCAGCCCTGCCGTTGCCTACCGAATGGCCCGAAGACGACCACGTCCTCCACCAGGACTAGTTTTTTGCTTTTGCGGCTTTCTGCGGCTTTTCGTCAGTTTCCAAACCACCCACGACTGAGCGCAGAGACTGAACATATTCGGCAATGGTGTCGCGCTCTGCACGCAGCTCAATTAGGCGCTTTTCGGCGGCCGCGACTGACTCGTCTGCTTGCTTGTTCGCTTCAGAGACTATCACGCGTGCTTTTACTTCTGCTTCGGCGACAATCTCTCGCGCCCGTTGTTCCGCTTCTGCTTTCCCGGAGTTGTTCAACTCGATGATGGCTTCGGTGATTTTCCGGTGTTCATCCCGGACACCTTCGAGGCGCTTCTTTGTATCGTCAAGCTGAGCTTTCGCTTCGGCGAGGTATCGATCGTTGAGCTCCACGGCTTTTTGATGCGCTTCCAGCATCTCTTTCTCAGCTTCTGCCCGACGCGCTTTCAATTCGATATCGAGATCTGCCCGAGCTTGACTCGCCTCCAACGCGAGCCGCTCATCCTGGGTGGCATTGTCGTACTGGATTTTGGCGTGAGACGCCTGCAATTCACGCTCCATTTCGGTGCGCTGCAGGGCGACTTCTTCTTGAATCTTTCGCAGAGTGAGCTCGTGGGTGGCTCGCTCGACCTCGATTTCTCGCTGTAAATCGGCCGCGTGACGTCGAGCTTCAGTGAGGTCCCGATCAGCGACTACCTTCAGTTCCGCCAGTTCGCGCTTCACCTCAGCGCGCAGCGCATCGCTCTCTCGTTTTGCACTCGCACGCATCTTCGCGCTCTCCGTGGCGACCGCGCCGCGGATTGACGCGGCCTCATCGATAGCTTCAGACACCAGACGTTCAGCTTCGGCTTTCGACTCTGCCAACAGGCTTTCCGACTGCTCACGCGACGTCTCGGTGAGGGCAGTCGCTGATGACTGGGCGTCGGCCATAATCCGCTCGGCCTCAGACTGTGCCTCTTGACGCAGAGCTTTCGCCTGATCTTTGGCGGATCCGAAAATTCGCTCGGCGTCGATGTCCGCCTGAGAAATAATTCGCGTCGACTGTTCTTCTGCGATCCGCAATACCGCTTCGAGACGGCCACCAAGGTTTGCATAGCCCGCGCCACCCTGGGGTTCGACCTGGGCGGATAATTCCGCGAGTTGGGCCTTGACCTGGGTGAGTTCTTCCAGGGCGTTTGCTCTATCGCGCGAGGCGCGAATGAGCTCACCTTTCAGGTCGGCGAGCGCTTCATCAACCTCACTGCGCTTATAGCCGCGCAACTCGGTGGAAAAATCAGTACCGTCGGCCAAAAGGGCCCCTCTTTTCATTCAGCAGATGCTTAAGCGAGTGTAGTTAACTCTGCGCTTGGTTCGCACACCGCGTCAGATACCCTGGAGAGTCGCCCCCGCTGGGGGAACGAGACCCGCGGGGAAAGGAGTGAGCCGTGCGATTGCTCTCGGCGATGCTCGTTCTCTTCTTCTCCATCGTGTCTCTCGCCTTCGGTATCGCCCTGCGCACCGTGTGGGCGGGGCCCGACACCCTCGTGCGCACGGTCGAAATCGAGCACACAGCGCCAATTATTGTCATTCCTGGGGAGACGTTGACATCTCACCCCGGCCGCCAAACCGTGACAGTGGTCGACCCCAATCCCAACCCCGAAGTGGGCGTCATCGTCGCCTACGGCCGAAGCGCTGACGTCATGGGCTGGGTCACACCCGCTCGGTTCACCACGATTTTGCACGACGACGTCCAAGACACCCTCTACGCGGTGCCCCGCTTGGGTCGAGATTCGCAAGTACCTGCTCCGTTGAACTCTGATTTGTGGCTGGAGCAATTCCGTGAAAACGAAGCGGTCAAGGTGTCGCTCACCGCTGACGAAGACATTTCGGTCGTCATTTTTGCTGATGGTAAGCGAGCGGCGCCTGGAGTGGTGCAACTGAGTTGGCCGTTGGATAACATCTCACCTTTTGCCGGGCTCCTCGTCGCACTGGGCATTATCGCGATGGTGATTGGTTTCATCCTGTTGCTGATTGCGCTCGCCGATATTCGACGTCGCCGAGGGCCACGGCGCAAAACCCCTACTGCCCCCAAACGCAAAGCCCCCAAGCGTCTTGTCTCCCGCCGCCCGCTGCCCGAGCAGCCCCGTCGCGGGAGACGCCGAGTGGAGCGCACGGCTATCGCCATCCCCCTCGCGGCGGTATTCGCATTGGGCTCGTGTACCTCAGCGACGGAGGGGATGGAGCAGCCGGCACCCTCAGTCGAGGAAACAGATTCGACTGTCCCCGCTCCACTTCCGCCCTATCCGGCAGTAACCGAGGCCCAGTTCCGCACCATTCTGGAGCGGGTGTCCAATCAGGTGCTCCTTGCCGATCAAGCCCTCGACGCCGGGTTGCTCGAGAGCCGGGTAGCAAACCCGGCGTTCTCGCTGAGGGAAGCACAGTATGCGCTGCGAAATTTTGACAACGAACTGGGCCAAATACTGCCCGTGTCAACCACACCTATTCGCCTGCTGGTGCCCCAACAAACCAGAGAATGGCCCCGGGTGGTGTTTGCGGTTGTCCAAGAAGGAGCTGAGGCAAATTCGCCGTCTGTGGGAATGGTGCTCAGGCAAGAATCGGCCCGCTCCAGCTACCAGCTGATTTATCAGGTGCTCCTAGCGTCAGACGTCGTGTTGCCGGCGATGCCCACAGTCGATGTGGGGGCCCCGCGTTTGGCACGTGATTCAAAGCTTCTGCCGGTGAGTCCGGAGGACACGGTGAAGGGCTACGCCGAAATTTTGAGCCAGGGCAGTAGCTCGGCCGCCTGGAAGAACTTTGACACCCTGACCGATGACCTTTATACCCTGGTTGGCCCCGACGGACAGCAACTGAGAAAAGAATCCTTCGGCGGTGATCTTGAACTGAGCCTCAGCATCGAAGCCGCCGATGAGCAAATCGTGGCACTCTCCACCCGTGAAAACGGAGCTCTGGTGTTTGGCGTTATTACGGAGAGCGAGGAAGTGCGACCGGTAGAAAGTGGCGCCAACATTAATGCCACTCCGGCGGTTCGCGCCCTCACGGGTCAGCCCCAATCACCCGATGGTTTTCGGGCCGAATATGCGATGCACGTAGTCTGGTACGTGCCACCGATTGGTTCAGACGAAAAGATTCGCGTCGTGGGCTACAGCTACGCTCTCGTCGACGCCGAAGAATTGGAACCCCGGGACGAATAGGAGAGTAGCGAGGATGGCACAGCCAGGTCCGAACATTCCCCTGTCGGGAGGATACGACTTATCGGCCTTAGTCGAGCGGGCACGGAACAAAGACAATCCTCCTCAGCCCGCCTCGGGCGCATTCGTGCGGGATGTCGATGAGGCCCAGATGGGCTCGCTGATTGAACTATCGAACCAAGTGCCCGTCATCCTTGAGGTCTTTGGCCAAGGGGTAGAACCACAGCTGGGCACTTTGATCAACAGTTATGCGGGCAAACTCGTGCTCGCAACCTTAGATGCCCAAAAAGCGCCGCAACTGGTTCAAGCACTTCAAATCACCGGTGTTCCCACGGTGTTCGCAATTATTCAAGGGCGACCTGCACCCCTGTTCCAGGGGCACGCGCCAGAAGACCAGATTCGCCAGGTATTGGACCAGGTATTGCAGGTCGCGGCGGAAGCGGGCGTCAACGGGGTAATGCCGCAATCGCCGGGTGGTGATGCAGAGGAGGGTGGCCACGAAGCTCCAGTAGAGACACCGCTCTCGCCTGAGCACCAGCGTGCCTATGACGCGTTGAGTTCCAACGATTTAGACGGTGCAGAGCAGGCCTACCACGACGCGCTCAAGAAGGCCCCTAGTGATCAGGACGCAAAAGCGGGGCTCGCCAACGTCGGCCTGATGAGGCGCCTGGCGGACCAGGATGCCTCGTCGATTCGCACGGCGGCTAGTGCCGAACCCACCGGCGTGGCGGCGCAGTTATTGGTCGCCGACTTGGACGTGGCAGGGGGGCACCTCGACGACGCATTCAGACGACTGCTCGGTCTTTACCCCACGGTCCAAGCGGACGAGCAAGAGCAGTTGCGCCAACGCTTGCTCGAGTATTTCGACATCGCAGGGCCGACCCATCCCTCGGTGCTCACTGCTCGGCAAGCGCTCGCGTCACTGCTCTACTAGGCACCCGTGTCCATCTATCTCGACTACGCAGCCACCACTCCGATGCCCGAGGGTGTGGCGGAGGTCTACACCCAGGCGCTGACTGTAGTGGGAAACCCTTCCTCCGTTCACCAGCAGGGGCAAGCCGCCCGAGTGATGGTCGAAGAGGCGCGCGCCACGCTAGGAGCGCTCCTCGGAGTGGACCCCATGGAAGTGACTTTCACCTCGGGAGGAACCGAATCCATCAACACCTGGCTGAAGGGTCGAACCTTCGCCCATCGCAGTGCCCGAGGTGCCGCCGAGCCGCTGTATCTCGTACTTACTCGCGCAGAACACCATGGCACTTTGGACGCGGTGGAGTGGCTCGAAATGCATGGTTTCGCCACGCCACTGTGGGTGGCCGTCGACCCCGACGGGGTGATGGATCTTGAGGATCTCGAGCGATTGCTTGGCAGCGTTCCGTCTGAGCAAATTGCCGGTGTAACTACCTTGGTGGCAAATAACGAGGTGGGCTCGATTCAGCCCGTTGAGAGCATTGTCGAACTTGCTCGAGCACACGGGGATATTCCCGTTCATCTCGACGCCATTCAAGCTTTTGGCCAGATTCCATTGAATGTGCCAGAACTTGGTGCCGACGCCGTATCCATCAGCGCCCATAAATTGGGCGGCCCGGTGGGTGTGGGCGCCTTGGTGATGCGACGGGGTGCCACCCCGATCGAGACGTTGCTTCACGGAGGAAACCAGCAACCCTCCCGCGCTGGCACCCTCGATGCCGCGGGAGCCCATGTGTTTGCCCACGTGGCCCGCCAGTCAGTTGAGACTATGGTGGCCCGCCACGAACAGCTCTCCCAACTGCGCGACCTTTTGATGGACGGCCTCGCCGCATACCCCGGTGTGGAGGTGCGCGGTTCGATTTCGACCCGACTTCCCAATAACGTTCACGTCACCCTCCAGGGCGCTAAGGGCGAAGTAGCCCTCTACCTGTTTGACGAACAGGGCGTGTCGGTGTCAACGGGTTCTGCCTGTCAGGCTGGGATCGCCGAAGAATCACACGTACTGAGAGCGATGGGGTGTGACTCGGCAACCGCATCCAGCGCCTTGCGACTCACTTTGGGGTCATCGACTACTCAGGCGGAGGTAGAGCGCGTTGTTGAACTCTTCCCAGGCGTGTTGGAAAAAGCCCGGGCGGCGAGCGGAAAATAGCCTGCGGCCCAGACTCTGCTGAGCGGCCGTGCCTACACTTAACCCATGCGAGTCTTGGCAGCAATGAGCGGTGGCGTCGATAGCGCCGTCGCTGCTGCCCGCGCGGTTGATGAGGGTCACGAGGTGGTGGGTGTTCACCTTGCGCTTTCTCGTATGCCGGGGACACTGCGCACCGGTTCGCGCGGATGTTGCACCATCGAAGACTCGATGGATGCGCGACGTGTCGCCGGCCAACTGGGAATCCCCTTTTACGTGTGGGATTTCTCGGAGCGATTTCGTGCCGACGTGGTCGATAACTTCATCGACGAGTACCGCCAGGGTCGCACGCCCAACCCCTGTTTGAGGTGTAACGAGAAAATCAAGTTTGAGGCGGTTCTGGACCGCGCCATGGCGCTGGGGTTCGACAAGGTTGTCACCGGACACTATGCCACGGTGACGGAGGATTCCGAGGGGTCGCCGCAACTGTTTCGCTCCGCGGATTGGGCAAAAGACCAGTCGTATGTGTTGGGCGTGCTCACCGAAGAGCAATTGCGACACTGCTACTTCCCCTTAGGGGACACCCCCTCCAAGCAACAGGTGCGCGAGGAGGCTGAAGCTCGAGGTTTTGGCGTTCACGCTAAGCCCGATTCTCACGACATTTGTTTTATTCCCGATGGGGACACGCAAGGTTTTCTGCGCGACAAGATTGGTGAAGCGCCCGGCGCCATCGTCGATCGAGACGGGAACAGCTTGGGCACCCACCAGGGGACGCACGAATACACCGTGGGCCAGCGAAAAGGACTCCAGATTGGCTTTCCTGCTGCAGACGGCAAGCCCCGATACGTTCTCGAAGTGCGACCCGTCACTCGTGAAGTGGTTGTGGGGCCAAAGGAAGCTCTCGACACTATTGAACTCTCCGGAGACACGATGAGCTTTGCGGGAAAAGATCCGGTGCAGTCGGGGATCGTTTCGGGAGTGCATGGTCAAGACGGGTCACTAGTGGAGTGTGACGAATTCGACTGCGAGGTGCAGGTGCGAGCGCACGGCAACCCCGAAGCTGCCCGCGTCAAGATCGAAAAGGGGCGAATGATTGCTCGTTTCGGCGCCCCCCTTGCAGGGGTCGCCCCGGGGCAGTCAGCCGTTGTGTATCGAGGCCTCAGGGTGCTCGGCCAAGTCACCATCGATCACACGGTGTCGGCCGACGCACAGCAGCTGCAGCATGCGTAGGGTCCTCATCCTGGGCTCGACCGGTTCGATCGGGACCCAAGGGATCGACATTGTGCGGGCACACCCCGAGCTCTTCACCGTGGTGGGCCTCAGCGCAGGCCGTAACGCCGACCTTCTTGCCACGCAGGCGCGGGAGCTCGGCTTGGGCGAAGGGCAGATCGCTCTCGGAGCGGAAGGTGCACTGGGCCTCATTCGCTCGGTCCAGGCCGACGTTGTCCTCAACGCCATCACCGGTTCTGTGGGGTTGATGCCCACCATCGAAGCCCTCAAAAGCGGTGCCGTATTGGCGCTCGCCAATAAAGAAAGCCTCATCGTCGGCGGCAAGCTGGTCACTGAGCTCGCAGCGCCAGGCCAAATTGTTCCAGTCGATTCGGAGCACTCGGCACTTGCTCAAGCGCTGATGGCAGGCGAATCCCAGGAGGTTGCACGACTCATCGTCACCGCCAGCGGAGGACCGTTTCGAGGGCGCACGCGCGAGCAGTTGCTCTCGGTAACCCCTCAAGATGCTCTCGCCCACCCCACATGGAATATGGGCCGGGTCGTGACCACAAACTCGGCGACGCTCGTGAATAAGGGGTTGGAGGTTATCGAAGCGCACTTGCTCTTTGATATTGACTTCGACCGCATCGACGTCACCGTTCACCCTCAGTCCATCGTCCATTCGCTGGTCGAATTTGTCGATGGGTCAACTATTGCCCAGTGTTCGCCACCCGATATGCGCCTTCCCATCGCGCTTGCTCTCGATTGGCCCCACCGTGTCCCCGGGGCAACCGCACCCCTTGATTGGACCACTGCTTCGTCGTGGACGTTTGAACCACTCGATAACCACACGTTCCCCGCGGTTGACATGGCGAAGGACGCGGGCAACAGAGGAGCGACTTTTCCGGCAGTGTTCAACGCCTCAAACGAACAAGCAGTCGACGCTTTCCATGATGGTGCGTTGCCGTTCGTGGGCATTACCGACGTCATCGCGGAAGTGATCGAGCGTCACACCCCCGAGGAAATGACCATTGAGGGGGTTTTG
>Ga0181558_10005068_pt1 | contig 11694 bp, 18 predicted proteins | sample 011ome_22_FD_133754 | JGI IMG/M metagenome (GOLD analysis project Ga0181558, IMG submission 133754) | Coastal salt marsh microbial communities from the Groves Creek Marsh, Skidaway Island, Georgia - 011507BT metaG (megahit assembly) | ecosystem: Environmental > Aquatic > Marine > Intertidal... | reverse complement strand
TTTCAAGGTCGGTGACGAAGAATATGACGTTGAGTCAGTAGATGCAGAAGACAAAGAAAATGCTGAGGAATTTGCTAATGAAGATCTAGGATCTATTAATGTTGCAAATAAAGAAGCTGATACAACTAAAGGCGAAGATAGAAAAATCATCGACGGTGAAGTTGTTGACGAAGAGCCAAAAGAGGTTGTTCTAGAGCCACTAACTGAAGGTGAAAAAGAAGAGCAAGCTGCAATGGAACTTTACGTTAAACTTGTAGATCTTAAGAAAGGTAAGTATACTGAGAAAGAGATGCAAACAATGTCTAAAAATGATATGGAAGATGTTGTAGACGCAGAGGGCCTAAAAGGTTCTGAAGCCAAGAAAATGGTTGACGAGCTTCTTAAAATTGCAAAGGGCTAAAATAATTTAAAAAGTTTTGACTCAGATTTTTCTGGGTCATTTCTTTTTTGTATATTAGTAGTATGAAAAATATTAAACAATTCAAAGAATTCGTTAATGAATCTTCTGACGCAGGTATTTTCCTAGATAGATTCGACAATTGGATCGGCTACGATTGGAAGAAGTTTCAAGAAGCATTTCTTAAACTTAACAAGGATAATAAGATTATCCACGACAAAAAAGAAAACTATTACTACGGTATGATCAAAGGTGAATCTACTCCTGTTTGGAAGTATGATGATCTAGATGGTCAACTTATGTTTGATATTCAAAGAAATCTAGTGGGTGGACTTGTTTATAACTATAATATGGTTAGCAAGAAACACCCTTGGTCTTAATAATTAATTTAAAATGGGAAACTACAAAAACCACACGCTTCGTACTAAAAAAGAGACTAACCGACTAAAACACAGAGGTGGTCCAACGAGCGCAAAAACTTCTAAAGAGAGAGTATTAAGAATGCAATCTAACGAAGAAGTTCTTAAAAGAACTATTTCAGAATAATGAAACTACTTGTATCATTCAACGAATTTATCCTTGAAAGGGCTATGGCCGATCACACAGACTATCTTATTTTAGAAGGTGGTGCAGCTGGTCATATGGCACATCCTTTTGATGATAAGAATTTAACGTTTGGTGATTTCAAGAAGATGATCGAATCTGGTCTACAAGGCGAGCTTAGTTTTGAAGAAGCTCCTACTGAAAAGACTGATGGTCAAAACCTTTTTGCTACTGTTAAAAATGGTCAGGTTTTATTCTCAAGAAACAAAGGTCAGTTGGTTCAACCACTAGACCTACAGGGTATTATTAGAATGTTTACAGGCCATGCTTCAAAAATGGTTGAAGACACTTACATTCTAGCAGCAAAAGATTTAGCATCAGCCCTTCCAAAAATTAAAGATCAGTCTATGTTTAACGATGGTAAATCGTTTATGAACATGGAGTTGATCTATTCGCTAAATCCTAACGTGATTGTGTACGACAGGGATGTTATTCAGTTCCACGGAATGGTAGACACTGACGGAAGCGGAAATGTCACTGGCGAGTCTCCAAGAGCCGCTAAAGAGCTTGTTAAGCTTTTACAAGATGTTAATGCACATGTTGGTAAAACATTTACAATGATTCCACCACAAGTATTAGCTCTTAGAAAAGATGAGAACTTTGCTGATAAGCTTCCATACTTCATGAAAAAGATTGAAGATCTTAGAAATAGATACGGCCTATCTGATCATGACGAGGTTTCTAAATATCATGAAATGTGGTGGAGAGAGGAAATCAACCGAGCATTCCCTAACGTATCATCTGATGTTAAAGAAGCTCTACTTCAGAGATGGGCTTATGATAACAAGCAAGCTATGGACTTTAGAACTATGTCTAAGGCGGTTGAAGCCAAAGACATGGATTCTATCAAGAAATACGATAAAGTTGATTCTGGCAAAAAGTATAAAGAGAACATTAGACCATTTGAGGACTTGTTCCTTGAGTTTGGTTCTGTAGTTCTTAAGAACGCTTCAAACTTCTTGGCAGCTTCACCAGATCAGGAAATGCAAAGACTGCATAATCAGATCAGAACAGAGGCAGATAGAATTAAAAAGTCTGGAGGTACTGATCAAATTGCAAAGGTTGAAGCTGAGCTTGATCGCCTTTCAAGAATTGGTGGAGTTGAGTCAATCATTCCATCAGAAGGCCTTGTATTTAGATATAATGGCAAAATATATAAACTTACCGGCACATTCGCTGCGATAAACCAGCTAATGGGTATAATTAAATACGGACGTTAAAATGAAACACGTAAAACTATTCGAAACTTTCATCAACGAGTCAGATCCTAAGATTGCAGCGATGAGACAAAAACTAAATGCAGAACTAGATAAAGTTCGTCAGCAATTAGAAGAAGTGTTTGGTCGTAAAGACGAAATCGAGATGGCAGCAGACGGCGGCGACATGGATTCAGATGAAGCTGAATTGATGATGCAAGACCTAGAAAATGCTCAAATGGATCTTGAAGCAAAAAGAGATGATATCAAGCAAAAGCTTGAGGCTCTAAAGGGCAAGTAATAATACAAACGTTAAATACCAATAAAATGGCATTACAAAAACTTAGAGATTATTTCGGAGAGACTAATAGAGAACATTTCATGCAAATGTTGGACAGCAAAGTCCACGTTGTAGAAAAGTTGGCTGCATCTGCATTTCATGTTAAAAGAGATGATATGCACAACAAGTACTATAAGTCAGGCTCTACAGTGGCTATGGATATTGTAGATCGTACAATTGTGCGATTCTATGAGAATGCAATTAGACACTTCCAGGGTCTTTCTCCTGAAACTAAAAATGAAATGCCAAAAGATTGGAAGTTTGGTTTTGACTATCTAACAGATGGTGAAACACCTAACTTCAAGTATTCTTTGCTACCTAAAAACAACTTAGTACTTACACACATCCAGGTTTTGAATCCTGCAAATGGTAAAGTCTCTAAAGTTATTAGAGATACTCAAGTTCTTGAGAAGTGGGCTAAGAAGCTTGATGTTCAAAACCCACCTGTGGTATTTGAAGGTAATTTAGCACATGATCAAAAAGAGGCTCTAGTTAGAATGCTTGAGATGAATGATAAGCAATTCGAGGCTTATTATGATGAAAGATCATTTACTAGAGACTTATATAATATCTTTAATAGAAACGTTAGACAGACTGCACTTAATGAGTCACTTGATGAGGATATCGACGGTTTGATTGTTTCGTTTATTGATGGCAAAAATATGAAGTCATTTAAATTAGAGGACTTTAGAAGAAAGGCTGAACCTTCAAATAGAAAGGCATCGGACATGTACCAGATCACTATCCTAGATCTAATTGAGTACTTCTCTAAGTATGACTTTAGCCAACATAAGCTAGTTCAAGAAAAGCAGGACAGAAGATATTTAGAAATTATGGCAGATGCATTTAACGATTATGTTAAAGATAACGCTGCTAAATACATAGGTGTAGACTTTGATAAAGCAGAGTTTGCAAAAGGTAAAGAATTTGAACTAAATACAGCATTTATTGAAAATGAAAAGACTCTTAAGTATGTAGATAATAAAATACTTTCTGAGTTATTTAAAATTGTTCTTTCTTCATTTAGATCTGAAAGAGAAAAAGCAACAGATATCTTAACTGAAGATATGATTGCACAGATGAATGAGATTGTTGCCAATATCAATAAGCAGGTTAATGCAGACCTAGATGAGTCTGAAGTACTTGACTTTACCGCATTTAAAAAATGGGACATTATCAAACAGAATAAGTTTGATATTGAAGTTAATGAAGCCCTTAAAGTAAAATATCCAGATCAAGGCAAGCAGAAGGTTAATATCTTTGTAGGACGTTTCCAGCCATTTACACTTGGCCACGCTAAAGTACTTCAATCGCTACATGATCAGAATGGACTTCCTGTTGTAGTATTCCTTGTTAAGTCAAAGACAGCTAAAAAAGAAGATGCATTCAAACGCCCTTATGATGAGCATATGCAAATGCAAATGTTCAAGGCTGTACAAAGACAATATAAATTCTTGAAGGATATTATCATGGTTCCCTTTGCAGCCATCGACACACTATTCAATGAATTGCGCCCTAAGTACGAACCAGTATTATGGGGTACTGGATCTGATAGAATTGATTCTTATTCAGGTCAAGCATACAAAGAGACTTATAGAGAGCAATTAAATGTTCTTCCTGAATTTGGAATGCATGAGATTCACAGAACTGACGATAATATTTCAGCTACTAAGGTTAGAAATGCAATGCTAGATGATGACTTTAAAGCGTTTGCAAGTATGACTCCTAAAGCATTACATCCAATGTACACTGAATTACAGTCAGCTCTTAAGGATTCGATTGCTATGGCAGAATCTGTTGTTAATGAAAACAATACTATTCTTACATTTGAACAATTTATATCAAAACAGTGAGAGATATTAGAGCAGATTTTGTGATTGCAATGAAAAAGGCAGCTATTAATGAAGCTGTTGCTGTAGCTAAGCTAGAGATGCTAGCACAATCACCAAGCCTAGATTCGAAGAAGGAGTTATTCGATACAATTAATAACACATACTTTGGTGGTAAGTCTCCATTTGGAGATAGAGTAGTTCTATCTAGAATTGACGATGCCGGTATGCAACAAGTATATAAAGCCCTTAGTAAAGATATTAAGGCAGCTAATTTGCTTTTTGAAATAAAGAAGACAGGTATTGGCGGCGGTGAAATCCTAATGGCTTACATTGTTGAAAATATGATTATTGGCGGTGGTTCTGCAGATATCGATCTAAACCTTTTCGATATGGCATCTGCTCAAAAAGGCAAGTTTAGCCTTATTGATTCTGCCGAGTTAAAAGAGGCATCAATGACAAAAGACGGTTTTCTAAAAGATTGGAGAACTGGTGCCAAACATAGAAATGTAATTAATAGAGCATTAGAGGAACTAAAGAGACTTTATTCAGCTCTTGTTCATGTTGTTCCTGAATTAGATCCATCGACGCAATACGGTAAAGATGCCGAAAGAAAGGCTAGAATGGGTGAATGGACTCAAGTAGTAAATATGATTAAAGATATTGATCCTGTTGAGATCAATAACGTTAAGCTTGAAGTTACTCTTCAAAAGAGTGCAGATGGCAACATTGTAGTCTCTAGAATGGGCCAAGTTATTGGTAACATTAATGACTCTAAAACAATCAAAACGTTAGACTCACTTCTACAAGACTCTAGCAACATGAAGCTAAAGTCATATAATGAGATTGAGAGAGAACTTGCCGCTGGATTTGGCTCCATCAGTGAGAAGTTTGTATTCTTCGTAACAAGAGGTGCAACTGGTAAGAAAACAATCCAATCAGTTCATTATAAAGCAAACCTACCTAATAACTCAGACGAGCTTAAAATCTATCATATCACGCAAAATACTATAAAGGTAAAGGTAAAAGCCTAATATATAGAATAAGATAATAAAAACATCTGCTTAGGTATGAATATTTATAGAACACTAGAATCATTTGTAAACTCTATTGATGAGGCAAGATATGCTGATATCCACAAAGCTGCTAAAAGGGTAGTTATCCTGTAACTATTGTAGTTTTTGCTAGGGATTCTTCTGGTAAAGGTACTGTAAAACATCAAGAAATAGTTGGCACACCAGCCGCAGTTCCTGCAGCACTATCAGTCATCAAAAAGAAATACCCAGAGTCTGAATACCATTTTTCTATCGAAGATGCTACCGGTGCTTCACTTTGGAATGAATCTATTGAAGTCAACGAAAAAGAGCACTGGGCTGATGGGAAGCAATATAACAGATATGAGAAAATCCCAGTAACACATAAACTTTTTGATTTCTGGAAAAATAAAGTTAAAAGAAATTATAAAGACAAGTCAATAAAGCAAATGACAGATGAATTTAAAATTCATCCAAGATCAATTAATGTTATGATCTATGATTATTTGGCAAAAGAACCTGGATTTAATTTTAAATCAGTTAAAGATTCTGAAGTAAAAAAAGATCTTGTGGCTCAAGAATCTATTGAAGTCAACGAAAGTAAGATTGAATTAAAAAGAAAATATACTGAGAACTATCCAAGCGTATCTGCTGGTAAAAGAGCTCCTATTAGAAATAAAATTATCGAAGCTATTGCTGATGGCAAGCTTTCTTCTGAAGAGTTTAATGCTTTAGTAAAAGAACTTTCTTCTAGCTCTGCAAAATGGCTTTCTAAGAACACTAGATATTTTAATGTTTCTGAAGATGGTGTTACATTAAGCAAATTCGGTATGAGAATTCTTAACAAAATAAAGACCGTTAATGAGTCTGTAGAAAATAATGAAAAAGAAATGAAATCTATTCACACAACATTTAACAGCTTCGTTAATGAAAACTATACTTCTATTGTTGTTAATGAAGAACTAAAGGCTAAGAAGCCAAATGAAAAAACTGAAATCGACATTGATTTTTCTGGCGATGATTCAGATCTAAAGAATCTTGAGAAGAAGTACGGTGTAAAGGCTAATGAATATGAGCCAGGTATGGTACTTCTAACAGGTAAAAAGAAAGATCTACTAGCATACCTACAATCTCCAGAGTATGATATGGATCCAATGGATATTGAAGATCTTTTCCCAGAGCTTCTAGAAAACTATTCAGTTAATGAAGCATTCAAGTCTTCTAAGCTGGCTTCTCTATTAGACCTTAGAAACATGGACAGACAAGTTATGAAAGGTCTATATGGTTTTACTAAAGCTAAGTTGGACCAAGTAACTGACGATCAACTTATAGAGATGACTCCACAAGAGGCTTACAAGTCTAAAAGACCTAATGCTCTATTCTTCTACATTGTAGACAACGAAAAAGAAAACCCGTATGCAGATGCATCGGCATGGCATGGTGTTAGGAGAATTCCAGGTGGCACTCTAATCGCAGTTGCAGATGGTGACAATAAATTCTATGGTATTTCATGGGGTTCTAGATGGTCTACTGATAGAAGCATGACTTTGGGTTCAGATCAGGGTGATGGTATCGGTGTGAATAAGAGATATAAGGGTTATGATGCTTCTGGTCTTTACAACGTTAAGAGAATTGCAGACTTAGCTGATAGAGTTCTAGTATTCGATTGGTCTATTGTACCATCTGCTGCTGAGGAAAAAGCGGCTAGATCAGCTGCTAAAGCAGGCGCAACTGCGTTTATGTCTGACAAAGATTTTAAAAATGAAAATATCAAGAGATACAAATCGATTCTTCAGACTAGAGCATTGAATGATGATATTGACAAGATGGTTGAAGGAGCAGTTAACGAACTAGCTGATCAGATCAAAGATGCTACTAAAAGTATGCAACTTGGTAGATACGGCGATATTTTAATCGGCACTTCACCAAAAGGTAAAGAAGTTAAACTAAGAGATGCTTCATCTCACATGTCAAACATTCTAGATTCTTACTCGAGATACGTTGATTATCTAAATAAAGCTAAAAAAGCTGATGAGGATCAAGAAAGAGGCGGTGGTTCTTACTACAAGAAAGAAGCTGCTGCATACGCAAAGGATATCAAAGATAGAGTTTCTAAGATTTCTAAACTAGAATATGCTTGGTAAATCATAAAAACTATAAAAATGAAACACGTAAAACTATACGAACAGTTTGTTGAAGAAATCAACGAAGCTATTGCACCTAATACACCACTACTGATCAAAGCAGATAATGGCAAACTTAGATGGAACCATGGCGTTAATCAAAACTCAATGCTTTCAGTTGTTAGAAAACTTGTAACACCAGAAGGTAAAAAAGCACTTGCAGGTGCATATATGGATGATGCCGACGTAGTTAACAAAAAGACTTCGCAGACTATTATCTCAATTGGTCCTGGCATGACACCAGCTCACATTGCTAAAGCAACTAATTCATGGGCCGAAAAGAATGCTGAGCTATTTGCTCCTAAGAATAAGAGCGTTGCAAATTCTGAAACTATCGAGATCAAGTCTGACACTAGAGCTATTGTAGCAGTTGATGCTAATACAGCAGTGGCTATTAAAAAAGCAGTTCATAACTCTAAAGAAGGTATTCAAGTTAGAATTATGGATCGTAAAGACGGTGCTAAAGTCTATATTGATACAGAAGATAAAGAGACTCTATCAGCTGTAATTGCAAAAATTAAAAGCCTTGTATAATGAAAAATCTTAAATCACTAGAAGGTTTTCTTTCAGAGAAAAAAACAGATGGAACTATCTCTGCTGATGAAGATCAGAGAAGGGAAGATCTTATGTCATCTGTTGAAGTAGCAATTGATGATCTTGTAGAGATGATCAAAAAAGAAGCTAACGATATTGGCGGTTCTTTTAGATCTCCTGGTATTGTATATGATGCTAAGAAACTAATCGAAACAAAACTTAAAGGTCTTAAGTAATACAATGCCTTCAACAAGTAAATCACAACAAAGATTAATGGGAGTTGCATACGCTGTTAAAAACGGCGATATGCAACTTTCTGATGTCGATGGTGCCTATAAGGATAAAGTGAAAGAACTTGTTGATAACATGACCCTAAAGCAATTAAAGGATTTTGCAACTACAAAACATGATGGACTTCCAGAAACAGTTGAAGAAGATTTGGCGGCTGTTGTTCCGCCTATGCTTGGTGGGATGGGACCTGTTGTTCTACCCAATGCTGGCGCCCTCGGCTCCGGAGATGCTCCTGCAGGTCAAGGTGACGCTGAGGAGGAGTACAAGAAAAAGAAGAGAAAGGTAAAGGTCCTTTCAATGGAAGAATTCATTAACGAACAAGAAAAGCAGATTAAGCCGTTTGATCCAAAGAAGAACGTAGATTCTGAAGAGCTTGGTGAAGAAGGATATGAATCTGGATCAGTTCCACTTCCAGACCAAGAAGCTATTCAAAAAGAAGTAGCACGCCGAAAGGTTAGTGGCATCGTTGCCATGAAATTCGAAAGTTTCACAAATCGCTGAAACATTTTATAAGAACCATATATAAATCATATGGTTCGTCTTAATCAATCTAAATTCTTTAATAAGGCCATTGAAATTATAAGGTCTTGTAATTCCGCTGATCATTTAGAAGCGGCAAGAAGAGTTGTAGATCAATATAATTTTCTTGGAGATGGATTTTCTGAAAGAGATGATAATTATGACCACGAGTACAACATGTATTTGCTCATGGCAGAACTTAAAACCCTTGAAAATAAATTACAACCAATGACGTCAGAGGCACAAATAGAAGAAATCCTAATGGAAGCAGATGCATACGGTGTTAGACAAGAAGTTATTAATACTGCTTCAAAATTAATGGAAGAAGGTCACGCACGGGTCGAATCATTTGAAATAGCATTTAACAATTTGACAAATGAAAAATAAATTAGACAAGTCCTATCAGGATTTATTGTCAGACATCATGGGCAACGGCATAAAAAAGGCCGATAGAACAGGAACAGGTACTAAAAGTGTATTTGGCCGCCAGATTCGCCACGATATGTCAACTGGATTTCCATTGCTCACCACCAAGAAGATGGCATGGAAGGCAATGGTTACAGAGTTACTTTGGTTTCTAAAAGGAGATACCAACATCAAGTACTTAGTTGATAATGGTTGCAACATTTGGAATGGGGATGCATACAAGGCATATGAGAAATATGCAATGGCTAATTCTTATGGTGTTGATATCTTATCAATGGATGAGTTCATCAACGAAATCAAAACCGATGATGAGTTTGCTAAGAAGTGGGGTGAGTTAGGTCCAATTTACGGCAGACAATGGCGTGAATGGGGTGCTAAGTATGAAACTAATCATATCTTACAAGAAACCAAGCGTGTAAAACCAGGCATCGATCAGCTCAATAATTTAATTGAAGAAATTAAATCTAATCCAGATTCTAGAAGGCTTATGCTCTCCGGTTGGAATGTTGAAGCAATAGACTCAATGGTTCTTCCGCCATGTCATTATGGTTTTCAGATCTATACTCAAGAGATGGATATCTTCGAGAGAAGAGAGAGATGGTCGTTATCAGAAGGCCATAACAAATATTATGCTGTCAATTTAGAACACGAAGACCTGGATTCTCGTGGTTTCCCAAGACGTAGAATTTCATTGGCTTGGAATCAGAGGAGCGTAGATACATTCCTAGGACTTCCTTTTAATATTGCATCCTATGGTTTACTATTGATGATTATTGCTGAAATGGTTGGCATGCTTCCAGACCAATTGATTGGAAACCTAGGAGACACACATCTTTATTTAGATCATCTAAAACAAGCAAGAGTGCAAGTTGAAAGAAACTCAAAGGAATTACCAACTGTAAATGTTACAATTCCTACAGGTACAAAGCTAGAAGATTTAACACATGAGAATATTACCCTCGTTAATTACGAGTCTCATGAGCAAATTAAAGCACCATTAAGTAATTAATACTATAAGCCCTCTTCGGAGGGCTTTTTTGTTTTAAAAGATTAACGGCCAGTGCCTTGTCCTCTGTTTTTCTTAATATAGTGTTTACCACCTTTGTTAACAGAGTTTTTCTTTTTAGCGTGAACGCCTGGTCTTTTCTTCTTTGGAGTTGCTTTCCAAGATGAAGACGATGCACTTACTTTTGCCATTTTACATAATAATATAGTTTTAGGTTTACGTTATATTTATCTTATAGTTGCATGGTGTTAATGAAACATTTTAATATATTTTCAGTATAAAAGTATTATATTGTGATTGAACTTAAACGTAAATGAAATGAATGATTTGATTTTTTGGAGTGTTGTTTATTTTGCCATCGGCGCATTAACTATGCTTTCGTTCGATCTTATGCACTATGCTACTAGAAACATGCAAAGTGAAGAAGACTATAATGATAATTCATTTAATAATTTTGAAAGAATATATGTGATGGTTTCATGGCCTATTGTTCTTGTAGCGTTTATTAGAAGATTAATTAAAGAAATGATTAGCTGATATGTTTTCAATTGGAAATGATGAACTAGAACAAACGTGTGACCAGATTTATGCTGGAGATCTTATTCAAGATGTTAATACATTTGAAGTTTATAAAGTTATAAATGCAGATAAGTCAGATACTCACAGTATACAATACATTAAAACAGAATCTGGTGAAACATATATGGTCGGACTCTGGAATAAATTAGTAAATAAGAACTTTAAAATATTTAAAAATGGATAGTAACTTTTTATTGAAACATATTGAAACCGATTCAACCCAAGAGATTGGTAGAATTGATTGGTTAGAGTGGGATATTGATAAAAGCGGTAATAAAAGGTTTGGAAACTTACATAATAAACCGTTAGTTGGAAGATCTCTTGTTTTAAATATGAAGCCAATTGTATTGAATCTTATGCAACCTGGCAATTATGAAAGGGTTAATATTTCACCATCATATGACAAAATTCTTCCAGAGATTGATGAACTTATTGAAGTAAGAAGAGACTATATTAAGTTTTCAAATATAGATGGCACATACGAGCTGTTCATCAAGATTAATACAAATAAAAAACCAAAAGGTATTCCACTAGGTAAAGCATGAAACCAAAACTTGATGAATTTCATTATCATGAAATGACTGATCGCTTAAGCGTAGTCATGATGGTAATAGACAATAACTTGACGCAGCATCCTGTTGCTAAACTTAATAAAGATATCCAAAAACTGATAGATGAAGCTTCAGATAAACTAGCTGAAGCCTATCAAATTTCTGGTACCTTAGAACTTAAAAATGATTAAAGATTTCTTTAGAAG
>Ga0181558_10005066_pt1 | contig 11698 bp, 9 predicted proteins | sample 011ome_22_FD_133754 | JGI IMG/M metagenome (GOLD analysis project Ga0181558, IMG submission 133754) | Coastal salt marsh microbial communities from the Groves Creek Marsh, Skidaway Island, Georgia - 011507BT metaG (megahit assembly) | ecosystem: Environmental > Aquatic > Marine > Intertidal zone... | reverse complement strand
ATCTTTTACTTTCGGATGAATGATGACTCGAGACATTGCAACACATATTTGACCGGCATTTGGTTCAAAAATCCCTTTTACAGTGCTATCAACAGCCTTATCAATGTCAGCATCAGAATAAATAATTGCAGCTGATTTACCACCTAATTCAAAATGTGTTGGTACAATTCGATCAGCTGTTTCCCTTAAAATTTCAGAAGCCACTTGAGGTGATCCAGTAAAGACTATGTAATCACTATCAGGATGTTGAACAAGTTTTCTACCAGTTACTTCGCCATATCCATGAACAATATTAATTATGCCATCTGGAACACCAACTTCTTTAAATATTTGCCCATAGAAATTTGAAGAAATAGGGCATAGCTCTGGAGGTTTAATGACAATTGTATTTCCAACAATCAAATTTTGAGCAACCATGCCAGAAAAAATAGAGACTGGATAATTCCAAGGAACTATTTGGAGACTAACCCCAAAAGGTTCCAATACTACGTAATTGAATGTATCATTTCCTGATGGAATGATTTTATGTTCTATTTTATCAGTCATTCCAGCGTAAAAATCAAAAGTATTTGCTGCTCCCTCGAACTCTCCAACACACTGAGCAACTGTTTTTCCGTTCTCTTGACTTAGAATTTTTCCACCTTCATCTTTTTTTTCTCTAAGTTTGTCAGCTATTGATCTCATCATCATAGATTTATCTTTTGAATCCATGTCTAATAAAATTCTTTTATCAAAAGCTTTTTTTGCAGACTCAAAAGCTAAATTTATTTCATCATCAAGAGCTTCATCAATATTGCCAACAACTTTTTGATTTGAAGGATTTAAAACAGGAATATTATTCTTAGAAATAGAGTTAATAAACTTGCCATTAATAAAATTTCTTAGTTCCATAAAAATTCTTTTTTAATTTAATAAAACTAAAAAATTAAAAGAGTCAAGTAAACTTTAAGAATTTGGAATTTTAACAGGAATAAAATAGTTAGGATCTTTTGATTTCTTGATAACAGCTGGAATTATTTCTTTATAGGCCTCAATTAATTTTTGTGGTTTTGGTAATTGATCTTTAATCTCTTCATACAATTTAGGTAGATTATAAGACGGTACCATGGGAAACATATGGTGTTCAATGTGATATTCCATTTTCCAATAAATAAAACTAGGAATCATACTTAATCTTACTGAGCGGGTAGATAATCTATGATCTTTTGTATCTTCTTTTAATCCCATATGCTGAGTTAAACCCCAAATAGCGTTTAAAAATGTAAAAAACTTTGGGAATAGAAATAAAAAAATAGGAAGAAATGAGCCTAAAGTTATTGATAGTACTATTGTAGAAAGCCACAATAAAACAAATAGTCGTGAACTATTTATGCAATCTCTTTTTTTGTCTTCTGGGATACAGTCCTTCATTACTTTTGTTTCAACTCCAAAAGCATGCTTTATAATTTCTAAGTGCAGTGATTTATGTAAGGTTAAAAAAGAAGATCCAGGTACAAAAATAAAGAGAAAACTTATTAAAGAGTGATTTGCAAAAATACTTCCATCTACTTCATAATCATGCGGATCAATAGAAGCAGTATAACTATGATGAAGAGAATGACTCCATCTCCATCTTACTGGTTCAAAATTATTCATATAACTTGCAATGGTATAAAAAAAATCATTAAGCTTTCTTGTTTTAAAAGCAGTTCTATGTCCACATTCATGCCAAATTGCATCAGCACCTCCCCATAATGTGCAATAGAAAATATAAATAGGTATAAACCAAATCGTCCCCCAAGATGCTACTGAAGCAATACCAAGTGACAAAAGACAACTAAAGAAGATTATAATATGTTTCCATCCTTCATAGTCTGATCTTTTTGATAAATTTTTAAGGACTTTTTTATCAATGGTGGGTTTAAACCATTCGTTTGAAATATTATTAATTCCAGTTTGTACAGTCATTTTCCATAATATATCTCTAAATTTTCATAAGGCAAGTTGATTGAGATAAGCTTTCACTTGATCAAAAAGTCATTATATTCACTACAAATCAAAGAATGATTTAAAATAGTTCCAACATTAATAATCTAAGTTTATAGAGACCTTTATGAAATTGGCAATAATAGGGACGGGGTATGTAGGTCTGATAACAGGTGCTTGCTTTGCTGAGTTTGGTTATCAAACTGTATGCATAGATAAAGATGAAAGCAGAGTCAAAGAATTAAATAATTCTAAATGCCCTTTTTATGAGCCAGGCGTAGAGGCTTTATTAGATAAGCATTTAAATAAAACAAAACTATTAAGTTTTTCGAATTCTTTATCACAATCTATCAATGATGCAGATATTATTTTCATTACTGTTGGGACACCTTCAAAAAGAATTGAAGGGGAGGCTGATTTATCTTTTGTTTGGGATGTTGCTGAAGAAATAAGTAATAACATAAATAAATATTGTATTGTTGTAACTAAATCTACTGTTCCTGTAGGCACTACCAAGGAAGTAAAAAATATTATTTCAAAAAAAATAGATAGAAACAATTTTGATGTTGTCTCTAATCCAGAATTTTTACGAGAAGGCTCAGCAGTAAATGATTTTATGCGACCTGATAGAGTAGTTATTGGGTGTGAAAATAAAAAATCAGAAGATATAATGAAAGAATTATATAGGCCTTTATATCTTCTTGAAACACCACTAATTTCAACAACAGTCGAGTCTGCTGAAATTATTAAGTATGCTTCAAATAGTTTTTTGGCAACGAAAATTAGCTTTATAAACCAGGTTGCTGATTTGTGTGAAAAGGTTGGTGCAGACGTGCAAGATGTAGCAAAAGGCATGGGAATTGACAAGCGTATAGGAAATAAGTTTTTACATGCAGGCCCAGGATATGGTGGATCATGTTTTCCTAAAGATGTTAAGGCTTTTATTACAACTGCTCAAAAACATGATGTTGATTTGTCGATTTTATCTGCGGTTGATACATTCAATGAAAATAGAATAAATAAAATTTCAAAAAAAATAATTTCTAAAGCTAATTTAAATAAAGGTGACTATGTTAGTTTGCTTGGTTTGAGTTTTAAGCCGAATACTGATGATGTACGGGATTCAACTTCGTTAAAAATTGCAAAATTACTACAAGATAGGGGTATAGTTGTTAAATCGTATGACCCAGAGGCGATGGATAATGCAAAAAAAGAAAATACTGAATTGCATTTATTTGATAGCGCATATGAAGCATGTGAAGATACTAAGGCAATTATAATTGGAACTGAGTGGAATGAATTTAGAGCTCTGAATTTTTTAAAAATTCAAAAAAGTTCTAAAAATTTAATTATCTTTGATTTAAGAAATATATATAACGCTAAAGAAATAGAAGAATTAGGTTTACAATACTTTGGTACAGGAAAATAATTATAAAATAGAAAATTTTGATCCAGAAGTCCTCCGTGAATACGACATAAGAGGAGTAGTAGGAGAAAATATCAATGAGAACACTGCCTACACTATAGGCAGAACATTTGGTCATACGGTTAAATCAAAATTAACTTCTCATACAATTGTAACAGGTTACGATGGAAGATTAACCTCTCCATCACTACACAAAGCTCTTTGTGAAGGTTTAAAAGACTCAGGTGTGAAAGTAATAAATATTGGTATGGGACCAACGCCTATGACGTACTTTGCTCATTATCATTTTGAGGCTGATGCAGCTGTTATGCTTACAGGCTCTCACAATCCATCTGAATATAATGGCTTTAAAATGGTTTTTAATAAACATTCTTTTTTTGCTGAAGACATCCAAAGTCTTCAAAAATTATTAGATAACAATGAGTTGGAATTAGCAAATGGTCAGTTAATATATAAAGATATAACTAAGGAGTATATTGAGAGAGTTCTTTTAAATATTTCTTTGAATAAAAAGTTAAAAATTGCTTGGGATCCAGGGAATGGAGCAATGGGTAAAGTTACAAGAGAGATAAGTGAAAAACTTATTAATTCTGAAAATTTTATTATTAATGAAGAAGTTGATGGTAACTTCCCCAATCATCATCCTGATCCAACAGTTCCAAAAAACATGGTTCAATTAATTAGTGCTGTTAAAGAAAATGATTGTGATATTGGCCTTGCCTTCGATGGCGATGGAGACAGATTAGGTGTTGTTGATAATCTTGGTAATATTGTTTGGGCCGATCAATATATGCTCTTACTTTGTACTGAAATTGCCAACTTGTACGATAATCCAAAAATAATTATGGACGTTAAGTGTAGTAAAGTGTTTTTTGATGAAGCAAAAAAAATCAATTGCGATCCAGTTATGTCAAGAACCGGTCACTCACCTATTAAGGAGAAAATGAAAGAATTAAAATCACCTCTTTCAGGTGAAATGAGCGGTCATGTTTGTTATGGAGATGACTTTTACGGATATGATGATGCTATGTATGTTGGTTTAAGATTGCTACGTATCTTATCTAGTCAGAATAAATCTCTTAGTGACTTAATTAGTATCTATCCTAAAACATTTTCGACACCAGAAACAAGATTTGATGTCGATGAGTCAAGAAAGTTCATCATTATAGATGAAGTAAAAGAAAGATTACAAAAAGAAGATAAAAAAATTATTGATATTGATGGGGTACGCGTAGAGAGTGAAGATGGGTGGTTTTTGATGAGAGCTAGTAATACTCAAAACCAACTTACATGCAGGGCAGAATCAATTTCTCAAGAAGGTTTATCGAAGCTAATTGGAATTATTGAAAATCAATTATCTTTAAGTGGTGTAAGTTATAAATTCACGATCTAATAAAGCAGTCTCTATTGTATTTTTTTAATCTTTTGCAAGCTGTATAGGCTTCTTTTTTTGAAAAATTCTCAAATCTTGATTCATAGAGTTGTTTTCCACTCACTTTAATTAAAACAACATTTGATTTTTTAGACGTTGTTGTTTTTGGATACTTACTTTTAATTAACTTAATTTGTTTTTCTGCACTATTTCGATATTTAAATGTTCCCACAACTATTGAATATGAGTTAGTTTTAATTTTTTTTGTTTCTTTTTTTACTATAGTTTTTTTTGTTTCTTTTTTATTAATGCCTAGTTCAGCAAATTCTTTATCCATTATAATTTTTAGAGACTTGTCACGTTGAGAACCTGTATCACCTCCAAATATTACACCGACTAATCTTTTATTATTTCTTACAGCAGAAAAAGCCAATTGGAATCCTGATGCTCGTATGTACCCTGTTTTAATTCCATCAGCACCTGCATAGCTTAGCATTAATTTATTATGTGTTTTATATGTCTTGCCTTTATAGGTAAATTTTTGTGTATTGAATAATTTATACTTATCTGGAAAATTAGAAATAAGAGCATGCGAAAGAATAGCTATATCTTTAGCAGTAGTGAGTTGCGCTCTATTTGGAAGTCCAGAAGCATTTTTAAAAGTTGTATTGGTCATACCTAAATTTCTGGCATAGCTAGTCATAAGTTTTGCAAATTCTCTTTCTGTGCCTGAAATATTTTCAGCGACAACAGTAGCTACGTCATTGGCAGATTTAATTATCAGTGCCATAATAGCATCTTCAACTTTTATAGTTGATCCTTCTTCTAGATATAATTTGCTAGGTGAGCGTGAGGCTGCAATTCTTGAAACTTTTAATTTGGTTTGATTTGTAATTTGATTTTTTTCTAACCGATCAAATAAAATATAGAGCGTCATAATTTTTGTTAACGATGCTGGGTAATTTTTAGTATTAGCGTTAACTTCAAATAAAACTTCTTTGGTATCAAAATCGATAACAATCGCAGCTTTTTTGGCAAAACTCTGAGATGTTGCAAAAATTACTATTATAAATAAAGGGATTTTTAGATATCTAAACACAGACATGCTTTTAATCTCTAACATAAGGATCTCGTTATTAACAATTGAAAAAAACCTCTTTTATTTCCAATAAAAGTGCTTATTTAATAAATCATGAAATTAAGTGATGACAATGACAATAATATTAACAATGATTTAGAGAAGGGCGTATTATTAGACACTAAGCCTAAAACTAAAAAACCATCTATGTATAATGTTTTATTGCTTAACGATGATTACACCCCCATGGAGTTTGTTGTTCTGGTATTAGAGAGTGTATTTAACAAAAAACAGGAGGAAGCAACCCAGATAATGCTTCATGTTCATAAAAATGGCGTAGGTGTATGTGGAACATTCACATATGAAGTTGCTGAAGCAAAATGTAAATCAGTGATGGACCTTGCAAAAAAACATGAACATCCTCTTCAGTGTACAATGGAAAAAAATTAAATGTTATCATCTAACTTAGAAATAACACTAAGAAACGCATATCAACTTGCAACTCATAATAAGCATGAGTTTGTTACTCTTGAGCATCTGCTAAATTCTCTTACAAATGATAAGGACGCAATTAGTGTCTTAAAGGCATGTGGTGTTGAAATTGAAGAATTAAAAAAAAACTTAGATGATTTTATTAAAAATGATTTATCAAACTTAACAGATAATTTTACTGGAGAACCAAAACTAACAAATAGTTTCCAAAGAGTTCTTCAAAGGGCAGCTATACATGTTCAATCCAGTGGCAGAGAAAGTGTTACAGGAGCGAATATGATTGTCGCTCTTTTCTCTGAAAAAGAAAGTCACGCAGTATATTTTTTACATCAACAAAATATGACACGGTTAGATGCTGTGCAGTATATCTCCCATGGTATTTCTAAGGTGCAGGAACATGAAGATCGTGAAGAAATAGTTGAAGAAACTACAGATGGTCAGCAACAAAAAAAATCTTCCAAAAAAGCGCTTGATCAATTTTGTATTAACCTCAATAAAAAATCTTTGGACGGTAAAATAGATCCACTTATTGGAAGAAAACTTGAAGTGGAAAGAACTATTCAAATTTTATGTCGTAGACAAAAAAACAATCCTATTTTTGTTGGCGATCCGGGTGTTGGTAAAACAGCAATTGCGGAAGGCTTAGCTAAACGTATAGTAGAAAAAGATGTCCCAGATATTATTCTTGATGCAGTTATTTATTCTTTGGATATGGGAGCCCTTCTAGCTGGAACACGTTACAGAGGAGACTTTGAAGAAAGACTCAAAGAAGTGTTAAAAGATTTACAAAAAGAAAAAAAGTCAGTTTTATTTATTGATGAAATACATACTGTAATAGGCGCAGGTGCAACAAGTGGTGGATCGATGGATGCAAGCAATCTTTTAAAACCATCATTAAGCAATGGCTCTCTACGTTGTATAGGCTCAACTACGTACAAAGAGTTTAATAATTATTTTGAAAAGGATAGGGCTCTTGTAAGAAGATTTCAGAAAATTGACATTAAAGAACCAAGCAAAGAAGAAACTATTAAAATTTTAAATGGCTTAAAAAGCTATTATGAAGATCATCATCAAATTAAATACTCTTCAGATGCAATCATAAGCGCAGTTGAATTATCTAATAAGTATATAGGAGACAGAAAACTTCCAGATAAAGCAATAGACGTACTTGATGAAGCTGGTGCTGCTCAGTATTTACTTCCAAAATCGAAACGAAAGAAAACAATTACTGCAAAAGATGTTGAGGCAGTGATTTCTATAATGGCAAGAATTCCTGCAAAATCTGTTAATAAAAATGATAAAGAAAATTTAAAAAATCTTGAGAGAGATCTTAAAAATTTTGTTTTTGGTCAAAATAAAGCCATAGAAGAGTTATCCTCCTCTATAAAACTTGCAAGAGCAGGACTTCGGGAAGATGGTAAACCTATCGGGTCTTATTTATTTTCTGGACCAACGGGTGTTGGAAAAACAGAGGTTGCCAGACAATTAAGTAAAACACTCGGTATAAAACTTCTTCGTTTTGATATGTCAGAATATATGGAAAGGCATACTGTTAGTCGTTTAATTGGAGCGCCTCCAGGTTATGTTGGTTTTGATCAAGGTGGACTTCTTACTGATGGCGTTGATCAGAATCCTCACTGTGTATTGCTCTTAGATGAAATTGAAAAAGCTCATTATGATCTCTTTAATATCTTGCTGCAAGTGATGGATTATGGAAAGTTAACAGATCATAACGGTAAGTCAGTTGATTTTAGAAATGTTATTCTTATTATGACATCAAATGCAGGGGCAATTGATTTATCCAAAAAAAGAATTGGCTTTAATTCTGCGAGATCAAAAGATGACAATAATGATGCAATTAATAAAATATTTTCTCCTGAATTTCGAAATAGAATAGATTCTATTATTCACTTTAATCATTTAAATAAAGAAATTGTTTTATCCATTGTCGATAAATTCATCATTCAAGTCGAAGCTCAACTTGAAGACAAAGGAGTGTCTTTATCTATTGATAAAAAAGCAAAAGAGTATCTTGCCGATATTGGGTATGATGAGGTTTACGGTGCCAGAGAGCTTGGAAGAGTAATACAGGAAAAAGTTAAAAAACCTATGGCTGAAGAGTTAATATTTGGTGCATTAGCTAAGGGTGGTCATGTAGATATTACCATTGAAAATAATGAAATATCTCTCAAATATTCTTCAAGTCAAGATAAGAAGAAAGAGTTAGTCTAAGTTTTATACGGACCAAGCGCTTCTAAGTCTTCCTTATGATGATTTATCATTTTTGCCTCTTCATTAAGAAATTTGTTGATTGCTTCTGAAAAATCTTTTTCCTTTATCCAATGAGCGCTCCATGTTTTTTGTGGAAGATATCCTCTGCTTAATTTATGTTCCCCTTGCGCGCCTGCTTCAACATGTTTTATTTTGTTTGCAATTGCATAATCTATTGCTTGATAATAACATAATTCAAAATGCAAATAAGGTACTTCAAATTTAGAACCCCATAAGCGTCCGTATAAATGTGTCTCACTTAAAAAATTTAGGGCTGACGCAATTTTTATATTATCTTGAACCGCAATCATTAATAAAATCTTATCTTTAAAAGTTGATAAAATATTCATAAAAAACTCTTTTTTTAAATATGTTGATCCCCATTTTCTACCTGTTGTATCTAGGTAGCATTCATAAAAAAAATCAAAATCTTCTTTTTTTAGTTTATCTCCAGTTAAAAGTTTAACCTCTAGGTTGTTATTTTGAAGACACTGTCTCTCTTTCTTTATTTGTTTTCTTTTCCTAGATGACAGAGTAGATAAAAAATCATCAAAGGATTTATAGTCATTATTCTTCCAATGAAATTGAATTCCTTCTCGTATCATGATCGGTTCGTTGGCATCCCAATCATTTGGATTTTTGATAAAATTAAAATGTGCTGATGAAACGTTAAGTCTTTTTGCTTCATTAATAATATTATTAATTATTTCTTTAATTTTATCTTTCTTATTTTTTATTTTTTTATTAACAAATATTCTTTCACCAGTAACAGGAGTGAAAGGTATGGCAGATTGAAGTTTAGGGTAGTAATTTAATCCATGCCTATGATACGCATCAGCCCATGCGTGATCAAATATATACTCTCCATAAGAATGGCTTTTTAAATAAAGTGGACAAAGAGCAATTATTTCATCGTTTTTATACTCAATATAATGATACGGTTTCCATCCCGTTTGAGAACAAGCACTTTCACTTTTTTCTAAGGCAAATAAAAATTCATATTGAATGAAAGGATGGTCGCTATCAACACATGCGTTCCAATCTGTGTTTTTGATTTTTTTTAAACTGTCTATGAAAAAATAATCACTTTTTAGTGAAGGCATTTATTTTAATTGAATTATAGCATCTATTTCTACTGAAATTCCTAATGGCAAAGCATTAGATCCAACAGCAACTCTTGCATGACGACCTTGATCGCCAAAAATTTCAACTAACATATCAGAGGCTCCATTAATAATCTTGGGTTGATCAGTAAAGCTGTCCTGACAGTTTACAAAGCCTGTTAACTTAACAAAACTATCTAATTTGTTCCAATCGCCTTCAAGACCAGTTTTTACTGCAGCAATTATATTTATAACACACAGTTTAGCAGCTTCGATACCCTCCTCGATAGTAATATCTGATCCTACTTTTCCCTTATAAATCATTTCACCGTTACGAACAGGGGCCTGTCCAGATATGTACATTGTTTTGCCAACTATTTTATATGGAACATAATTTGCCAGAGCTTTTGGAAGTTCTGGAATATTTAAACCTAAGTTCTTGATATTTTCATCAAACAAATGCATTAGACACTATATAAAACTTTTTGAGCGAAGGTAAAGGGAACAAATATGACTAAAATTTTTAAATTTTTATTTCTATGCCTGACAATATCAACTTTATTTAATGGAGGACCAGTTATGGCAGACGAAAGAGATATTATACATATGACATTAAAAGATGGTGTCGTGAAAATAGAAACAAGACCAGATTTAGCACCTAAACATGTGGCGCAAATAAAACAATTAATAAGTGAAGGCCAGTATGACGGCGTAGTTTTTCACCGAGTTATTGATGGTTTTATGGCACAAACAGGCGATGTGGAATTTGGAAATTCTTCAAATGATAAATTTAATATGTCCAGGGCGGGTACTGGAGGCTCTAATCTCCCAAATATTCCAGCAGAATTTTCTGATGCTAATCATGGTAGGGGAGCGCTTTCAATGGCTAGAGCCCAAGACCCTGGTAGTGCAAACAGTCAGTTTTTTATTGTTTTTAATGACGCTAGCTTTTTAGATGGTCAATATACTGTGTGGGGTCAAGTATTAGAAGGTATGGAGTTGGTTGATAATATTACACGAGGAGAACCACCTCAAGATCCTGATAAAATAATTAAAATGGAAATCATTACAGAGTAAGTATGTTTGTAGCTGATTTGCATAATGATCTTGTGCAAAGAATGATGATTGGCGAGGATGTGACTAAAAACACATCCTCTGGCCACACTGATATAGAAAGACTGAAATTATCATCTATCGATTTAGAAGTTATGATTGTTTGGGCTTCTGAAAAAGAACCGAATACAAGTTACTTTGAATTTGCTTCCTCAATGTATGAAAAATTAAAAGCATTAGAGAATGTTGATGGAGTGTCAGTTCCTATTACTCTCGATGAGGTAAAAACAGCTAAACAAAATAATCAATTATCTCTTCCTATTGCAATGGAGGGAGGTGAAGCTCTAGAAAATAAAATAGAGAATTTAGAATACTTTATTAATAAAGGACTATTTTATTTTGGCCCAACATGGAATCATTCCTTGGATTGGGTAAGTTCTGGTTATGGAGAAACACATAAGCAATCTAGCTTAAAAACAGTTGGTTTAAATAAATTTGGTGCTGAAGTAATTAATCTCTGCCAAGAAAACAGAGTATTAGTAGATATGTCTCATATTGGAGAAAAAAGTTTTTGGGATACAATTGCTATCACCAAAAAACCAATCATTGCATCTCACTCTAGTGTTTACAAATTATGCCCACATTTTAGAAATCTCAAAGATGATCAAATTGTAGCGATAAAAAATACAAATGGTTTTATTGGCCTAAACCCTTATCCTTTTTTTATTGATCCAACATTTAAGAGTAGAGAACAAAAGGTAAGAGCTACTTTTAAACAACATCTTAATGAACTTGCAAACAAACAAGAAACGACCGCAGGCAAATGGATTGTGAAACAACATTTTTTGCAAAAAGAATTATCCTCTGTTTGTCCCGGGATGGATGTTTTTGTCGATCACATTGACTATATTGTGAAAATGATTGGTATTGACTATGTT
>Ga0181558_10005049_pt1 | contig 11718 bp, 8 predicted proteins | sample 011ome_22_FD_133754 | JGI IMG/M metagenome (GOLD analysis project Ga0181558, IMG submission 133754) | Coastal salt marsh microbial communities from the Groves Creek Marsh, Skidaway Island, Georgia - 011507BT metaG (megahit assembly) | ecosystem: Environmental > Aquatic > Marine > Intertidal zone... | reverse complement strand
TGAATTGAAGAGAAAAAGTTAGGGAAAAATCTTCATTCACATCTCTGCGCGCGCAAAAAGACCATATCATACAAACAACGACGCGTCGCGCGCGCGCCCGAGTTCCCGTCCATTTTTTACGCCACCGATACCTCGAAACGCGACAAACGGACATGACGAACCACATCCAAACCGCGCAAACTTTGCTCAAAAGAATGCTCCAATCCGCATCCAACTTCAAAGACTACAACGTCCGCTCGTACCTCGTCCGGAAAACGAACGACGCGTACGCGTCTTTTACGAAAGAAAAAGAGGGCGGCGAGTTGAACGAGACGTCGGCGAAAGCGTTTTCGGAGTTTGCGGAGAAGGAGTTGCGATGGATGGAACGGCAGGAGAAGGTGTATGAGTTGTACGGGAGCGAGAGGAAGAGCGTTTTGGACGACGACGGGAAGCGTTGAGAGTTGACACGTCGATGTCTAAAGTAGGAAAAAATAGGTTTCATAGCGATGGTCGAAGCGAAAAGTATGATAGAATTCACAATCCTCCGTTTGTTGTACAATGTTGTTTAAATACCGAGTTTCTCTCTCTTTCTCTCTCTATATATATCTATGTCTCTCTCTCTGTGTGTCTTTGATGCGGCAGCTTTTTTTAATGCTTGAGGAACAAAGCTTCGTTGACTCTATCAATCGCGCGCGATATTTTGTCACGCGCCGAAGCGGCTGTTTCCTCGTCGCCGTAGTTTTGGTCGTCAGTCTCTCGCGAGGAGAACAAATACTGCACGCCGGCTCGAGCGCCGATGGCACACTCTTTTCCGCCTCGGAATGCGTTTTGTTCGTCCATTTTTTCCGCTCTCGAGGCGATGAGTGATGCCGTTTGTAAGACAGTTTCCGGTAAACCGGCTAAGCGAGCGACGTTTACGCCGTGGGATTTCGGGCACGATCCGGAGACAACTTTGTGCGTGAACGTGACTTGCGGCGGGACGCGAGTCGAGTCGACGATCGCTTCAACGTGCTTTAATATCGCAGAAGAGGCAAACGCAAAGTAATCCGCGAGTTTATGGTAGTGCGTGCTGAAAAGCGTGCGGGATTTGTTTCGCAACATCAAGTGCTTGCCGCAACTTAAAGCGATGGCGCAGCCGTCAGTTGTGGATGTGCCTCGACCCAGTTCGTCGACACACACCAAAGAATTTTTCGTAGCTTCGCGCAATGGTTTCGCGATTTCGGACATTTCTACCGCAAACGTGGAAAATCCAGACCTCAGATCATCCCTCGCACCCATGCGAACGAAAATCGCGTCGCACGCGGAGAGATTGAAAGTTTTCGCGGGAACGGAAGATCCCATGTGTGCGAGGATGGTCGCGATGCATATTTGTCTGAGGTAGGTGGATTTACCACCCATATTCGCACCGGAGAGAAGGAGGAAGTTTTCGTCTGCGGAAAAGTGACAATCATTCGGAACGAACTGTTTATTTAACAGAGACGCACACGGGTGCGTCAAAACATCGCACTCGAGGAATGCACTTTCACCAACTTCGGGGAAAGGCGAGACGTTAGGTTTCACCGCGTGGCCTTCGCCCAGTAAAGCGAACTCATCGGAAACCACAGCTAGCGCACCAAGCGCGTCAACTTCGGCGATACATTCCGTTGCCAAACGCCATTCGCGCCATTTTTCTCGGAATTTCGAAATCAAACCTTTCATGACGCCTTCCATGGCTGTTTCTTTCGCCTCGATCGCGTTAGCGCGCGCTTCACGCAACGGATCGACCGTTTCGCACGAGAATCGCTCGAAACCTTTTCGTTTGCCTTCTCTCGTCCACGTTTCTGGAACCCGTCGCGATAACCGACCTGGGATTTCACTAATATGCGTCTCGCGCATGACGGTGACAAATTGCAATTCGGATTTTTGACACTGTAGTAATACTCTTGCTTCGTCGAGCCAATTTTCTAACCTTGTGTCCGCTTGTCGGATAGCTTCGTCCGCGGCATCCACGGCCGTATCTACGCCAGGTGCTGGTTCGATTCGTCCACATTCTTTCGCCTTTGCCCAATCAAAAGCGGTTTCAAACTCGCGTAAACCTTTAGTGATAGCGTCTTTCGGGAAGAATAAGTCTCCGCAGCAATCGTCTTCATCGGCGTTTGAACTTTCTCCGGTGACCAAAGCTCTGAGCAATTTGGATTTCCGTAACGCGTTTTCATTACTGGCAATCTCCTCGGCGACATCGCGAACAGCGCGAACACTTTCTAAAGCAGCTAAAAAATCGTTCAATTTTGCTTTGCGCATATCTTCGTACAAGACAACTCGATCGGCATTTCTGTTTGAATCCCCGCTGCCAACGCATCTCGCGACACACCGTTCGTAATCTGGACTCGCTTTCAACAACGCCCGAACTTTTTGAAACGTATCAACGGCGTCGTTCGAGCGCAAAGCGTCGATGGCTTTTTGCTTTGATCGAATCACTACCGCATCACATGATGGGCGACAACATTGCATTCGGAGGACACGAGTACCTGGGGCTGATGCCGCGCGTGAGACGAGCTCTAACAAGGTACCCGATCTCCCGCCTTCTGTGTTTTCTAAAAGTTCTAGACCAGACAACGCCGCAGCGTCCATTCGCATGAAAGCGTGCTTGAACTGTAATCTTTTCGAAGCCAACGCTGCTGTCGTTGTCGCTCCTTCATCCATGGCAGATGGCGAAGGTGGTGCCGAAGAATCTACGACGCTTCCTTCGACCCCGAGAAACGTCTCGTCGTTGGCGATGGTTTCATATTTTCCGTACGGCACGACATCGTGTGCGACCAAATTGTCGTTCAGATAGAGCAAACACGTACCGAAAGCAACGAGCGTAGCTTCAGCGCTAATGTTATTTGTGGTGTCAAAAAAAGTTTCGATTACGTCCGGGTACTTTGCGAGTGGTTTGAAATAGCCATGCTTTTCAACTTCTTCTCTCACGCATTTTGAGGACTTCATCGAAGACGAACACACATATCGAATGTGTGCGTTTGGCACGCAATCTCTGAGCGCTGCCGCTACAGCTGGTCCGGGAAACTCTTTCGCATTTGCCTCGCCCCTTCTGAATATAATTTCAACCGGATTCAACTCACACAATGTCGTTCGTAAACTCGACAGCGTTTCTTCGTCGCCGCTTCCTGGCACAATCTTATACGCGCCTAGGACGAATTTCCCCGCCGCGCATTCTGCCGCGCAGACGCCGAGGTGCACTGTTCCATCCTCGCTATTTCTGAACTCAGAAATTGCCAATACGTACGACGCATCGGGACAACTTTCAACCATCACGCGGTCAATCATCGTCCCTCTCGTTACTACGGCAATCTTCTCGCGTTTCACCACCGTATCTTTGCACCTCGGGTCTTTCTTCTTTCTCTCAGCGAGCATCGCTGGAGTTTCCGTTTGCTCGATTGTGACCACTTTGTGCCCGTTTCTCGCCAATGTTTCCGCATTCTTTTGGTAATTCTTTTCCGGAAAACCCGCGTGTGGTTGTTCGCCTTTCATGTAAATCAATCCGAGTTCCTTCACGCCGATGTGCGCATCCATCTCGTACATTTCGTAAAATTTACCCATCTTGAACAATAAAACAGCGTCGAAGTGGTTGGCTTTGAACTGCCACCACTGTTGTTGCCCCGGAGAAATTTTGTGTTGAGAGCCATCCGTACTCGTGAAGCTCTTCGGAAAGGTTTTCGGAAGTAATAACGTGGTTGGATCGTATTTTGGACTGTCGAAAAGGTTCCCGTTTCGGTCCCTCAGTTTTGGAGGGAACATGAAGGAAAACAAGCGACGCTCGCGCTCATCAAACTTTGATATTTGGTCCGCCTGTAGTCCATTTTGTTGTTGCTGAGACGAAGAAATTTGTTGCTTCGGCGGCGACGAGCGTTGCTTTATCGGCGCTACTTTCGCGGAGGCTTGCTTTGGCGGAGGCTTTTTCTTATTCGGCTTTTTGTTCGCGACTGGCGAGTCTTCCTCTTCAAAATCTTCGTCATCATCGTCGTCGCTCGAGGAAGGCTCGTCCGGTGCAAAATCTGACTCGCTTTCTTCATCTTCATCTTCGTCATCGCTACTCGAATCCATAATCACCGTCTTCTTTCTCTTCTTCTTCGCCTCTTCTTCTTTCTGCCTCGTTGCCCGGGTCGGTTTCGCAGACACGACGTTTCGTTTGCGTTTGCTTCGCGCGATTGGATTTTGGTCGTCGTCGTCGTCGTCGTCGTCGTTATTCTTCGCATCGACGTCCATCTTTACTTCCATTTTATCTTCTTCTGCCTTATCGGTGCTTGTAGTAGTAGTAGTAGTAGTAGTTGCTGTTGTAGTTGTAGTTGTTGCTGCTACCGTAGCTTCCGCGACCATCTCAACCGTTTTCGTATTCTGGGCACTGAAAACCAAGTCTGATTTTGCGCCTAAAATCGTTTCTCCGCGCGCTCCCGATCCCACGAGTTCTTTCATCGGTGCTTCCTCCTTCTTCTCGTCGTCAATCGCCGTCGACGCAATTTCTCCTCTCTTCGAGATCAAATCGTTCCTCTCGTTGCCCCCCCCGTCTTCGCGCGAGGTCGACGTCGGTTTCCTGTTTTCATCCTGAGAAAGTTTCAACTCTTCAACTTTTGAAATTGCCGTCGACTTCTTCGCGCTGCTGCTGCTGGTAAAGAACGCTTTGAGCGATTTTTGACCGGCGAGGAGCGGCGTTTTATTGTTCGACGATGGTGGCGCCATTTTAGCGCGCGGTTCTTCTCGACGTTTGCGCGCGTGCTCTCTCTCTCGCGCGGTTTGTTGTGGAGATATATCAGAGAATTTTCAAAAAATTGTGCGCAGAACGAGAGAAGCAGAGAACAACGAAAAGCTCTTTCAAACGCGTAGATTTCCGGGCGTTCCGTACAATAAGACAGCTCATATACATGAATATATATTAATTATAATTCTTCTAGTCGCCTCTAAACAAAGTTCTCTTGGCCACGGCCACGATATCGGCTGGTTTCGGCAACGCCATCGCTTCTAAATTCGCGGCATACGGCATCGGGATATCGACGCCGGTGACTCTTTCCACCGGTGCGTCTAAATAGTCGAACGCGTCTTCGTTCACGCACGCGGCGATTTCAGAACCAACGCCGCATTGCGGCCAGCCTTCTTCGACGACGACGACTCGACCGGTCTTTTTGGCCGATCGAGCGACGGCTTCGCGGTCGAACGGACGCAAAGAGCGAAGGTTGATGACTTCCGCCTTGACCCCTTCTTTTTCGAGCTCTTCCGCGGCTTTTAAGCAATAGCCAACCATTTTAGAGAAGGCGACTAAAGTAACGTCGGAACCTTCTCGCATGATTTTCGCTTTGCCGATTTCAATGGTAAAATCTTCATCTAAGGCTTCTTTAGGCAGTTGGAAGCTTTCGCCGTATAAAAGTTCGTTTTCAAGGAAAACGACTGGATCCGGGTCACGAATGGCAGCTTTCATTAAACCTCTCGCGTCTTCCGCGTCGTAAGGAGATAAAACTTTCAAACCTGGGATGGACATGTACCAAGCGGCGAAGCACTGGGAGTGCTGCGCGCCGACACCGGCAGCTGCGCCGTTCGGTCCTCTAAATACAATCGGACACGAGATGGTTCCGGCAGACATGTACAGAGTCTTCGCCGCAGAGTTGACGATGTGATCGATCGACTGTAACGCAAAATTGAACGTCATGAACTCAACAACTGGTTTCAAGCCCATGAATGCGGCACCACACGCGATGCCGGTAAAACCGGCTTCGGTGATGGGTGTATCGCGAACGCGTTCGGCTCCAAATTTTTGATGCAAGCCTTTGGTGATTTTGTACGCGCCTTGATATTCGCCAACTTCTTCACCGATGATGAACACTTTTTCGTCTCTGGTCATTTCTTCGGACAACGCGGAGTTCAAGGCGTCGCGGACGGTCATGCTTGGCGAATCCGCGGGGAGTTTCGAAGCCATCGCGGTACCGTTCAAATCTTCGTCTCTCGACCCGTCTAAATCTCTCCCAGCAGCTCTCGAATTTCTCGTCAAATCACCTTTTTTAATCGCCTCGTACTCGGGTCGTTCCAAAATTGCTTTCGCCGCCGGTTCATCTGCCGCGGATGCTGAAGTAGCATCGCCACCGCTCGACCCAGCGGTGGCATCTTCCGTTACTACGTAATCCGCGAATTTCCCCACGTCCTCTTCGTTTTCGCACGTCACCGCGATCGCTCTTCCAATCGGAATATCGTCCGCTTCTCCAGCTGGAACTAAAATCTTCGCCAAATACCCGTCATCCATGCATTCCATCTCCATCGTCGCCTTATCGGTTTGAATTTCCGCTAAAATGTCCCCGGCGCTGATCTTCGCGCCTTCTTCCACCGCCCAGGACGCGATGCCGCCTTGCGTCATCGTCGGCGACAGAGACGGAAACGGAATCACCGAATGCGGCGGATAATCCTCCGGAGACTTCGCCGCAAACCCTCTCGTGATGATGTTATTGTTGCTCCTAATGCTGCTCGTCTTCTTCTCGCTAATCGTATTCATATTCTGATAATAATACCTCCTCTTCGTCGCATCTTTTTCGTTGAATCCTGCTAACGAAGCGAAAGCGCGTCGTCGCCCTCCGTCTCGGCGGTCGCGCGCCGCTTTTTCATCGCCGCGATTTTCCCTCTTCGTCGTCATCACCGCATCCTCTACCATTCGACTCGACGCGTCGACGCCTCTTCTCGCGCCGACGAAGGCATTACCGAGCGAAGAAGACGAAAAGAATCGAAGAGCGGCGATCTCTCCTCGAGCAGAAGAAGAAACGCGAAAAATGCTCTTCGTTGCGCCATTCTTAGCCGCCCTCGAAGCGGCAGACCTCGACGCCATTCGCAAAATAAACTACCTCTCGAGATGCTCTTTCTCTCTCTCTCGCAGATCTCCCGCGAACGAGCGATATCTGCGATGTGCAAAAGAAGAAGTTTAAGTGGTGTTCTTCGTCAAAGCGCTTTTCTCTCTTTTGAGGAATTTTTCAGGACTCTTGAGCCCACAACCCACACGAAAATTTTTCCAATTCTCTTTCGACACACCACTTACTTAATAAAGAGGATATCGCACATGTCTTCGTCCCGAGAGACCTCGTCGTCATCCATCGACGTCCTCACCGAAGGCTTGAAGCGATCCATCGCGCCTAAGATGAGAAAATTGGACGCCTCGATCGCCACGGCGCAGTGGACGCAGAGAGAAGTCATCGACGGGATCGACCGGTGCTCGATGGCCGTGGAGGAGGTTTTGCGCGTGAACGCTTCTTCGTCGTCCGCGTCGATCGACGACGACGACGATAAAAGAGGAGGAGAAGAGAGAGGAAAGGATGATCAAAAGCAGCGCGAGCTTTTTCGTTCGCGAGCGGAAGAAGGGAAGGAAGACGACGCGACGATCGAGCGGCGGTTGACAAAGTTGCTCGAATCGGTCACGCGTGTCAGCGAGAGATACGCGAAGGTGTTGGAACGAGAGAGCGCGCAGAGGGAGAAACTCGAGAAGACGCGGCGGTGCGATTTGGACATCGTTCGGGCGAACAGAGGCGAGGAGTGCGATTTTCAAGCCGTTTTGAGAACGGAGGCGTACGTGAAGAGAACATAGAAGAGTGCATTTAGTTAATATATAGCGTATGTTTATTAGTATTGGTAAATGGAAGCTCGAGCGAAGAGAGGCGCTCGCGTATATGTAACTGTAACATGTAATGGTATTATGTAAATGAGTTTATTAATAAAACAAAAAGACCTCGAGAACATCCTCGACGAGGAGAGAAAACACTCGCTTTTTTCTCTCGATAATAATAACGATTGTGGCGATGATTTTATCGTCGTCGTCGTCGTTATCGTCGTTGTCGTTATCGCTGCCGTGCACGTGCTTCCTCTTCTTCTTTGTTGATGATGATGAGAAAACGCGAGCAACAATTTCATCTCCCTTTCGGTCCATTTAATCCTAATCCTAATCTTTGCTCCATGATCTCGTGCGTCGTCTTGGTCGTCCTCGCCTCCGGCGCGAAATCCATCTGACCTAAATAGTCGCTAAAATCGATTCGATCCACGTTCCCGCTCAAAATCTCCAACCCGAACCGTTTACTCTTCACCGTTTGCTGATTCGGTAACCGCTCGACGTTTTGCAAAATCTGTCTCTCGATGTCCAATTGTGCCGGCAACGCGATGCCGTACACGTTCGCGAGGTGGTTTTTCTTTTGTTCGGAAAGGACGTACGGGTTTGAGTTGTTTTGTATTTCTTCCACCGGATGGAGAAAGGCGCGATTGGAGGAAGACGCGTTTAAACCGTCGCGCATGGGATCGCTCGGGCGAGTGGAAAAGCGCTCGCGCGTGAAATCGTCGCGGTTGTTTGTGTTGCCGTCCATTGCTTGCGTGTGTGCGTGTGTATTCGTTTTGTGTTTAGTGCGCGCGCACGCGAATTAGTTTTGTGGAGATCCGAGAAAAGGTTTGACCGACCTCTTTTGAACGAACTTCTTCTCTGAACGAACTTTCGTACGTACGTATTAGCGTAAACATGCGCAGAGTACAGATCTGATTAAAAGTTGATCATAAATATAAATATATATATATATAAAGCTACGTGTGTTAATTAATGCGCTACAACTAACGGAGCACGCGCGCGCGTACGTCCCGAGTTCTTCTTTTCGGAGTGAGAGCGTTCTTCGTTTCGCGAGACGCTGCTTCGCGGCTCTCTCCGCCCTCTTCTCTCTCTACTTGGTAAACCTCCCCAAAGCGCCTCCGAAAAACTTAAATATCCCTTTCACGATTTCCTTCCTCAACGCGGCGAGACCTTTCCCGAACTCCCCTCCGGGACCGGCTTTCGTCTCTCGAATGAACAGCGTAAATATCACCCCCCACACGCCGTTTATGAGAAACAGAAAGAGAAAGCCAACCGCGATGGGCGGTTCGCGCTCGATGAAAATCTCCAAGTCTTTAAAGAACCCCTGACCGAGTTCCGGTTTGATGTTTGCGCTAGTGTTCGTCTCTGTCGCCGCAGCGTCCGATGCTTCTTGCTCGCTAGAACTCGCCTCCGCGATGTCAAACGTCCTCCGCCGCCGCGCCGTTTCGTCAAAGCTCCGCGCGTATTCTTTTCCTTCTTTGGAGGAAGACGAAGAAGACGACACCATCGCGTTCGCGGTCGCGAACCGATCGTCCGCGACGCCACCGTTCAAAACCAGCGCCATCGCAGACGCCAGTACCATCGATTGTGCCTTCTTTCCGGCATCTTCAACAAATACTCTCGCGTTTATGTTGTTGTTGTTGTTATTCATCTCTGTTTCTTCGCTCGTCGAACATCGCTCTTCGCCTCTTCGCTTCGCGCTCGAGAAGCGCGTTCGATCGATTTCTTCTTCTTCTTCTTCTTCTTCGTTCCGCGCATAAAACGCGCTCGTTTTCGTTTGGCTCGCTCTCATCGCGCGGTAACGACGACGAGAGGAAATGGAATGATTCTTTAACGTCGCCACCGTGGCGTGGTGAGATGGCGCGACGATGCGTGTGGTCATGATGGTTCGAAGTGTATCTCCGCGTGCAACTCTTCGAGATACTTTTGCGGACGTCTTACGTAAAAGATTTGCGTTGTGTGTGTTTGGGGTGTCAGATGTGATTTCAAGGGGCCATACGAAAGCGGGCCGTCGAAGATCGATGAATGATGTTACGGTGTTAATGCTATCGTTAAACGGCTTTGTTTGCTACAACTTCGCTACCGCTATTCATTGGGGATGTACCGAAACATTTGCACTCTCGAGTGTAAGCTGTGATAGGTCGTCGTCGCGTGACTCTCAGAAGAGGCGTTCGCGCACGCCAGCTCGAAGACGAACGCGAACGCGGATTTCCGCCCGCCGTCGAAATCGAACGCGAGTTGCGTTCGGGGGGCGTTTTTGAGAAGCGGGATGCGGAAGTCCCCGACGTGTTCGGCGTTTTCTAACGTTTCGTCGCGGAAGGAGGAGACGCGGAGGCACCAGAAGAGAGAGGAGGAGGAGGAGGAAGATGAGAGGACCGGGATCGGAGGGGGCATGAATTTGAACCCGTCGACTTCGATCGTTCGAGATGTTATTGGTGGTATTGATGCTATCGTTGAAGACGATGGTGATCCCGGTGCGCTGAACGACTTTCTCGACATTCCCTTTGCCGCGGAAAACGCAACTGCGCAGTAAATGTGACGTCCGCGAAGTGTCAAAAAGTGCGCGTCGTCTGGAATTTCTTCCACCACGTCTTTCACGCGTTCTCTCTTCACTCTCGAGCGCGATTTCAGCTCTTCGACGATAGCTTCCGCCGTGTCGTTGCTTTCAGTATTGCTCGCAGACTGCGCGTTTGGTGAAGATAGATTAAATTCTTGCGAAGGACTTTCCGTGAATTCGTCTAAAGATTTCGCCAGGTCGCGCAGGACGGAAAGCTTTGTTAACACGCGTCGTTCGTTCTCGTCGTCCAAACGTTTCTTTTCTACCATCACTGGTGAGATAGAGACAACATGAGACGCCATTCTTTCTGGAGAAGAGTGGCTGCCACTGCTAACTCCGCTCTTTCCGTGGTTGGAATCTCCTCTCGTTGTTTCATTCCTATTCGAGATGGATAACCCTTCAATGTTCTCGGTTGAATCTTTCAAACTACCGCTGAGCTTCGAACCTGCGGTGTTCGCAATTGAATTCGCAAAGCCCGCAAACTTGCTCGCTGCCGCAGAAGCAACGGAGGTTAAGCTCGAGGATGAAGTTAACGCACCGCCGAGTATCGGTGTTTTCGATCGAGACATCGTTTGGGCTTCTGGAAAATACGTTGTTGCGCTCGACGCCGTATCCATAGAGGAAGATCCAGTGCCTACGTTTTGAGCGACGCTTGCGGTATTGCCGACGGAGGTATTCTTAACTGGATTCTCTTTTTGTATTCGAAGATTTTCCAAGATTCGTCGAGCGCGTCTCGTTCGCAACATGGTCGTTGGGTCGAGTTTCTGGGAATCGACGTTTCGTAAGTTCCCAAACTTTGCATCGCGAAACTTCGACGTCAAACGCAGACGTAAGCGCAAAATCTCTAGCATCAAGTTCGCATTGAGCCGATCTTCGAAACCTTGAGCACTTGCGTGCTCGACGATTTCTACCGCAACGCGTTCGTAGGCGTCTAAAGAAGAGTTCTGTTCGAGATATGACTCATCTTCTGGACTCAGCGCACCAACAAAATCTTCGTCTGAAGTTGAAACGTTATCATCTCCACCAAGAATTTCAACGCGACCAAGTGCCATGGTGAGCGCTTCCGCAGACGGTAAAGTCCCAACTGCGCGCGGTTCAAACGTTAACTTTATTTTCGACGTTACATTTTCAGCGCTCATATTTTGATGCTCTCTCTCGATAGCACCGTCTTTCTCACAAAACTCTACGTCTTCGATATTCCCATCGAGTCTCTTTTGGCTATACTTCCACGCGCCTTCTTCGGTGTCGAACGGACCGGCGTACTCAAGAAGAGGCAATGCCATCGTTGCATGCGTTGGAATTATTGGAAGCTTGAGTACGATAGAAAAGCTCTTCTTCTTACTGGCAGAAAGAAAGTTTACCCGGACACGACCGGGCGCAAAACGTTCATTCGCGCCTTTCGGGTCGGTTAGCAACAACCAGTTCTCGACACCACCGCTGCTACTTTCTTTACCACCAAATTCTCTCACCTCGTATGAGAGTGATTCCGAACGGGAGCTCCGCGGACACGGCCAAGCGGATTTGAAAAATGTATCGATCGAGACTTTGTCGCCACCACCACCGTTGCTTTCTG
>Ga0181558_10005044_pt1 | contig 11730 bp, 9 predicted proteins | sample 011ome_22_FD_133754 | JGI IMG/M metagenome (GOLD analysis project Ga0181558, IMG submission 133754) | Coastal salt marsh microbial communities from the Groves Creek Marsh, Skidaway Island, Georgia - 011507BT metaG (megahit assembly) | ecosystem: Environmental > Aquatic > Marine > Intertidal zone... | reverse complement strand
TGCAGCTTATTTACTTAAGATCGCGGCCGCGGTTGGCAGCAATGCGCAGACGCAGGGCGTTGAGTTTGATAAAGCCCTCGGCATCAGCCTGATTATAGGCGCCACCATCATCGTCAAAGGTGGCGATATTGGCATCAAACAGACTGTCGGTGGCCGACTGGCGTCCGACAACACTGACATTGCCCTTGTACAGTTTAACCCGCACCTCGCCATTGACCGGAATCTGACTCTGATCGATAGCCGCCTGCAGCATCAGGCGCTCAGGTGCCCACCAGTAGCCGTTGTAGATCAACTTGGCGTAGCGCGGCATCAGCTCATCTTTCATATGTGCCACTTCGCGATCAAGGGTCAGCGATTCAATTGCGCGGTGTGCTTTCATCATCACTGTGCCCGCCGGTGTTTCATAACAGCCGCGAGACTTCATGCCGACATAGCGGTTCTCAACTATATCGAGACGGCCAACGCCATTGGCGCCGGCGACCTTATTCAGGTACTCGATGACCGTGGCCGGTGACATGACGATGCCGTCGATAGCAACAATGTCACCTTTTTCATAGCTGATAGTGAGATACGTTGGTTTATCTGGTGCCTGCTCAGGCGAGACAGTCCAGCGCCACATATCCTCTTCGGCCTCTGACCATGGATCTTCAAGATTGCCACCCTCATAGGAGATATGCAGCAGGTTGGCGTCCATCGAGAATGGAGATTTTTTACCACGCTTCATTTCCACTGGAATATTGTGCTCTGCACAGTAGTCCATGAGCTTATCGCGCGAGTTAAGATTCCATTCACGCCAGGGCGCAATCACTTTAATGCCGGGCTTCAGTGCGTAGGCACCCAATTCGAAACGCACTTGATCGTTGCCCTTGCCGGTAGCGCCGTGGGAAATAGTATCGGCGCCAGTTTCGTTGGCAATCTCGATCAGGCGTTTGGCAATCAGCGGACGCGCAATAGACGTGCCGAGCAGATATTCACCTTCATAGATGGTGTTGGCCCGAAACATCGGGAAAACGAAATCCCGCGCATACTCTTCCCGCAAATCATCAATATAAATTTCTTTCACACCCAGCGCTTCCGCTTTGGCGCGCGCCGGCTCCACTTCTTCGCCCTGACCGATGTCGGCAGTAAAAGTGACAACTTCGCACTGATACTCTTCCTGTAACCATTTAACGATAACGGAGGTATCCAATCCGCCAGAGTAGGCTAAGACAACTTTTTTGACTGATGACACGGGGCTAAATCCTTTCCTGAATAAATTTGCTGAGTAAATCGAGGCGAGGATTTTACCCTAACCCAAGGCGTTTTAGTATTAGTTAAGCGCTACAAGCTCACTGCGATCAAAGAGCCGACCGCCAGCGGCGAAGAAGGTGTCGAGTTCATCGGATTGCGGAAATGTGTAATAGCCAATCCGTCCCTGCTGAGGCTGTGCCTCAATCGCTTGCCCTGACGCCAGTACATCGACTGCGGCAAGTATCTGCCGACAACCTTGATCATAGAGCTTAACCACATTTAAGAGATAGGATTTTTCGAGCGCCAGCTCGATCCGCGCAATAGAGATAATATCGCCATTATCAATACCGCCATCCTGAATAAAGTGCAATGTTGAGCCGATCTCACGATCTTGATTTTGCATGGCCCTAAAGGTTGCCATCACCCCCCGGTATGCCGGCAGAACCCCGGAGTGAAGATTGATGATGCCATATTTTGGGAGGGCGATAATCTGCTCGCGAATAATCAAACCAAAACGCACCGAGATAATCAGGTCAGGGGCAGTTGCAGCAATTCGAGCAATGCCCTCAGCGCCGTTGACCTGATTGCCCAGGTCACTAAACCCCTGCAACTGGCAGCCGGCACGTTGCGCCAACTGCTCAAAACTTGGCCGACCATCGTTGAGCAGCTCTTTTTCAAACCCCGACAGATCCATTAGTGGCTTCGGCAAACTGTGGTCGGAGCCGACTTTCTCCGAAATAAATATCGACAGTTGGTGGTTGGTCAACCCGTCAATCAATCTGCCCAGAGTGATATGGCTTGCCAGATCACGATTGGTTAATAGGGTTATTTTCATAATCGATTATTGAGCTCGCCAAAAATTAAACTAAAGCACCACCAGCACCCCGCGATAAAGAGTCTTCCACAAAACCTGTTATGACGCCACCGTTTCCGGTAGCATTCACCATCGACCTCGGACACAGCATTAATGAATCAACTCACGATCATTCAACCAGACGACTGGCACCTGCACTTGCGCGACAACGCTGTGCTGGCGTCAACCGTACCCGCAGCCGCAAGAGGGTTCGGTCGTGGCATCATTATGCCCAACCTGCTGCCTCCAGCGACCACAGTTGCCCAGGTCTCCGCTTATCGCGATCGGATTCTGGCACAGCGTCCAGCGGGCTCAAGCTGGGAACCGCTGATGGTTCTCTACCTGACCGACAATACCACCAGCGAAGAAATTCGTGCCGCCAAGGCCTGTGGTTTTATCCATGGCTGCAAGTACTATCCCGCAGGTGCGACCACCAATTCAGACTCGGGCGTCACCGATCTAAACAAGATTCACAGCGTGCTTGAGACCATGCAGGAAGTCGGTATGGTGCTGCAATTACATGGCGAAGTAACCACCGCGGACATTGATATTTTTGATCGTGAGGCAGTTTTCATCGACCGACATCTGCGCGGTCTGGCCCAGCATTACCCAAAGCTGAAAATCATTCTCGAACATATCACCACTCAGCAGGCCGCAGAGTTCGTCGCGTCGGCTGGTAAAAATATCGCAGCGACCATAACACCGCAGCACTTACTGTTTAATCGCAATCATATGCTGGTCGGTGGTATTCGTCCGCATCTGTTCTGCTTACCAATTTTGAAGCGCGATATTCATCAACAGGCGCTGATTAAGGCTGCCACAAGCGGCAGCCCAAAATTCTTTCTCGGCACAGACTCAGCCCCCCACGCTCAGGACAAAAAAGAGAGTGCCTGCGGCTGTGCCGGTTGTTTTAGCCATCACGCCGCGATTGAGCTCTACGCTCAAGCCTTTGAAGAGGCCGGTGCGCTTGACAAACTCGAGGGGTTTGCCAGCCTGTATGGCGCAGACTTCTATGGTCTGCCGAGAAATCCCACCAACATTACTCTGCAACGCCAACCCTGGCAGTTGCCCGCATCGATTCCGTTTGATGACTCGCAACTTGTTCCTCTCGGCGCCGGTACCACATTGAACTGGAAACTGGATCTGTAATGGATAACGCTGAAAACTCTCTCGACATACAGAATGAAGAATTGGATAACGGTATTGGTCGGCGATTCCGAGGCTTTTTACCGGTCGTGGTGGATGTTGAAACCGGCGGTTTTAATTCACGCACCGATGCGCTGCTGGAGATTGCCGCGGTAATTCTGGAGATGGATGCTCAAGGCAATCTGCAAATCAAAGAGAGCTACAGTAAAAATATCGATCCTTTCCCCGGCGCTGTGGTTGAAAAATCGGCACTGGAATTTACCGGCATTGATATTTACGACCCGGATCGTATGCCGGAGGAGGAAGGTGAGGCGCTCAGAGATATCTTTCGCCCGATTCGTCAGGAGATTAGCGCCACCAACTGTACTCGCGCCGTGATGGTCGCACACAATGCCCATTTTGATCTCGGCTTTGTGAATGCCGGGGTCAATCGAAACCAGATCAAACGCAATCCGTTTCATCCCTTTTCATGCTTCGACACATCAACCCTGGCCGGCCTGGCCTATGGTCAGACAGTGTTGGCCAAGGCCTGTCAGGCTGCCGAGATGGAATTTGATAACCGCGACGCCCACAGCGCACTCTACGATGCGGTAAAAACCGCAGAGCTATTCTGCGGTATCGTCAATCGCTGGAAACAGCTCGGCGGCTGGCCCGGCGTTCAATAACCATTCTTGGGCGTAATAACCTAGAGATTATTTTTCCGCTCGACCCAGAAGTCTGCTTTTTCGATTCCTACTGCCTGCGGGTCAAACTGCGGATCGACTCCGTCGCGCAACTGCTGTTCATAGTCTTTCAGTGCTGCCAGCGCCGGACGCTGCAAAATAATAATCGCAATAATATTTAACCAGGCCATAATACCGACGCCCACATCACCCAGCGCCCAAGCCAGATCAGCGCTTTTAATGCCGCCGTAAATCACCGAACAAATGACCAACAGCTTGAGCAGATTGGCCAACCAAGGGCGATGTACTTTGCGATTGATGTACATCACATTGGTTTCGGCAATGTAGTAGTAGGCGACAATGGTCGTGAAGGCAAAAAACAGCAATGCAATGGCCAGCAAACTGCTGCCCAACCCAGGCAAAATGGTATCGAAGGACGCCTGCACATAAGCTGGGCCAACATCGACGCCGGGCAAACCTTGGTAGAGGAAGCCACCACTGCCATCTTCAACATTGTAGAGACCGGTCAACAAAATCATAAACGCGGTGGCGGAACAGATCAGAAGGGTGTCTACATACACCGAAAATGCCTGCACCAAGCCTTGCTTGGCCGGATGCGAAACTTCCGCTGCGGCGGCCGGATGCGGCCCGCTGCCCTGCCCTGCCTCATTGGAATAAACACCGCGCTTAACACCCCACTGCACCGCCATACCAATAATGGCACCATATCCAGCATCGAGACCAAACGCGCTGCTGATAATCAACTTGCACACAGCGGGAACCATATCGATATTAATAACCACCACACTTAATGAGACCAGAATATAACCGGCCGCCATCACGGGCACAGCCACCTGAGCAAAATGGGCGATGCGCTTGACGCCACCAATCACAATTAGTCCGAGCGCTGCGGCCAGCACGCCTGCAGTCACCACCGCAGGGATATCCCAGGCGTTGTTCATCGCCGCAACAATGCTGTTAGCTTGAATACCCGGCAGACAGAACCCCATGGCAATCACTGTGGCTACAGCAAATGTCCAGGCGTACCATTTTTGGCCCATGGCTTTTTCGATGTAATAGGCCGGGCCGCCGCGGTAATTGCCGTTATCGTCTTTTTCCTTATAGATCTGCGCCAGCGTGGCTTCAATATACGCGGTAGAGGCACCGAGAAAGGCTACCGTCCACATCCAAAAAACCGCACCCGGACCGCCTATCGCAATCGCAGTTGCAACACCGGCAATATTACCGGTGCCGACACGGCCGGAGAGCGACATAGCCAACGCCTGAAAAGAGGAGACCCCAGCGTCTGAGCTGCGCCCTTCGAACACCAGTTTAATCATATGACCAAAGTGGCGAATTTGCAGAAAGCGCGTGCGCAAAGAGAAGTAAAGTCCGGTCCCGAGGCAAAGATAGATCAGAGCCGAGCTCCAGATAATGCCATTAAGGTAATTAATAAATGCTTCCACGAATACTCCCCATTTTTTTATATTTTATCTGCAGCGCAACTGTCGCTGCCATTTTTAATCAAGTGCCTTTCGGTCGGCCGCTGCAAACACAGCATCGAGGCTGTCGATAAAATCGTCTGTTGATTCGGCGGTACTAAACTGCAGTATTGGCACTTGCAGGTCGGCGAAGTAATCCGGGTAGGGAGAAAACTCACCCCACTCACTCATCCGGGCGCTGATACTAACAACAATGACCAACATTACAAAGCCAAGCGCGGAAATCCATCTCTGTCGCGGCAACATATTGGTCGCCAATGCAAAATTAGCCGATAACAGCAGTGTCGCCAACAACATCGCCAGTAACGGCAACATAATCATTGCCACCCCGCTACTACTAAGGTTATAGCTGAGCACACCGATCAGCCACTCTAACAGCGTATAAATCAGCCCAACCGACAGGATTAAACTATATTGGCTGAGAAACTGACGCTCATGGCGCAAGAAACGCCCCAGTAGACTCCAGAACAGAGCCACCATCAGCACCACGGCCTGACTGCCAAGGATAGTGAAAATATGGTTCTTCCACTGCCACTCGACAAAACTACTCGCATACAGCGAGCCAATATCCAGCGCCAGACTTATCAAGAACAGTGGCAACCAGATCGACAGGCGGTTTAATCTGCCAAGATCCTGCTCGAGACGATGCAGCTCTTTGGCGGGCTCGACCGGGTGGCCGTCAGTCAGAATGCGTAATCTTCTGCGGCCAACTTTGATCTCGGCACCATCCTCGAGAATAACTGTCGACGAACTGTTTTCAGTCTTCGAATTTTTTAACACCTGCACGCCATTTCGACTCTGCAGATCGGTCAGCTGCCAACCATTCTCTGTCGCATCAAGGCGCAGATGGTTGGCAGAAATATACGGATCATCCAGGACCACATCATTCTGGTAACCGCGCCCTATGGTGACTGAGGGCCCATCGACGCGAAAATGCCCCTGACTCCTGCCGCCCCAGCCCAGCACCTCAACGATCACTGCCATTTCGACACCCCCATAAACTTGCGGGCATAGGCTTTGGCATTTTTCTGACTGACCCCGGCAAGCGTAAAGTGGCTGACAAAAGCGGCCTGTGAGTCATCCACTGTACCTTGTAAAAAAACAATATCGTAGAGTTCGGGATACTCTTTGTAGGCACGGGCACAGAACACCACCTTTGTCGTTCGCCCCCTGTTAGACTGTAAATCGCTCTCAGCGCGAACAAATTGGTTATCACATTGATAATCACCAAGGTCTTTTTCCGTGCCTTTATTGCCCGGTGCGAAGTCACTAAACAGACGTTCATAGTACGCGTAGAACTGGACAGTATTGAGCTGATCAGCTTGTAGCCAGAAGAACTGGTGTTCGATCACGCCACTGTTAAATTTGGCATTGAGATAGATATTATCTTCACTGCGACAGGTGCGATCGGCACTCAGAAATTGCGCTTTAGTGGAGGCGCTGTTGGAACCACCCCAACATTTAATAAAAGGCTTCAGCTCATTGGCCACAACTGCTTCGCCGAGCGCCAGGGTTGGCCAGTCCAACGCCAACAGGCGAGTAAACTTTTTATCCTGATCGGCCAGCAACTGCTGCGCAATGCGCTGACGGATGTCGTCCACTTCATGGCCTCTGACGCGATACTCGGTAATCAATTGCTGCAGCGCTGCGACCGGCACCAAAAAACTGATCTGATTACCGGCAGTGGACACATTGACGCCAACTACTTCGCCTGCCTGATTTAAGGTCGGCCCGCCGCTCATACCCGGATTAAGCGAGCCGGTAAAATGCACCCGCGGGTGATAACTGGTCTGGTTGACACCGTTATAAGTGCCAGGCACCACGGTTAGCCCCAGATCAAGGGGATTACCCAGAGCGTAGACTGGCATACCGATCGGCGGTTCTGCCACCGCTAGCGGCAGCTCCGGGGTCATCTCGCTGTCGGCTTTAACCAGCGCCAAATCATTGATGACATCGACATCGACCAATTTGAGATGATTGAGCTCACCCTCGGCACTGAGATATTCGATGCGATACTGATCGGGTTTTTCAGCCGCCATTTGCACCACATGATAATTAGTTGCGATCAGCCCGCTGTCGCTGACGACAAAACCGGATCCAATGGCACTCTTGCTACCCGAGGTAAGATCAATAATTCTAATCTGCAAAATACCTGCTTTATTGTCGGCGAAGAGGGCCCGCGCACTATCACTCTGGGCAGCCACTGCGAGCGGCCAGGCGAGGCAAAAAGTCAGGATAAATACAGCGCGAGAGAAACCGCGCGCGCAGAGGGACAACCCTGTCTCATTATAAATGCTCAATGTGCAGTTCCTTTTAATAATGCGTCGGTATTCTTTCAATAGATGCCCCTCATTACAAGGGGGATGAAGCGGCGGGGCAGCGCACCGCTGCATTTGGCCTGTAGCCAATACCCGTTCACCACGCTAAGATAGCCGCCCAATTCTGCAGCACTAACTAGTCTGGACGCACCGCGCCGATTAAACAAGTTACTCGCGGACCGACGCTGCCAAATCAGCCTCTCGTTTTTACCCTTCTACGCAACAGGAACACGGACAATATGACTGATTCATTCAAAGAAAGCGCAATTAAGTATCACACTCATCCAGCGCCGGGGAAACTAGAAATCCGTCCGACCAAACCATTAGCCAACAAGCGCGACTTGTCTCTCGCCTACTCGCCGGGTGTCGCCCATGCCTGCGAACTGATTGTCGAGAACCCCACCGCAGTGGCTTCGGTTACTGCGCGCGGCAACCTAGTGGCGGTGATTACCAATGGTACAGCTGTGCTAGGCCTCGGCAATATTGGCCCGCTGGCATCCAAGCCGGTAATGGAAGGCAAGGCAGTATTGTTCAAGAAGTTTGCAAACATCGATGTCTTTGATATCGAAGTTGCCGAAAACGATGTCGACAAACTGGTGGACATCATCGCCTCCCTGGAGCCGACTTTTGGCGGTATCAACCTCGAAGATATCAAGGCGCCTGAATGCTTTATGGTTGAGCAGAAACTTCGCGAGCGTATGAAGATTCCCGTTTTCCACGACGACCAACACGGCACAGCTATTGTCGCCGCCGCTGCGATCTACAACGGCTTGCGAATTGTCGGCAAGAAGTTTGAAGATGTTAAGCTAGTAGTGTCCGGTGCCGGCGCAGCCAGTATCGCCTGTGTCGACTTACTTGTCAGCATGGGGCTGCAAAAGAAAAATGTCCGCATGATTGATCGCACTGGTGTCATCTACGCCGGCCGTACTGAAGGCATGAACCCTTGGAAACAAGAGTATGCGGTGGATACCAGCGATCGCACCATCGACGATGCGATTGAAGGCGCCGATCTGTTTATGGGGCTCTCCGGTCCCGGCGTATTGAATGGTGAGATGCTGAAAAAGATGGGCGAGAAGCCAATTATTCTCGCCATGTCCAACCCCGTTCCGGAGATTATGCCGGAAGAGGCGATGGCCGCACGCCCAGATGCGATCCTAGCTACCGGGCGCTCTGACTACCCAAATCAGGTTAACAATGTTCTCTGCTTCCCGTTTATTTTCCGCGGCGCGTTGGACTGTGGCGCATCGACCATTAACGAAGAGATGAAGATGGCCGCTGTGCGCGCGATTGCCGACCTCGCCACCATGGAAACCTCAGATGTAGTGGCCGCGGCCTATGCCGATGAAAAACTCAAGTTCGGCCCGGAATACCTCATTCCCAAAGCCTTTGATCCACGTCTAATCGAGGTGGTACCGCTGGCTGTGGTGCAGGCGGCCATGGACAGTGGCGTGGCGACGCGCCCAATTGAAGACATGGAGGCTTACCGTCAGTCACTGCATGAATTTATCAATCAGGCTGGCCTGTTTATGCAGCCGATTATTGAAATGGCGAAAAAAGCTCCAGCACGTATTGTCTATGCCGAGGGTGAGAATGACGATGTGCTCATGGCCGTGCAAGCAGTACTTGATGAACAGATCGCTAAACCGATTCTGATCGGGCGTCGTGCGGGTATGGAGCAAAAAATTGATCGCCTCGGCCTGCGCATTGATCTCGACAAAGATGTTGAGATATTTGAACCTGCTAACAATGACCGTCACGAGGAGTACGCCGCCTTTTATCATGAGCACGTTGGTCGCCACGGTGTGTCTGTTGACGCTGCCCGGAAAATTATGCGCGATGACCAAACCGCTATGGCCGCCGTTATGGTGGCACGGGGCGAGGCCGATGGCCTGATCTGTGGCAAGGTGGGTCGCTTTGACTTTCATCTGCGTGAAATTATGCATCTGCTCGGACCAGAGCAAAAAGACCAGCTGGTTTCGTCCGCTGCAGTGCTGTTGATGCCTGATGGCCCGCTTTTTCTCGCTGACACAGCAATGAATATCGACCCCAGCGCAAACGAACTGGTCAAGATTACCGAGGCCAGTATTGATCTGGTGAAGCGTTTTGGTATCGAGCCCAAAGTGGCGCTTTTATCACATTCCAACTTTGGTACATCTAATGCTGCCTCTGCGCGCAAGGTTCGCCAGGCGGGAGAGATGCTGCGCGACAGCTATCCCAAGCTACAGATCGATGGCGAGATGCACGTGCTGAGCGCACTCAATCCCAAGTTACGCAAAACTATCTATTCCCAGTCAACCCTCCAGGGTCGTGCCAATGTGCTAGTGATGCCAAACCTGGATGCGGCCAATATCGCCATGGGATTGATTCGTTCACTTACCGATGCGCTGCTGATTGGGCCCTTTATCAATGGGTTCCGCAAGCCGGCTCATATCGTAATTCCATCAGTTTCGTCACGGGGAATTTTCAATATGACAGCGCTGACGGTGACAGATATTCAGCACAGTAAATAATAAGTCGGTCAGCTGGCGCTAGTCTTTTAGCGCCAGCGCCAGCTGATAAAACTGTTTTTTGTCGCCACCGGTAATTTTGGCCGTCAGCGCTGCCGCCTTGGCAGCGGGCAATTCAGCCAGCAGTAATCGAAGAATTTTCTCGCCATCTACTGTGACACTGTTGTCTGATGTTTCGCGACCAGCCAACACCAACACGATTTCTCCGCGCTGCTGGTTGCTATCGTTTTCCACCGCAGTGACCAGTTCTGAGAGCGTTCCGTGCAGATAGGTCTCAAACGTCTTGCTTACTTCGCGGGCAATAAACCCGCTGTGTTGTGGGCCAAAGATGGCCACAGCGTCATGCAATGTTTCGAGGATACGATGCGGAGCCTCGTAAAAGACCGTGGTCTCCGCAACGGCCATCAGTTCCTGCAACACCTTTTTACGCTGCGTAGTTTTGGCCGGCAGAAAGCCAACAAACCTAAATCTGTCAGTGGGCAGACCAGCGACACTCAGGGCAGCGATCGCGGCACAGGCACCAGGCACTGGGATCACTCTGATACCCGCTACCCGCGCTGCAAGCACCAAGCGATAGCCGGGGTCAGAAATCAACGGTGTACCGGCGTCGGAAATTAATGCAATATCATCACCGGACTGCAGTCGCGCAATAATACTGTCACTGATCTTTTTATCACTGTGATCATGGTAGGGAAATAATGGCTTGTCGATCGCAAAATGGTCGAGCAACTTTTTGCTGTGGCGTTTATCCTCACAAGCGATCGCCGTCACCGATTGGAGGATTTCCACCGCGCGGGGTACCATGTCCCCCAGGTTGCCAATGGGTGTGGCGACTATATATAACGTACCGGATTGATTTGAGTTCATGACTAAACGATTTATTCTCTCGATGATCTGTGGCCTCGGCATCTTATCCTTTATAGGGGGCTGTGCGCCAACCACAACTCAGCACTCGACGTCCGTCTCGCGGGTGGCGCTTGGCAGTGCAGACAGTGAAGCCAGTCAGTCACTGGTTCACGAAGCTGAAATTGCCCTGCAGCGTGCCATCTCCGCTGACCCGGCCGAGAGAGATACTCTGTTGCTCGACAGTGCCATTCTATTCGCACAGGCCGGCGATATCAGGCACAGCCAGCAGACTCTTGATAAGCTCAATCCAGGCGCCCTGAGTAATGATTATTTTGTCGAATACAGCCTACTCGGACTCGAACTCGATCTGGCCAGCTACCAGCTTGACAGTGCCAGAAAACGCTTGGAAGAGCCGCGCTTTGTATCCCTCAGACAAGAACTGGGACAGACTTTTCAACAGCGCATCCTCAGTTTGGCGAGTGATATCAACTACGTAGCAGGCGATATTCGAAACAGTGTCGAAACCAGTATCCAACTTAGTGCACTCTACAATCCTAGAAAATTTTCTGATCAGCGCAGCATAGCGTTGCTCAACGACAAGATCTGGGTTCGACTCAGTGAAATGCCATTTCATCAGCTGCAACAAATGGACGCCGGTGACACCAG
>Ga0181558_10005033_pt1 | contig 11746 bp, 9 predicted proteins | sample 011ome_22_FD_133754 | JGI IMG/M metagenome (GOLD analysis project Ga0181558, IMG submission 133754) | Coastal salt marsh microbial communities from the Groves Creek Marsh, Skidaway Island, Georgia - 011507BT metaG (megahit assembly) | ecosystem: Environmental > Aquatic > Marine > Intertidal zone... | reverse complement strand
CTCGCTGATGGCTTTTAATGAAAGATCATAGATGAAACATAGCCATGATTTAACCACTGGCCCGCTGGCAACGCATTTTCGAACATTAGCGGTGCCGGCAGCAATCGGCATGGTGTTCAGCACATTATATAATGTTGTCGATGTGTTTTTTGCTGGGCTTATCGGCACCGATGCACAGGCCGGGCTGGCGATATCTTTTCAGGCCTTTTTCATTTTTGTCACTGTTGGATTTGGCCTTGGCGCGGCGATGACAGCTCTGGTAGGCAATGCCATAGGCCGCAAAGATGACGGGGAAGCCAGCACCGTTGCGCGCCAAGGTGTTGGATTTGCCAGCCTAAGCGCGCTTCTTCTGGTGGGTGGCGCCTATCTATTTGCCCCACATTTGTTGAGTCTGATTTCGACTGATGGTGCTTATCGTGATGCTGGTCTGCGCTATATGATGGTGCTGATCATCAGCCTGCCAAGTTTTGTCATGGCTTATGGACTTAACGGTATTTTGCAAGCAACCGGTGATACCGTATCAATGCAACGGGCATTAATTGGCGCCTTTTTTGCCAATTTGGGATTGAACCCAGTTTTGGTATTTGGCATTCCCAGCATGTTTGACGGGCTGGGGTTTAATGGCATTGCCACCGCAACTGTTATCAGCCAGACCGTGGTAATGGTCTATATAGGTCGCCAGCTATGGCGCTCTGGGTTATGTGCAAGCGACAAATTTAGCGCCTTCTTGCCCGATCTTCACCTCTATAAAATGATTTTTGCCCAGCTTCTGCCAACCACTTTTACCATGCTTGTGATGTTTACAGCCGGGTTTATCGTGCAAATCTATTTAAAAGAATTCGGCCCGTCCGCCGTCGCCGCCTATGGCGTCGCACTGCGCGTCGAACAGTTGTTTTTACTGCCGGTATTTGGATTGACCGGCGCCTTGCTACCAATTGCATCTCAAAATTTTGGTGCTGGCGAGGCCAAACGTGTCCGCCAAGCCTTGTTCACCTGTTGGAAATTTGGCTGGATTTTTATGCTTGTGGCCTGCCCCATCTTATATTTTGCCGCACCAGTTTTGATGCGCAGTTTCACCCCGGACCCGGCCGTCATTAAAATCGGGGTGAGCTATTTGCGCGTTGATGGCTTTATTTTGCCAATCTATATGATGCTGTTTGCAATCAATTCATTCCTGCAGGCGCTGAAAAAACCTGTTTGGACATTGGTCATTGGCATTTACCGTCAGGCCTTTGGTGTGGCGTTTTTCAGCTATCTTTATGTGTTTGTTTTTGAATTTGGCGTGATTGGTGTGTGGTTTGGCATCGCCACCAGCGTGTTGTCAGGATTTATTTTATCCCTGTTGTTGGCGCATCATGTGTCTAAACCTCTGATCGGCGGCATTATGATGCTGGATATTGATCAGGCAAAACAGGGCCCGGCAAAATAGAACCCAATAAAATAGAGCTGGGTGAAATAGAGCCGGGCAAAACAAGCCCCGCACCATATTTATTGTCCCGTGGTGCCGCTGGTACCAGCGTTCAATGCCTGCAAATCTGCCGGGGTATCAATATCGCGAAACATTGCGGATGATGAAATTTCCACTGGATTATGCGCCGCAAGATGATCTTGCAATACCTGCCGCCCGCCGGCGTCACCCTGCAACTGCTTTAATTCAGGAAAAAAAGCGCCCCCCCAGATCACCGGGTTGCCACGCTTGCCATCATAGCTTGGCAAGGTAATACGGCGCTGATGGTCATCACATGCCAAATGCGCCGCCACAAGATTTTGCACCATCTCAGCAGAAATCAGCGGCATATCCCCTAGCGCAATTAATACATCGGTGACCGCACCATCCAGCGCGCCAACACCAGCCGCCACTGAATGGCCTTGCCCGGCGGCAAAATCTGCGTTGAATAGCAGGTGAACCGGCAAACCAGCCAACGCCGCCGCAACCTGATCTGCCTGATGGCCAATGACCACGGTCAGATCGTCTAGTCCAGAATCGAGCATCACTTCTGTCACATGCCGTACCAGCGGCTTGCCAGCAAATTCAGCCAGAAGTTTGTTATCTGGCCCCATCCGGCTTGATTGGCCTGCCGCTAGAACCATTCCGACAAGCCGGTCTGGCTGGTACGGTTTTGTTGCCATGGCGCGCGGCAAAGGACGCGAGGCAATTTCCATCAACAAACCACCAGCCGCCATATCGGCAAATTCACTGCGGGTCATATCCACATCAGCAAGAACCAGTTGCAACACCCAATCAAGTCCATTTAATTTTGGCGAACGTGCGCATCCCGGCATGCCAATCACCGGCACATCACCAACTTTGGCAAACATCAATAAATTGCCGGGATCAACCGCTAACCCCAACTGGATCACCTGTCCCCCGGCTTCAATCACGGCTTGCGGCAATTCATCCTGCCGGTCGATAATCGCTGACCCACCGCAAAGCAAAATGATGTCCGCGCCGCCCGCCATGCAGTTTCGGATCTGTTCAGCTACGTCAGTTTTATTATGCGCACAAACCGGGCTTGCCATCACCTCGCTTCCCAACACCGCAAGCCGATCTGCAGTGACGTTTTTGGTAGCGGCGAATAGACGATCAGCCTGACCGGGAATGCGTGTTTGTATCAATGCCACCCGCGCCGTTTTTAGCGGGTGAAACCCAAAAGCTGGCGCCCCTGCCAACAGATTTTCGATCTGCCGCAATGATGAATCGGGGACAAAAAATGGAATGATTTTCAATGTTGCCGCCATCTGCCCACGCGCCAGCAACTGATTATGCTGAACCAAAGCAAATGTAATACGTTCGTCAATTTCATTAATGGCACGGATAAGCGTCCGTTCATACCTGACCAGACCTTGCCGCGGCACCTTTATATTAACCCGGCCTGTTGCCGCCATGGTGAAATCAAGATTGTCCGGGGCCAATAAACTTGCCAGCCGGGCCGCGGCTTCATCTTCATGAACATCACCAGCATCAGGGCGGGCACAGATCAATGTATCTATGCCAGCCGCGCCAAGTTCTGCCAGATGATCAGCGGTTAATAGGGTGCCTTTTGCAATGCTACCATCTGCAAAATTCTGCCGATGTGCCAGTACCAGACCCTGACAATCTGCGGTTGCAAATTCAGCCAGTTGCATGCACGGCTCCTTGACGTTGGCGATAGGCACTGACCAATTCGGCCGCAACTGAAACGGCGATTTCCGCTGGTGTCTTGGCGCCAATATCTAGCCCGGCCGGGCCATGAATACGGCTGGTGGTGGCCCCATCAAAACCAGCCGCGGCCAGACGGTCAAGCCGCGCCGCATGGGTTTTTCTGCTGCCAAGACAGGCCACATAAAACAACGGTTTGGCAAGCCCCCAATGCAACGCCGCATCATCAATTTTCGGATCATGCGTCAAGGTCACCAGCGCCGTATCCTGATCTAGGACCATATCTGCCAACACCTCATCTGGCCACGAATCATGCACCACAATCCCCGGAAAGCGATCAGCCGTTGCAAAGATTCGGCGCGGATCAATCACCACAACATGAAACCCAAGCTGCATGGCCATTGGCGCTAAATGCTGGCTGATATGAACTGCCCCGGTGATAATTAACTGTGGCCGCGGCATCTGCACAAGGGTGAATGCCATATCTTGCAAAATGCTTGCCGCTGGCGGCGTGATCATTTGCACCTGCCCGGTTGCAAGATCAAATCGTAAACCAACAGTTTTGCGCGCCGCCATGGCGCTTGCCGATTGACGAACAAGATTTGCGTCAAAATAACCATCAGCCACCGAAACCAACCACACTGATATTTCGCCGCCACAAGACAGCCCGACATCCCATGCCGCGGCATCGGCCACGCCAAAATCCAAGCGCTGACTGCCAGCGCTTTCCATCATCCCCAGCGCCGCATCAACAACCGCGCCTTCAACGCACCCGCCTGATACCGACCCGGCGATGGTGCGATCATCACGCACCAGCATCACACTGCCCATCTGGCGCGGTGATGACCCCCATGTGCGGATCACTAAGGCAAACACCAAACGATGTCCGGCGGCCTGCCATTCATTTGCCACAGCAAACAACGCATCATCGGCAAGTGCTGGTGCGGCGCGATCATCAGGCATCATGTTACTACTCCGTTCTTTTGGCCTTTGTTTATCTTGTCTGCCGGTATCGGGGCGGCTTTCATCTGGGCATAAACGCTGTGCCTAACAGCCATTTTGGCCGCATCACGAGCCAGTTTCTGCCATGTTACCAATTCCCGGCTACGCCGTTTGCCAATGACCTGTAATTTACCGGCAAGATCATGAATGGACTGCAATGAATGCATCGGCAAAAAATGATCAACATGTGGCAACATGGTGCGGATAGATTGGCTTTTTGGTACAAACCCATCGAACCTCAGCAATGGGTTAAGCCAGATCAAACTATATGCGGATTTATGCAACCGTTCCATTTCAAAATCTAATGTTTGCAGGGCGGATTTATCCTCATCTGGGGCGCGGTCCAACCCATCTGTGATGATGATTACACTGGCGCCCTCGGCCATAACCCGGCGTGACCATTCACGGTTAAACCGCTGTAAATTCGATCCAATTAAGGTACCACCTGACCAGTCATCAACTTGATTTGATACAGCCAGCACCGCCTCGTCAACATCACGATAGCGCATCAGCCGGGTGATATTGGTCAGATTCATGCCAAACAAAAACGAATGCACCGCTGGCTGATGCTGGGTTAACCCATGAATAAAATGCAGCATCACCCGGCTGTAATGTTCCATTGACCCTGAAACATCGCACAAGATCACCAAAGGGCGTGTCTTGGTCTGGTGTGATTGAAATTTTGGCAACACCAGACCAGATTGCCTGCTAGCAGCACGCAGCGCCGCGCGGATAGCAAGCTGTCCTCCAGTTTTTTGTTGTCGCCACCGACGTGACTTTCGTTGCGGTAAATAGGGCGCCAGATTTTTTATCACGGACAGCGCCGCCGTCATCTCATCACCCGACATCATCGCAAAATCTTTGGTCTGCGAAACCGCACGGTCAGATGCGGTGGCACTGGCATCAATTTCAATTGTTGTGTCATCACCTTGATTGGTCGGCGGCGGATCTGCCAAAGCATCAGATAACCGGCGCAACATATCTTCCGGGGCATCTGTATCCACGCCCGGCACTTTAATTTGCGGCAACAGCAAATCGCGGACACGTTCCATAAATTTTGGGTTCTGCCAAAATAAATGAAATGCCTGGCCAAATAATGCCTGGTCTTCTGGTCGCTTGATCAAACAACCGGCCAGCGCATGATAAAATAAAGATTTACTGGCAACGCCAATCACCGTCACCGCCTCAACAGCATCAACCATGCTGGCTGGCCCAACAGGCAATCCAATGCGGCGCAATAGCCTGACAAACAACATGATATTCTGGTCAAGCTTTGGCTGTAGAGCGCCGACAACTGTTTCGTCTGGCCGTGGGCGTGTCATCACCTGGACATTTCCGACTGGACAATGCTGGCTTGGACTTCGGCTAAAATACGCGCCGCCTCAGACCCCTGTATCCGGCTGATGTCATCTTGATATTTTAACAAAACGCCCATTGTCGAATCCACCATTTGCGGATCCAGCGCCACGCAATTTAATTCAACCAGCGCTTGTGCCCAGTCGATGGTTTCTGCAACACCGGGCGATTTGAACAAATTTTGCTGACGCAGGCCTTGCACAAAACCAACAATCTGGCGCTGTAAATCATCAGCCGCTTCGGGTGCTTTTTCCGCCAAAATCGCCAGTTCCAGATCGGCGTCGGGGTAATCAACCCAATGATAGAAACAGCGACGTTTCAGCGCGTCATGAATTTCGCGTGTTCTGTTAGAGGTAATAATGACAATGGGCGGTTCTTCGGCGGCAATTACGCCAAGCTCCGGAATGGTAATCTGCCAGTCTGACAACAATTCCAGAAGATAGGCTTCAAACGCCTCATCAGCACGATCCAGTTCGTCAATCAGCAAAATAGGCGGGCCATTTGGATGTGGTTGTAAGGCGCGAAGAAGTGGCCGTTCAATCAGGAATTTTTTGGTAAATAAATGATCTTCGGCAGCGACCGCATCACCGCGCATTTGGATTTCAACTAACTGCTGCGCATAATTCCATTCATAGGCGGCCTGCGCGATATCGAGCCCTTCATAACATTGTAGCCGGATCAAATCACGGCCCAACAACACCGCCAGCATTTTGGCAATTTCGGTTTTGCCAACACCCGCCTCGCCTTCCAAAAACAGCGGGCGCGATTTTGCCAGTGCCAAAAACAAACTGACCGACAACCCATCATTGGCAATATAGCCGCCATCGCGCAATGCCGCCTGCAACATTTCGACAGTTTCAAACGGTTTGCCCGCCATCCAGCTTTCTCCCAAAAAATTGGTGAGTCATGTTTACAAATCCGCGGATTCAAGACAAGCTTCTATAAAAGAAAAAACACATGCTCTGCTGTGGGCAGAGCCGAAACGGGAGAAAGACTATGCCAACCGTATCAATGAAGGTAAATGGCCAGTCGGTAAGCCATGACGTTGCGGATAATACGCTTCTTGTAACGTTCCTTAGGGAAACACTTGGTCTGACTGGTACGCATATCGGCTGTGACACCAGCCAATGCGGCGCCTGTGTGATTCATGTCAATGGCGCCTCGGTAAAATCATGCACAATGCTTGCGGCCCAAGCAAATGGTGCTGACGTCACCACAATCGAAGGCATTGCAAATGGTGATGAACTGCACCCCATGCAGCAGGCGTTCCACGAAAATCATGGCTTGCAATGTGGGTTTTGTACCCCTGGCATGATTATGAGTGCCATTGAACTTGTTGAAACCAATAAAAAGCTGTCCGAACAGGATATTCGTGAGGGGCTGGAGGGCAATATCTGCCGCTGTACCGGCTATCACAATATTGTGAAATCAGTTCAGGATGCCGCGCAAAAGATGGGAGGCTGATATGTCAGAAGGAATCGCAGAAGGTATCGGCGCTTCGGTACGCCGCAAGGAAGACAGAAAATTCATCACCGGCAGAGGGCGCTATACAGACGACATAAACCGGGCTGGTCAATTACACGCATTTTTTGTGCGTTCTGATGTCGCGCATGCCAAGATAAAGTCGGTCGATATCAAAAAAGCTGCCGCCATGGATGGCGTTGCCGCTGTCTATACCGGTCGAGATATTGCCGATGATGGTGTAGGCGGGCTGATTTGTGGATGGGTGGTGCCGAACCGTGACGGTAGCGCAACACATGAACCGCCGCACCCGATTTTGGCCAAGGACAAGGTGCGCTATGTTGGCGATCATGTTGCCATGGTTGTTGCCGACAGTCTGGCAACGGCCCAAGCCGCGGCCGAGTTGGTAAATGTAACTTATGAAGAACTGCCGGCTGTTGTTGATCTTGCCAGCGCCGCAACAGCGGCTGAAATTCATGATGGTATGGCCAATAACACCTATTTTGATTGGGAACTTGGTGACGAAGCCGCCACCGCTGACGCATTTTCAAAAGCCAAACATGTGGTAAGCGCGACCTTGCGCAACAATAGGTTGATTCCAAATGCGATGGAACCACGCGCCGCTGTCGCCGAATATGATCACATTGCCGATTCATATGTGCTTCATTCGACAACCCAAAACCCGCATTTGTTGCGGCTGGTGATTTGTGCCTTTGTGCTGAATATTCCTGAATCAAAAATGCAGATTGTCGCGCCTGATGTTGGCGGGGGATTTGGTTCAAAAATCTATCTTTACGCGGAAGAAGCCTGTTGCACATGGGCGTCAAAAAAGCTGCGGCGGCCAATCAAATGGACAGCCGATCGTACCCAAGCCTTTTTGTCAGACGCGCATGGCCGTGACCATATCAACAACGTGCAGATGGCGCTTGACGATAACAACAAGATCATTGGTCTGCGGGTTGATACATTGGCTAATTTAGGTAGCTATCTATCGGCCTTTGCGGTGGTGACGCCAACCTATTTGCATGGCACTTTATTGTCGGGCTGTTATGCCATCCCGGCGATTTATACAAATGTCAAAGGCATGGCGACAACAACCGCCCCGGTTGATGCCTATCGCGGCGCTGGCCGGCCCGAAGCCACCTATCTTTTAGAGCGGATGATGAATATTGCCGCGGCAGAGATTGGCATGGACCCAGCTGAATTCCGCCGGATCAATTTTATCCCGAAAGATGCATTTCCCTATCAGACAGCGGTCGCGCTTCAATATGACATTGGCGATTATGAAGCACCGCTAGACCGGGCACTTGAAATGATCGATTATAAAGGGTTTGAAACGCGCCGGGCCGAGGCAGCCAAACGCGGTAAATATCGCGGCATTGGTCTGTCTAGCTATATCGAGGCTTGTGGCATCGCCCCATCGGCGGTGGTTGGCGCGCTTGGTGGCCGGGTGGGGCTGTATGAAAGCGCCGTTGTGCGGGTGGATCCAACTGGCACCGTATCGGTATTCACCGGCACGCATAGCCATGGTCAGGGCCATGACACTACCTTTGCCCAGATCGTTGCCGATAAGCTTGGCATACCGCTTGCCAATGTTGAAATTGTGCATGGCGATACAAACCGCATTCCATTTGGCATGGGCACTTATGGGTCGCGGTCGTTGGCTGTTGGTGGCACCGCCATTTCCAAGGCGGTTGATAAGGTCATTGAAAAAGGCAAGATCATCGCCGCACATATGCTCGAAGCCGCTGATTCCGATATGGAATTTAAAGATGGCAAATTTGCCGTGGCTGGCACTGACAAGGAAAAATCATTTGGCGAAATTGCGCTATCGGCCTATGTGCCACACAATTTCCCGCATGACCGGCTGGAACCCGGCCTTGAAGAAACCGCCTTTTATGACCCGCTGAATTTCACCTATCCATCAGGCACGCATATCGCCGAGGTGGAAATCGACCCAGCAACCGGCGTGGTTACGCTTGTCGACTGGGCCTGTTGTGATGATTTTGGCAATCTTATCAACCCGATGATTGTCGAGGGCCAGGTCCATGGCGGGATCGCACAAGGCGTTGGACAGGCACTATTGGAAAACGCCCATTATGATGAAAATGGCCAGTTGCTGACAGCATCCTATATGGATTATTGCATGCCGCGAGCCGATAATTTCCCATCATTACAGGTGGATTATACGGTCACGGCCTGCACCCATAACGACCTTGGCGTCAAAGGATGCGGCGAAGCCGGGGCGATTGCCTCGCCACCAGCCCTGATCAATGCCGTTGTCGATGCGCTGTCGCCGCTTGGCGTCACTGATATGACAATGCCGGCATCACCAGAAAAAGTATGGCGGGCCATTCAAAACGCCCAGACCAAAGCGGCCGAATAGGGGAGAGAGACCATGTATGCAACAGACTATGTCAAAGCGGCAGATGTCGCTGATGCCGCGGCCAAACTAGCGGCGGCAGATGATGGCAAATTACTGGCTGGCGGCCAAACCTTACTGCCAACCTTAAAACAGCGTCTGGCCAGCCCGGACAAGCTGATTGACCTTGCCGGATGCGGCCTGTCTTCCATCAGCAAATCTGGCGATGCCATCAAAATTGGTGCCATGACCTGTCACGCGGATGTCGCAAACCATAAAGATGTGGCCGCGGCCAACCCGGGGCTGGCGTCGCTGGCTGGCGGTATTGGTGACCGGCAGGTCCGCAATTGCGGCACCATTGGCGGGTCGGTGGCGAATAATGATCCGGCGGCATGTTATCCGGCGGCGGTGCTGGCACTTGGCGGTACCATCCATACCAGCAAGCGCGATATCGTGGCCGAAGATTTTTTTGTCGGAATGTTTGAAACCGCGCTTGATGAGGATGAAATCATCACCGCTGTCACCCTGCCGACCCCGCAAAAATCGGCCTATATCAAATTTCCCAACCCGGCGTCTCGCTATGCCATGGTCGGGGTGTTTGTCGCACAATTTGCCGATGGCGTGCGGGTCGCGGTAACTGGGGCTGGCGAAGACGGGGTGTTTCGTGCCAGCGATATCGAAGCGGCGCTGACAGCAAAGTTTGACGCGGCCAGCCTGGATGGCATGACCATGTCAGAAGACGGGCTGATGGGAGATATTCATGCCTCGCCTGCCTACCGGGCGCATCTGATTGTCGAAATGGCACGCCGCGCTGTCGCCGCCTGCTAGCCCATTTCCACCTATTAAAAGCCAGAAAGCGGGACACCCAGCTTTCTGGCTTTTTTTACCAATTAACCGGATTTTACATCTTGACCAGCGGCGGCCTGCCCATAGATGATAGGGCGCATCATCCGGCAGGTTTTGAGTATTATACTACTCACACTCGCAACCCTTAGACTCTCGGCGTAGCCTATGACGTCTTGAGTAACATACTACTCATTTGAGTACTATAATACTCATTGCCGCTAACAGGATTCAAACCCCGCCTTTAAAATATTTAATCAAAGACACAACAGGTATTTTCATGTTTTCTTACCCGCATCAACATCCAGAAATCCGCGACGCTGTCACCAAATTATGCGCTGATTTTGATGGCAAATATTGGCAAGCGTGCGATGCTGACCGCGCCTATCCACATAAATTTGTACAGGCGCTGACCGATGCTGGCTATCTATCGGCGCTGATCCCCGAAGAATTTGGTGGGCTGTCACTGCCGATTTCGGCTGGTGCGGCGATTTTAGAAGAAATTCACCGGTCTGGCGGCAATGCGGCGGCATGTCATGCCCAGATGTATACCATGGGTACGGTATTGCGGCATGGGTCAGACGCGCAAAAGGCTGAATATTTGCCGGGCATTGCCGATGGCAGTTTGCGGCTTCAGGCCTTTGGCGTGACCGAACCGACAAGCGGTACCGATACCACGGCGCTGCGCACCACGGCGCGGCGTGATGGCGATGATTATGTTGTGAATGGTCAAAAAGTCTGGACAAGTCGGGCGGAATATTCTGATCTTTTGCTATTGCTGGCCCGCACCACGCCGCTTGATCAATGCGCCAAAAAGACCGATGGCTTGTCGGTATTTCTGGTCGATATGCGCGAGGTACGCGGCAAATCGCTGACCATTACGCCGATCCGCACGATGATGAACCATTCATCCACCCAGCTATTTTTTGACGATATGCGGATTCCAGCAAGCAGTCTTGTTGGCGAAGAAGGCAAAGGATTTCGCTATATTTTGTCGGGGATGAATGCCGAACGGATTCTGATCGCAGCTGAATGTATTGGCGATGCCAAATGGTTTATTGAAAAGGCCAGCGCCTATGCCAATGAACGAAGCGTCTTTGGCCGTCCGATTGGCCAAAATCAGGGAATCCAATTCCCAATTGCGCGTGCCTATAGCCAAATGCGCGCGGCCGAACTGATGCTGCATGAGGCCATCCGCCTATATGAGGCTGGCGACAACCCGGGGGAAGAGGCAAACCTTGCCAAATTGCTGTGCGCCGATGCGTCATGGGCGGCGGCCGAAATGTGCGTACAAACCTATGGCGGGTTTGGCTTTGCCGAAGAATATGATGTCGAACGCAAATTCCGCGAGGCCCGGCTCTATCAGGTGGCGCCTATTTCGACCAATTTGATCCTCAGCTATCTTGCCGAACATGTTTTGGGCCTGCCGCGGTCTTATTAACTCACAACTACCAACTGCTCTCGGACGCTAGAATCTTGTGGCGGAGGGACGGGGACAGTCTCTAAAAGGCACATTTATTATAATTAATTCAATGATATCATGTATTTGTTTTTCGTAAACGGTACAAATATTGGTACAAAAT
>Ga0181558_10005018_pt1 | contig 11773 bp, 6 predicted proteins | sample 011ome_22_FD_133754 | JGI IMG/M metagenome (GOLD analysis project Ga0181558, IMG submission 133754) | Coastal salt marsh microbial communities from the Groves Creek Marsh, Skidaway Island, Georgia - 011507BT metaG (megahit assembly) | ecosystem: Environmental > Aquatic > Marine > Intertidal zone... | reverse complement strand
TTGTTCCGCATCTTTGGCGGCGATAAGATTCAAAACATGATGTCCATGTTTCGCGTGGAAGACATGCCGATTGAGTCAGGCATGCTCACCGCTTCCCTCGATTCTGCGCAAACAAAAGTCGAGACTTACTTTTACGACATCCGTAAACAACTCTTCGATTACGATCAAGTGTTAAATTCGCAAAGAGAAAAAGTATACTTTGAGAGAAGAAAAGCGTTGAAATCGAGCGACGAAAAGTTGAAAGAAGTCATGCTCGAATACAGCGAAAAAACAATCGACGATATCGTCAAAGCCAACATCGACACATCCGTTCCAGTCGCGGAGTGGCCGTTAGACGGCTTAGCCAGCAAATGTGCGCAATACTGCAAACTCATGAACGACTTGACGGAGGATATCTTGCGCGCAGAGGCGAACAAAGGTGGTGTCGAAGGTTTGCGTAATTATTTGGTCAAGAGAGGCAAGGACGCTTACTTGCAAAAGAGAGGAGAAATTGAAGCGTTACAACCTGGATTGATGACCGAAGCAGAAAGGTATTTCGTTTTGAGCCAAACGGATAACTTGTGGAAAGAGCACTTACAGGCCATCAAATTCGTCCAACAAGCGGTCGGTTTAAGAGGCTACGCGCAAAAAGATCCGCTCATCGAATACAAGTTGGAAGGCTACAACTTATTCGTCGAAATGATGGCGCAAATCCGAAGAAACGTGATTTACTCCGTGTACCAATTTGAACCGAAGAGAAAAGTTGAAGAAGGTCCGGAACAACAACAAGGCGGAGGTGACGACGGTTCCATCGGCTCGAGAAAGAAGAAAGACAAAGAGGAACAGGTTCCTTTGATTACCGGATAAGGTAAATTATTAAACATTCTGTCATCAAATGCTAAAAAAAAATACTACGAGCTATATAAAGGTATCCTAAATTGCACGTATGCTACTAATCGCTTTTTCGAATGGCGGCGACGTCCCCGAAAGCGCTCGCCGCGACGAGATCTTTTAACACTCTGCTCGACATTGTCGCGATATCTCTCGCTTTTTCCAACTCTGGATCTAGTTTTACGTCCGATAAAGAGGAATCGTTCATCTTTTCTTTACTCTCGTCGTCGTCGTCGTCGTCGTCGCTATCGTTTCGTTTCTTGTCCTTTTGTCCTCTGCGCTCAGCAATTCTTCGCTTCGCATCTTCGACGAGCCGTTTTTCAACCTCTTTCGTGGACACCAAAATCTCTGCCAGTGTTTGGTGAAATGCGCCTTCCCGCTGCCACAATGCGTTGTTTGCACCTTTGGTATTCACAGAGGCGAAGCACGCCGAAATTAATAAAATCGTATTCAACATTTCGATCGAGTTTGCATGCGTTGCCGAGATGTGCTTCATTCGTCTGACCGCTTCTTCTTCGTCAGCGTCGACGGCGAGCGACCAGACGACGCCGTGCGAGCTATTCACAAAACTGTCCACCTTGGACGCTGCTACGCACAAGGGTGCTTTCGAAAAGTATTCTCTCGTAGCTTTCGAGGACGCGATACCTAAACTGATGCATCTTCGCGCCGCAGCTGATCCTGGGGTGAAATAGGAAGACATGTTATCGTCACCTTCTTTGAGGACGCCTTTTGCAGAAAAATACGCTGCCAAGGAGGCGATGCAACCAGAACTTAAAATCATGCTGTCGGCTGAGTTTGCGCCGCTCGATGTGAACGTGTACGAAAGCAATAGCGCACAAGCGTTCAACGCGGCATCTTCTTCGTCGATGGATGACATGCTTTCATCTCCTTTGCGGTTTTTGTCAGCTTCAACGAAACCCCAAAATCGAGCGGCAACGACAAAGAGAGAATCCGCGACGAGCGGGGCGAAGGCTCTTCTCGCGTTTGACAAGTTACTGGAAGACGCGCTATTCTCTAATTGTCCAAATACAGAAAAGTTTGCTCCAAGCGCGTTCTTCTCCGCAAACCGAACCGCCAAATGTGCTAAAAGCGCCATCGCTTCTAAATCATCCTCCTTTGCGCCATCGTCGCCGTTCATTTTCTTCTCCAACGCCGTTCGTTTCGCGTATTCGCCGAATCGCAAGGATTTCATCACGCGTTTCAAACACTCGTTCGCGACGATATCGTTTGGACTAACGAGAAATCTCGAGCGGAGACAATTCATCACAGCAAAACGCATCGCACGATAGGACACAATATTCTCTTGCCCGCTACTATTTTTACTACTTTGTATTTTCTCGGAGATGATCTCAAAAAGTTTCACCAGCGTCTCGGTTGTTTTTCTAGATACGTACGGCGCCGAGCCGTCGGAAACTCTCGAGTAGTCGTCCGCGCCAATCAACGCCGGCGTCAGTTTCCGCAAAAGATACTGCATTTTCTCTATTCTCGTGAAGTTTCTCGTGCTTCTAATACTCTTCTCTACCTCAACGTTGTTCCTAAACCCGTTCGTTTCTAGAGGTATCCAGTTCGCCACGTCGTCGTCGTCGTCGTCGGTTGACTCGTCATCCCCTACCGCTCCATCAGACGCACTCGCGATGTTCTTTTCCGCAGACTCTGTCGCTGTCGCCGCCGCCGTTTTCTCGACACCGCTCTCTTCCGCGAACGCCATGATGTCCTCGAGTCCGGGTTCGTCCGTTTCCGCTCGTCTCTCCTCCTCTTCCTCGCTAAAATCCACCTCCCCTAAAATCGCCTCGACGTTCCTCGCAACCTTCTCGTCTTCCATCATCATTCGCAAGGGAAACTCCGCGTACACTTGAATCGCTAGCTTTCTGTACGCATCTCTGATCGTCGCGTGGTTATCGCTTTCACTCCTTTCCGTTGTTGTTGTTCTTGTTCTCGTCGTCGTCGTCGTTGCCGATTGCATCCGCTCCGCGGCGGCGTCCGCTTTCGTCGCGCCGAGAGCAATGTTTTCAATCACTTTAGAGTCAAATTCCAACGAAGCCCACTCTCCACCATCACCACCACCACCATCGCGCGTTGACGACGACGACGACGATGTCATCATCAAAACTCTTCCATCGATGCTCTCGCTCAAACGTTCCAGCTCTTTTCTCGTCGCGTCTGGGTAATCGAATCGCATCTTCTCCACGCACTTCTCCGCCAACGACGACGACGAATCGGCGTCGTTGTTCGAATCCGCATCCGCAGCGGACATCTCCATCGCCTCTTCCATCGCTTTTATCAAGCTGGAGACGAACTCCGCTCGGCTCTTTTCTCGCGAACCTTCTTTTTCTTTCTCAGCGGCGGAGGAGGACGAGGTGGACGTCGTCATGATGGTCGTCGTCGTCGTCGTCGTCGGTCCCGGCGCGTTTCTCTCTCGCATTTTTCACGCACGAGGGGGGACATTTTCACTTCTTCTCATTTTAGGGTTTCAAGGGTTTAGGGTTTACATGGGAAAAACCCTAAACTTTTTCATTTTGCTCATCTCGGATACGAAAAACAACGAAAGAAAATCGCGCGCTCGCCACGCGACAACGAGAGCAAAAGATGGCCACGACCACCACGTTGTACCAGTCGATCGAGCCAGAAATCAAAGACATTTCGCGCCTCGCGAAGGGCACTTTTAACTACGGCGGTTTCTTCTCCTCGTCTTCCTCTTCTGTTGGCGCGAACGCGCAACCGGAAATACGAGAGCTCGGGGAGCGAGTGTTTTCTCAAATCCGCGCGGTGGCGAGACACACGAACGAACGGGAGTGGTTTTCGGAGAATGAGGTGAGCGAAGGGTTTCTTCTTCTTCTTCTTCTTCTTCTTTATCGTTTCTGCGTTTTGACGCGATGGTTCTTTCGCGCTTTGGAAAGAGAGAGAGAGAGAGAGACGGACGGACGGGACTCGTGTCTCTCGCGCGTGAAATTTGTTGGATTAATGGGTGTCCAGAGAGAAACAGACGCGAACGCGAGACTCGCGGGAGTCACTCTCGAACGCGTCGGAAGTTAAGAACGCTTCGAACAAAACTGACCTTTTTCTATCTCATTCTCTTTTTCTCAACACAGGACGCGTTAAATTTGTTTCTCTTAGCGATAACGAACGAGGAATCTTCGGAGATGTGCGCGCGAGGCTTGTCAGGAGCGGAGAAGCTGGCCCGAGCGGAGTGCGTGCACAAGAACCGTTTGGCGGAGTGTTTGCAAAAAGCGTCGCAAGTGCCGGAGACGTTCTTAGTAGAGCACGCGTTTTCATGGGTGGAACAGTTGAAGTGCGTGGCGGCGTTGATGGAGAGTGAGAAGAACGTGCCGAGAGTTAGCGAGGCGAGCGTTTCCATCGCGTTGGGCGCGTGCGCGAGAGGTATGTATTTGGCCAAGAAGAGCGCGACTGCGAAAGAGAACGGGATAGTGGTGAGTCAGGCGATTTCGAGCGCGAGAAGAATTTTGGAGGTTGTTTTCGTGGAGGCGAAAGAGAAAGAAAACGCAGAAGCCGTACTGGTTGCCGAGAAAGCGTTTGAGGATTTAGTGACCATGAGTCGAGGCGAAGAGGACGGTTGTTTAACGGGAGGCATCGATTGCAACTTTAAACAAGTGCAAGAGTCTACGGTGGCAACCATCGCGAGCTTAGAATTGTGCAACGCGGTGGTAGAGTCTCATTTCGATTTCTTTCAAAAGAACCAAACGTTGATGAAAGCGTTGAAAGAACGTTTCTGCCCAATCGTCGAAGCGACGTTGGAAAAGAAATTTTTCTGCGCAGCGGAGACGTCAGATTTCGCGCAAAGACGCGTCGTTTTACAAACGTTAAAGATGATTGTGAAAATTGGTCGAGGCGATGGGTTTGAGGACTTCATAAAGACATCTTTAGCTCGATTAGTGTCTTCTTTAGAAAGCGAAATGCCAGCGTGGTTGCGAGCGTCTTCGTTGGAAATCTTGAGATTTTTTTGCTCTGATGACGACATCTGCTCGTTCTTACACCAAGCGTATTGTGATCCGACGAAAAAGGACGACGCGGACGCCGAGACGCCGTTGTCAAGTATTTGCTTGATTCAAGCGAGAATCGTGCAATCTGGTTTGTCAATGAATAATTTTGAATCGACGACGAGTTCTTCGTCGAAGCCTCAAGGCGCGGTGTACGACGTCGTGCAGAAAGAGTTTGAGAAGAAGATGCAAAAGCTATCCATCGCGGCAAAAAAGAGGACGAAAAATGAAAACGACGAAGGATATGCTGAAGAACAAGATCACGACGAAATTACAGACCTTGACAATACGGAAGCGTATATCGCGAGAACAGTGACGATCGCCATCGAGGGGTTGTTAAACACCGCGCAAACGATCGAACGCGTTGCGTACTCGGACGAATCGCCGAAACATTTGCAGATGGCCACGCAAATGTTAGAAGCGGTTTGGGAAACCTTAGCCTCAATGTTCTCGTTAACCCTCGACTTGGCTGAAAACGATGACACTTGCTTATACATATTCGAAGCGTATCAAAACGCCGGCCGAGCGTCGGTAAAATGCAAGCACAAACTGGCTCGGGAGGCGTTTTTAGGTACGCTGTGTCACTTTTCGTTACAAATGCCCAAAAAGCAATTTGACGACAACGGAAATGTCGTGCCTAAACTTTCCGTGAAAAATGCTTTAAGTTTAAGAGCTATATTCAACATTGTCGATGCGTCTAACGGGCACTTGGAAGACTCGTGGTTCATGGTATTAGAAACCATCGCATCACTCGAACGCACGTTAGGGTTTGCGGAGAAAACTATGAAATCGAGAGTGAGAGAGTACGTTCCGGCTGGATTAAAACCATCTAACTGGTCAAACACTGAATACGAATACAAAGAAGAATTTTACGTCTTTTCAGAAGCCGCGCAAGATATGTTCAACGCCATGAACTCGTACGACGACGACGATTTGATGCACGTAGTAGATGCCTTGATCAAGGCAAACATTCGCGAATTACGAGAGGCTCGAGCGTTAGCAGAGAAGCAAGCTTTATCTTCTGCGAAGAAGAAAGCTTTAGCGGAACAGAATAACATGAGAAGTAGCGGGGTAAAGAAACCGATAACGTCTATTCGATTGCGCAACTTGGAGCGTTTGCGCGCGGTGATGGAAGTCAACGCATCGAGACGTTTCGCCTTGTTTTGGGACACCTGCGCGAAACATTTTCTTAAAACTATTCTCGAAGAAACAGGGAGTTCTCGCGAGCAAGCGCACGAAATTTATCAAAAAATTGCTGTCAGCGTACTTGAAACGGATTTAGATCTTGACGAGAAAAACGTGGCGTACGCGAAATCAGTCGGATTTGAAACGGTCGAGTGTTGCGTTGCGACTTTTGTGAAGACATTGCACGATGAAGCCGTGGATTATCGAGGTAAGCAGATGGCGTTGTCGCTCGCAAACGCGCTCGTGAGTAAACGCGCGAGTAAACTGAAAACCTCGTGGCCCATGATATTGAATACGCTTTCAAAATTAGCTGAGAACGAAAGTGATGCAGATTTAACAATTGAATCCTTCGTCACAATGAAAGTGATTGAAAAGGAGTGCTTGCCGCACATAGACAGAGCGTATTACGGAGAGACGTCGGAGTGCTTCTCGAGATACGCGCACCAAAAGAACGAAATCAACGTCGCGTTGTCCGCGGTGACTTCTTTATCAAACATCGCTGAATTCTTCGGTGACGTCTGCCACCGTCCGGAAAATGCGACGCATGTGCCGTCGTGGTCGGCTGCGAAAATGAACCCCATGAAAAATGGCGTAAAATTGAACTTAGTCACCAAAAATGGTCTCGCAGACTTTTCAATCTCGCCGGTGTACTCCTACTTATGCGATCGTTTCGATGACGTCCGATTAGAAGTGAGAGATTTAGCCGTGCAAACCTTTGCGACGCTGTTTGTCTCTAGAGCTTCGTTGTTGAGTAAGAACGAACTGAAAGAATGCGTTCAAAAAGTTGTGTTTCCGGCTATGGACAAATGCCGCACAATTGCCCAAAAAGCGTCAATGGATGACTCCGAGGGTTTGAAAATCGAATGGGATTTCTCGCTGGTGAATATGCACGCATCCCTGTTCGGAAATATGTTGCGAAGCGCGTTACCGTTGCTCGTTACCGTAGAAAATTTTGATAAAAATTTCGACGAGTTGTGTTCGTTCTTTGTCGATTCCGTCCTGTCTGAGTGCGAGGAACTCGGAAATGCGGCTTTGGATAACTTCTTGCCGCTTCTGTTGGAGCACGACGAATCAACCACGAAAGGTATGCCAAGACCGTTGTGGAAAAAAGCGATGAAAGCGCTACACGTGGCGACAGAAAAAGCCACCTTACCGACATCTGTGTCTCCGCAAAAAACTCGCGTTGGGATCGCAACTTTCTTCGGTTCTTTGTACGATGGTAAATCGGATTCATTCGACGATGCCGATTGCCGAGGCGCTATCCTCGCATTACAACAGTTAATCAAATCTCCGTGTGTTGCCGGAGACGTGCAGCCTGTGGATGGCGTTCAATGGGACGTGCAGAAACGCGCGCTCAAGTCCATGCGGTTCATGTGCGCTAAATCGAAAGAAGGTAAAACCCGAACATTAGTGTGTGTGGAAACTTTCAACGTCTTGTTGAAAGAGTCCACTGGCTATGGCGAGCGCCAATCGACACAAACGCCTGCGGATTTGGCATTCGCCAAAGCGGGAATAGAAGCATTCTATGAAATGTACGATATGGTAGCGAACGATGAATCGAGAGCGGAGACGTATGGAGTAGCGATGACGGCTATCGCAAAACTCGCGCGTCGATGGAATGCGACACAAAAGCATAGGGTCACCGAAGAAGACGAAGGGTACGATGAAGTGGAATACATAGAGCAATTGAAAAACTGGAACGCGGTGTTGATGCAAAAGACCGCGTTGCAAGCGCTCGTGGTTGTTTCGAGAAGAGGTGTGGCGTCGTTGAATTCAGCGGAGATTTCCTCGAACAACGGCATATCTTCGAAAGCGGCGGCAAAATCGGATTGGTCGGCAACGGCAGATGCGTTCGAAACTGTATTGGGACAAAACGTTGAATTCATGAGCTCGAACGACGATAACGACGACGACCACGAGGCGATGTTAGATGAAGAAGATGATCAAGAAGAAGAAGGACAAGAGAACGAGAACAGCGCGAATGTCTCTCTCCAGGCTAAAAAAGCGAAAACATTTTCGGATCTCACGATTGCATCTGCCAAAGCGCTCGGTGAAGTTGTTCTGAAATGCTCCTCTACTGCCGAAGACGAGTGCGTCCTTCGCTTCTTGCGTTCGTTGGCGCGCGGATGCGCGGCGCCTCGCATCGATGTCGCTTTGGAAAGCTACGCGCAACTGTGCGATTTAACGCATTTCGCCTCATACAAGGATGAGAAAAAGACGAGCGAAAGTGCGTTCTCGCATCGGGCTCGAGTGGCAGACTTAGCCTTCCCCAGACTCGTCGCGTGCACTAAGAACTTTTTAGAAGAGCACGCCAACGCGCCTTTGGATGCTTGGACGTACGATACCACTCGCGAGGCTTTGAAAATGTGCTCGACGTTAGCCGTGTCAAAGGATATCGCGCACTCGCAGAATAAAGTGTTGAACTCGATGCTCGAAAAGGCGAGAGAAAATAAAAGCAGCGAGAATAAAAATGAAGAACTCGCCTTGTGTGTTTTCGTATACGAGGCTTTGTCCAAAGCGGCTGCGGCTTCCGCGGTGAAAGACATTCAGGAGAGCGCCATGCTTGCATTACTCTGCGCAGGTAAATACTTGGGTCTTATTTTGTAATACAATGAATTCTTTATAAACTACTATTTGTATGGCAATTTCTACTCGTACAACACTTTATTCTCTCTTGTTTAAAAGTGCCTTAGCGTTTGCTTCAGCATCGGCCAAGTCATTCGATTGATACTTTGCCAACAACTCTCGCTTTTTCTTGGCAAGCACGAGCGCCTCTATGTCCGACTCGTCTGGAAGTGCCACGTACGCCTTTGGCGCGTCTACATCTACGTTTTTACTATTATGCATCGTCGTCGTCGTCGTCGTTCTAACTTCTTTTCTACCATCAACCAAAGCAGCTCCAGTCTCTTCATCCACCTCTACGCCCATATCAGCCGCTTTCAACGTTTGCATCGCCTTCCAATGTTCCACCGCTTCTTTCTTCAACTGAATTTCCGCCTCTCTCTCCTTCTGTAAAAAATCCCCGTCCTCTTCGTCGTCGTTGAACCCGAAATACTTCGCGTCCGCCCTCTTCAACATCTCCGTTTTCGTTCGTTTCTTCCTTCTCGCTTTCCCTTCCTCGTCTTCCTCTTCTTTCTTCTCGAATAATTCCTTCACGCCGGGTAAATTTTTCGCCGCGCCGAAATACTTGTAGTGCCTCGCCGCGCCTTCCAACTTCTCGTGTCCTTTCGGCTTCACGCTCACCCCGCCTTCCTCGATCCCCCCACCGCGAATGATGTAATTCGGCCCTCCCAACTCTTTTATCCGCATTTCCCACTGCCACTTCTCCTTCAACAATTTGTTAATCTCGTCGTTCAAATCTCGCAACCGGTGTTCGCCCAATCCTTCGTTTTGGATTTCCATCACTTTCCTTCCCACTTCGCGCAGGATTTGCGTGCGAAATTTATCCGCCTGCGAAAGATCGTCGCACTTCATCGTGTGATTCGGCCTGCGTCCCGAGCGGTCCACGCCGGAGAGGAGCTCTTGTTTCCCGCTCACCCATTTGTTGAACATGCCCTGTTGTTCGCATCAGAAGAAGAAGAAAGAAGAGGAAAGAAAGAGTCAGAGCCGTCGAAATTGGAAAAAAAAGGCCTCCCTCCCGGCTCAAAACAAAAGAGAGAAAAGAAGAGAGAGAAGAGAGAGAAAAAGAGGAGATTTCCGAAACGCGCACGTTCGCTTTTTCTTGGTTCCTCGCCATAATGGTCGTTCGTCTCGCGTTCGATTTGTTGTTATCGCGAAGAAGAAGCGCTTAATATAAGAAGCGTGTGGTTTCTGTTTGGTCCAACGCGTGTGCGCCTTTTTTGAAGAAAAATCAGCAAAAAAAATTGGAAAATCACACGCGCATACTACATACAAACAGCCTATCGTCATAACGGCGTTCTTTTCTGTTCTCGTCTCGGATTTATATCGCAACTTTGCGAGAAACTAATATCGCGCGTAGAGCAGAGATCATATTATCTTTACGGGGTGTAATTTGAGCAGCAGCAGCAGCAATAAGAATATGGTTTTATTGCGAATCCGAACGCGCGATGGTACCGAACGTCTCGACTGTCCCGAGGGAGAGTGCAAAACAATCTCGGACGTGCAAAAGCGGATCGCGTCGCAACCGTGGGGAGTCCCGGTCGAGAAGCAGACGATGAGCACAGATCCGAGTCTTTTGTTGTTGGCATCATCGAGTAAAGAGAATGGGGAGAAGAAGACGATGGAGGCGCCGGAGATTTTGAGTCCGAGGAAGACGCTGAAAGCGTTGCATCTGAACCACGGGGACATTTTGTACATGGCGTACGGCGACGCGGAGCGGCAATCGACGAAGATGAAAGTGAACGTGGAAACGAAACCGTTCGGGGCAAAATCGACGATCGATGAGATGATCGCGAAGCAGATTCGGATTGGACGGCAGGAGAGAGGAAACGTCGCGTCGGTGTCGTTTTGCGGCGAAGCGGCGAATCAGTTTCAGAGTTACGTGAATAATACGCTCGGGTTTAAGCAAAGCAGATTCGGGTGGTTGTACGGGACAAAGACGAAGAAAAAGCGCGTGGAGAAGACGGAGGAGGAAGAGAAGAATAAAGGTAAGAACGGAAAAAAAGAAGAGAAAGAGGAGGAAGAAGAAATCACGGAGTTATTCGCGGATGTGATTTACGAGCCGAATCAAAACGGAAACGCGTACGTGGCGTTCGTGGACGAGGAGGACGAGGAAAGCCAAACGGCGGATGCGATTGCAAACGCGATGGGATACGAAAGAATCGGGTGCGTGTTTAATCAAAGCGACGCGGATCGAGGCGACGAGTCGGTGTCCGCGATGAGCGCGCACGAGGTGACGTTGTGCGCGAAACTGCAAGCGAAGTACGGGAAAGAGTTTGTGACGGTCATCGTCATGCAATTCGAAGACGAAGACGACGAGATGCAGGTGACGTTCGAGGCGTTTCAAGTGTCTGACCAGTGCGTCAAGTTGTACGAGGAAGGTTTCTTCGAGTTGGACGAAGAGACGGGCGTGGCAAAGCTTCCAAACGCCTCTTCCTCGTCCGGCGACGACGCGCAAGAAAAGAAAGAAAAAGAAGAACACGACTCGTTTAGCAATTGGGGCAGTCACACGAAGCTCGTCAAACCCGTCATGGTCGAGCGCAAAGACGTGACCGAGGTGGACAACGATTTCTGGATCGTCGCAGTCCCAATCAAAGACCACACCGGAACCTCCATGTCTGGATTCCCGATCGAAAATAGACTCCACCCGACGCAAACCGCGGACGACATCCGCTCGGCGATTAACTCTCGATCCGCCTGTTCCTCCTACGCCGAAAAGTTGAGAGATTTTCATTTGCTCTTGTTCTTATCCAAACAAATGGATAAGAACGACGTGTTAGCCATCGCGGCGAGCACGAACAATTACATCGACGGCGGAGAACTTTCCGAAGGGTATAAAGTGTTGATCGAGGCTATAGCCGGTATCGCTTGATCGATCGTACCGTGGATATATAGCAATTTGTAAAAAAAAAAAAGCGAGAAAACGCTTGTTTTTCATCCTCGAAGAAAAAGAAAAAAGAAAAAAATAAATATTCATCACATTAAAACGCGCGCGCAGACGCAACACAAAAGGATGCCGCAAGCGATCCCTCCTCGAGACGACCCAGCCTTGGTCGCGCCGACGCACCTGCCAATCGTTTTTCTTCATCCGGCCACCTCCGAGA